>ERZ761602.3370-NODE-3370-length-22740-cov-4.457615_pt1 | contig 22740 bp, 22 predicted proteins | sample MGYA00512165_ERZ761602 | MGnify/ENA primary metagenome ERZ761602 (study PRJEB28899, sample SAMN02445085) | bioreactor sludge metagenome | biome: EBPR sludge; isolation source: Thorneside wastewater treatment plant | place: Australia: Brisbane, Thorneside...
GATCGGGATCACCGGCACCGACCAGCGCTTCTCGGGCGGGAAGAAGCAGGTGAGCGGCGTCAGGCACCCGTGATCGAGCGGGAACTCCTGGCACACGGCCATGTCGAATTCCTGATCGACGAGCGAATGCGCGAGCTGCCAGGCGAAGTCCGGATGGCCCGGCACCGGCGGCAGCGGCCACTTGCCCCAGCCCTCGTCGGCGATCTCGTGCTCGGCCGCCACGCTCATCGCGAACGTCGGATAGCGGTCGAAGAAGAACGAGTTCGCGTGGTCGTTGGCGACGATGACGATGAGATCGGGCTGCTTCGCCGCGAGCCATTTCTGCATCGGCCAGTAGCCGTCGAACAGCGGCTTCCAGGCCGGCGTATCGTGCTTGCCGGTGTTGTAGGCGACGCCGATCGACGGCGCGTGCGGCGAGCCGAGCCCGCCGATGATGCGGCCCCGGGCCATCACGATGCGTCCTTCACGTTGCGCGTCTTCATGAACTCCTCGTAGCTCTCGCCGCGCATCGCGGCACCGGTGCGGTTCTGGCCGACCCCGAACGCGGCCGAGAGCTTGAAGATCATGAACGGGCTGATGCCGTAGCGGACCATGCCGATCCAGTTCTGCTCGCGGATCAGGCCCTTCTCGTATTCGGAAAGGCCGAAATCGCGCATGTAGCCTTCCGCGTCGTCCTTCCATTTCGCGCGCACGTCGGGCTTCATGAACGACATGCAGAACTTCGAGAACCGGTAGCCGCGCTGCGCGCGGCGGCCGGTGACGAGATAGGTGCCCGCCGGCGGATGCTCGAAATCGATCAGCCGGCTCTTGATCGGCAGGATCTCGACCTCGGTCTCCCAGCGCGGCCGGCCGCCCGCCTGCGTCTTGCTGTCCATCGTCACCCCTGCACCGGCCGGCGCCACGCGACCGGCCCGTCGACGTATTTCAAGCCCTTCTTCTCCAGCTCGGGCCGCGCGCCGTCCATGTCGATGCCGAGCTCGCCGGCGGCGAGGCGCTTGCGGCGCGCCTCTTCACGCGCCAGGCGCGCCCGGCCCGCCTCGACGACCTTGCCCGCGGTCTCGCGCGGCACCACGACGACGCCGTCGTCGTCGGCGACGATCACGTCGCCGGGAATCACCGACGCGCCGGCGCAGACCACCGGCACGTTCACCGCGCCCACCGCGGCCTTGATCGTGCCCTGCGCCGAAACCGCGCGCGACCACACCGGAAACTTCATCTCGGCGAGCTCGCGCACGTCGCGGCACCCGCAATCGAGCACGATGCCGCGCGCGCCGTGCGCCTGCAGCGAGGTGGCGAGCAGCTCGCCGAAATAGCCGTCGGTGCAGTCGCTGGTGACGGCCACGACGAGGATGTCGCCGGCGCGCAGCATCTCGATCGCGACGTGAATCATCCAGTTGTCGCCGGGCGCGCACAGCGCCGTGACGGCGCTGCCGGCGATGCGCGCGCCGGGCCAGATCGGCCGCATGTAGGGCTTCATCAGGCCGAGGCGCGCCTGCGCTTCGTGCACGGTGGAGACGCCCATGTCCGCGAGCGCCGCGATCTGACTATTTTCGGCGCGCTCGATGTGGCGCACCGCGATTCCGCGTTCGGCGATGCTCATCCGCGCGCCTTCCTGCGTTCCTGCGGTCCGGCGGCCATGCGTTCAGCCCCCTGATTGCGACGGGCGGCAAGACTAGTGCGATTTCCGCCGGCGGGAAACCGCGCGGAAGCGCGCGCTTGCCCACGGGTGGGCAGGCGCCTACCGGCCGGCGGCCGCGAGCGCCTTGTCGAGACGCGGATAGACGCGGCGCGCGTTCAGCTCGAACACCTTGCGCCGGTCGTCGGCGGACAGGCCGAGCGCGTCGATGTAGCGCTTGGTGTCGTCGAAATGGTGCCCGGTCTCGGGGTCGATGCCGCGCACCGCGCCCACCATCTCGGACCCGAACAGGATGTTGTCGATGTGGATGACCTCGAACAGCAGGTCGATTCCCGGCTGGTGATAGACGCAGGTGTCGAACCAGACGTTCTTCATGACGTGCCTGGCCAGCGGCGGCCGCTTCAGCATGTCGGCGAGCCCGCGGTAGCGGCCCCAGTGATAGGGCACCGCGCCGCCGCCATGCGGGATCACGAAGCGCAGCGCCGGGAAATCCTTGAACAGGTCGCCCTCGATGAACTGCATGAACGCCGTGGTGTCGGCGTTGATGTAGTGCGCGCCGGTGGCGTGGAAATTCGGGTTGCAGCTGCTCGAGACGTGGATCATCGCCGGCACGTCGAGCTCGACCATCGCCTCGTAGAACGGATACCAGGAGCGGTCGGTCAGCGGCTTCGCGGTCCAGTGCCCGCCCGAGGGATCGGGATTGAGGTTGCAGCCGACGAAGCCCATCTCGAGCACGCATCGCTTCAGCTCCGCGACGGAATGGGCGATCGGCGCGCCCGGCGACTGCGGAAGCTGGCACACGGCGGCGAAATTCGCGGGATAGAGGTCGACGACCCGCTTGATGAGATCGTTGCAGGCACGCGTCCAGGATTGCGAGACGGCCTCGTCGCCCTCGTGATGCGCCATTGCCGAGGCGCGCGGCGAGAATAGCGTCAGGTCCGCGCCGCGCTCGCGGAGCAGCTTCAGCTGATTGCCTTCGATCGAGGCGCGGATCTCGTCGTCGCCGATCGCGGCGGGCTTGGGCGCGGCGCCCGAGGGCTTCGCGAAATGGGCAAGCTGGGCCTTGCGGAACAGCTGGAGCGCCTCGGGCGCCGTCGTGTAATGGCCGTGGCAATCGATGATCATGGAAGCTGCGTCTATCGAGCGGGTTGGGCTGTTGTTGGATCAGGTGGGATGCACTACGGCGAAGATTTGGCGCGCGGCGCGCCATTTGGGCATAATGCGCTGCGGAGGAGAAGTGCCAGCATGGCCGGCCAAACCAAGATTCCCTGTGTGATGATGCGCGGCGGCACCTCGAAGGGCGCCTATTTCCTCGCCCGCGACCTGCCCGCCGATGCCGCGGTGCGCGACCGCGTCCTGCTCGCGGCGATGGGCTCGCCGGACGCGCGCCAGATCGACGGCATGGGCGGCGCGCACCCGTTGACCAGCAAGGTCGCGATCGTCTCGCACTCGCAGCGCCCCGATGCCGACATCGACTACCTGTTCGCGCAGGTGGTGGTGAACGAGCCGAAGGTCGACGTCTCGCCCACCTGCGGCAACATCCTGGCCGGCGTGGGACCGTTCGCGATCGAGGCCGGTCTCGTGAAGCCGGCGGCCGGCGAGACGCGCGTGCGCATCTACATGGTGAACACGAAATCGCTCTGCACCGCGACCATCAAGACGCCGGGCGGCGAGGTGAGCTACGAGGGCGAAACGCGCATCGCCGGCGTGCCCGGCACCGCGGCGCCGATCCTGCTCGACTTCGAGGGCATCGCCGGCTCCTCCTGCGGCGCGCTGCTGCCCACCGGCAACGTGCGCGACACGATCGAGGGCGTGCCCGTCACCTGCATCGACAACGGCATGCCCGTCGTCGTGTTCGCAGCGAAAGACGTGGGCCGCACCGGGTACGAGTCGCCGGCCGCGCTCAACGGCGATACGGAAGCCAAGGCGCGTATCGAGGCGATTCGCCTCAAGGCCGGCCCGCTGATGAAGCTCGGCGACGTGGCCAAGAAGGTGGTGCCGAAGATGACGCTGGTGGCGGCCCCGCGCGACGGCGGCGCGATCGCGACTCGCACCTTCATTCCGCATGTCTGCCACGAGGCGATCGGCGTGCTCGGCGCCGTCTCGGTCGCCACGGCCTGCGTATTGCCCGGATCCGCCACCGAGGGAATCGCGACCGTGCCCGGCGGCACGACGAAAGTGCTTTCGGTCGAGCACCCGACCGGCGAATTCACGGTGCAGCTCGAAACCGCGCCGGGCGCCGGCGGCATCGAGATCAGGCGCGCCGCGCTGCTGCGCACCGCGCGGCGGTTGTTCGACGGCAACGTGCTGGTGCCGCGAGGCGTGTGGGATGGGGGGTAAGCTGCAGGCCTCGTCGCCCCCGCTTTCGCGGCGACGGCAATGAGAGGATTTCGATGAACAGGCCGTTCTTCCGCGCCGATCACGTGGGGAGCCTGCTGCGACCCAAGGCGCTGCTCGAAGCGCGCGCGAAATTCGCCAAGCGCGAGATCGCGCGCGAGCAGCTGCGCGCGGCCGAGGATGCCGCGATCCGCGAGGCGGTGCGCCAGCAGGAAGAGGCCGGGCTGCCGGTCGTGACCGACGGCGAGTTCCGCCGCGCCGTGTGGTGGGGCGATTTCATCTTCAAGATTGCGGGCACGGCGCTGGGCGGCCCGGACGACAGCGCGGCGTTCAAGGCGGCCGGCGGCGCCGATCCCGGCTATGCACCCAAGATCGTGCTGACGACGGGGAAGCTCTCCCGCGCCGAGCCGATCATGGAGTACGACTACAAGACGATCGCCGGCGCCGCGCGCGTGCTGCCGAAGGTGACGATCCCCTCCCCGAGCCGCATCCATTTCCACGGCGGCCGCGATGCCGTGGACCGCAAGGCCTACCCCGATCTCGACGCGTTCTGGGCCGACATCGTGGCGATCTACCGCGCGGAGATTGCAACGCTCGAGGCGCTGGGCTGCCGCTACATCCAGATCGACGATCCGGTGATGAGCTATTTCCTGCAGGAGCCCATGCGCGCGAAGCTGCGCGCGCGCGGCGAGGACCCGGACGAGACGCTGGCGCTCTATGTGCGCGTCGTCAACGAGATGATCGCCGGGCGCCGGCCCGACACGACCGCTGCGATCCACATCTGCCGCGGCAACGCGCGCAACGCCTGGGCGGCCGCGGGTGGCTATGCGCCGATCGCCGAGATCATCTTCCCGCATCTCGCCGTCGATTCGTATCTGCTCGAATACGACGACGATCGCTCGGGCGATTTCGTGCCGCTCACGCTGATCCCGCGCGACAAGAAGGTGGTGCTCGGCCTCGTGACGACCAAGCACGGCACGCTCGAGAACGCCGACGTGCTGAAGCGCCGCCTCGACGACGCCGCGCGCCATTTCCCGCTCGCCAACTGCGCGGTGAGCCCGCAATGCGGCTTCGCCAGCACCGTCGAGGGCAACGACATCGAGATGCAGGGCCAGTGGGCCAAGCTGCGCCTCGTCGTGGACCTTGCCCGCGCGGTCTGGGGCACCGCCTGACTCGGAATCGAGCGCCATGGCCGACACAGCCGATATCGTCGTCGTCGGAGCGGGCATCATCGGCATGTCCATCGCGCTGCAGCTGGCGCGGCGGACGCGCGCGCGCATCGTCGTCGTGGACAAGGGGCTGGGGCCGGGCGAAGGCTCGACCGGGGCCTCGTCGGCGGTGTGCCGGCACCGCTACACGCGCACGGAAACCACGACCCTGGCCCGGGACGGCATCTTCGCCTACAGGCATTGGCCCGAGTTTCTCGAGCTTCGCGATCCCGTCGCGCGGTTTCACAATCACGGCGTGCTGTGGTTCGGCGGCCTGGATTCGGAGTGGCCGGACCGCGAAGCGCAGCGGCTGCACTCGCTCGGCATCCGCGCCGCCGTGCTCGACGATCGCGCGCTCGCGGCGCGGTTCCCCGCGCTCAGCGCCTGCGTCGAGCCTCCCGACATCGCGTCAGGTGCGCCGCACGCGTGCCGCGGCGGGGGCCGCCACCTGTTCGAGCCCGACGGCGGCTACGTCGATCCGGTCGACGCGCTGCAGGACCTGATCGCGGCGGCGCGCGCGCGCGGCGTCGAAGTCCGCTTCCGCGCCAAGGTCGCGGGCATCCCGGTCGAGCATGGCGCCGCCAAGGGCGTCGTTCTCGCCGATGGAACGCGGCTCGCCAGCGACCTTCTCGTCAATGCGGCAGGCCCGTGGTGCAACGCCGTGTTCGCGCTGGCCGGGCTGCCCTGCCCGTGGCCGCTGCAGCCGACGCGCATCCAGATGGCCGTCGTCGACCGCGCGAGCGACATTTTGGGCGACATCCCGGTTTGCGCCGATCCCACCGGCGGCATCTATTTCCGGACGCAGAATCGCGGCCAGCAGCTCATCGTCGGCTCGGTGCGGGAGGAAGACGAACAGGAGCAAGTCGCCGACCCCGACGACTATCCCGCCTACGCCGACGACGATTTCGTGCGGACCAAGCTCTATCTGCTGCAGCACCGCATTCCGACCGGCGCGCGGCCGAGCGGTGTGCGCGGCTATAGCGGCCTCTACACGATGAACCGGAGCGACGTGCATCCGGTCGTCGGCGCGACGCCGCTGCGGGGCTTCTACGTGGCCAACGGCTTCAGCGGGCATGGCTTCAAGCTCGCGCCGGCGATCGGCTCGCTGATCGCGCGGGAGATCACCGGCCAGACGATCGGCTTCGACACGAGCGTCGATCGCCGCTTCCTGGCGTTCGATCGTTCGCCGATCGCGCTACCGTCGAAGAACGTGCTGGCGTGAAGCCGCTGCCGGCGCGCCCGGCGATTCCGGGCGCGCCGCGGCGCCTTACGGACCCGAATAGGCGCCGGCGAACTTGCCGGTGCCGTCGGCCGCCTTCGGCGTGTAGGACGGCGTCGAATCCGGATAGGCCTCTTTGAGGCGCGGATAGACTTCGCGCGCGAAGGTCTTGATGCCCAGCACGGTATCCTCGTGCTCGAGGAAGCCGGCCTGACCCATGATCAGCAGGTGGCCGAAGCCGCCCACGTAGTCGTAGACCTTCTTGAACTGCGCCGCGACCTGATCGGGCGTGCCGGCGAACATGAGGCCGGATTCGATCGCGGCCTCCACGCTCGCATTCTTCTTGAACCCGGAGAGCGGGTGCTCGGCGCCGCGCATCATCGCGAGATTGGCCGCGACCGGGACGTAGCCGGGCGGATTGGCGATGTGCGGCGGCACCTTGTTGGCGGTGACGTACCACAAGAGCTTCTCGGCGCCGGCATAGGCCTCTTTCTGCGTCGGCGCGGCGTAGACCAGCGCCGCGTAGGCCAGCCGGTCGATCGGCACCGGGCCCTTGCGCCCGGCCTTCTGCCAGCCGCGGCGGTAGCCGTCGAACACCTGGCGCGTGCCTTCGAAGCCGGTGAGGAACGTGGCCTGCACGTAGCCGCGCTCGCCGACGGCGAACGCGCCCGAGGGGCTCGTCGTGCTGACCCAGATCGGCGGATGCGGCTGCTGCCAGGGGCGCGGCCAGATGTTGACCGAGCGATGGTGGAAGAAGTTGCCCTCCCACGAGAACGGCCCGTCCTGCGTCGTCCACGCCTTGACGATCAGATCGAGCGCTTCCCAGTGCCGCTCGTTCATGCGCACCGGATTGCTGTTGGCGGGCAGGATCTCGTAGGGCACGCCGCGCACGAAGCCGGCCTCGAGCCGGCCTTTCGAGATCACGTCGACCATCGCCATCTCCTCGGCGATGCGCACCGGCTGGCGCCGGTTGGAGATCGGGTTGCCGAGGATCAGCAGCCGCGCCTTCGTCGAGGCCCGGGCGAGGATCGCGAGCATCAGCGGCGCGGCGGGATCGACGCAGGTGGCCGTCTGGTGATGCTCGTTCAGCATGATGTCGAGGCCCGCCTCCTCGGCGATCAGCCATTCGTCGATGTAGCGGTGGTAGAGGTCCGCGCCCTTGGCCGGATCGTAGACCTTGTTCGGCAGGGTGACGCGGATCGAGGAATAGGTGTCTGCCGGCGGCAGATAGGGGTAGGCGTTTTCGCTGAAGTGCCAGGCTCGCATGTCGCGCTCTCCCTCAGCCGTCGAGGAACGGAAGGACGGTGGCGGCGAACGCCGCCGGCTGCTCGAGCTGCGGCGCGTGTCCGGCCGCGGCGATCGTGGCCGTGCGCGCGCCCGGCACGAGCTTCGCATAGGCGTCGACGTAGGCGGCCGACATCAGCCCGTCGCTGACGCCGCGCACGAACAGCGTCGGCGCCTTCACGCGGTGCAGCCGGTGCTTGAGCTTCGGGTTGTGCATCCACGGCTCCCAGGTGAGCAGCGCCGTGGTCTCCCGGTTGCGCAGCATGATCGTGAGCTGCTCGTCGGAGAGATTCGCGGGATCCACAGCCATCTTCGCCGGATCGTGGAAGACGAGCTTGTTCACCTCCTCCTGCGGCAGCGCCCAGATATCGGGGATGTCGAGCTTGTCGCCCGGCCCCACCTTCACGCCGGCGGGCGCCACGAGCACGATCTTGGCGAAGCGCTCCGGCGCCATCGACGCCATCTCGGCCGCGATCCAGCCGCCGAGCGAGCAGCCGACGATCTCGGTCTTGGCGATGCCGAGCCGGTCGAGCAGCTCGAGATACATGACGGCAATGTCGTCGGGCCGGTCGATCCAGAGCGGCAGGTCCGACTTGCCGAACCCCGGATGCGAGGGAACGACGAGGCGCCGGCGCTCGGCGAACGGCTTCACGAATGGATGCGCGGGCGCGAAGCCGTTGGCGCCGTGCAGCCAGAGCAGCGGATTGCCGCTGCCGGCCTCGAACACCTCGACGTCGACTCCCGCGAGCTTGATCACGCTCGTTTTCAATCGGTCCTCCCTGGGCGCGCACGCGGCGGCGCGGATCGCAACGCTAACAAGGGAGCGCGCGGCGCCAAAGCGGAATCGCGCAAGCCGGCCTTGCGCCGGGCGGAGGTGTTGGCCGGCGCGCGCAACCGATGTGCCGCCAGCGCAAGAAAGCGCGGCCGCTTCGCGCTACTTGCGCGGCGCGGCGGGCTCGTCGTCGTCGTCGAACAGGATGCGCTGGGCGGCGCCGTCGGGATCGTCGAACTGGCCGTTCCGGAGCGACCAGAAGAACGCGGCGAGGCCCGCCCCGCCGAGCAGGATTGCGATCGGGATCAGGTAGACGATCACGTCCATGACGACCTCCGCCGCGCGAGGCGCAGCGCGTTGCCGACCACGGCCAGCGACGAGCCCGACATGGCGATCGCGGCGAGGAACGGCGTGAGGACGCCGAGCACCGCGATCGGCACGGCGACGAAATTGTACACGATCGCCGCGCCGATGTTCTCGCGCACGAGCCGGCGCGCGGCGCGGGCGGTGTCGATCAGCTCGAGCACCGCGCCGAGGCGCTCGCCCTGGAACACGGCGTCGGCCGCGGTCTGGCTGATGTCGGCGGCGCTCGACGGCGAGACCGAGACGTGGGCGGCGGCCAGCGCCGGCGCGTCGTTGAGGCCGTCGCCGACCATCAGCACGCGGCGGCCCTCGCGCGCGAGGCCGGCGAGGAACGCGTTCTTGTCGGCCGGCGTCACGCGCGCGCGCCAGTCGTCGATGCCGAGCGCCTCGGCGACCGCGGCCACCGCCGGGGCACGGTCGCCCGAAACGAGCTTCACCGCATAGCCGCGCCGCTTGAGAGCGCCGATCACGCCGGCCGCGTCGGGCCGCGGCGCGTCGGCGAACGCGAAGCGCACCGGCGCCAGGCCGGGCCGCGCGAGCCACATTTCCATGGCACTCGCGCGCTCGTCGCCTTCGAGCGCGGCGTCTTCGTCGATCCCGAACCAGGCGCGGCTGCCGAGGCGGATCTCGCCGCCGGGCCGCGGCCATGCGAGGCCGCAGCCGGCGATCTCGCGCGTGCCGTCGAGCGCGGGCGCGCCCGGCGCCGCCTGCGCGAGCGCGCGGGCGAGCGGGTGCGCGCTGTTGCGCGCCATGCCGGCGGCGAGGCGCAGCGTTTCGGCGTCGAACGTGTCCGCATCGGCGAGCGCGGGGCGGCCGAGCGTCAGCGTGCCGGTCTTGTCGAACACGACGGTGTCGGCGGTGGCGAGACGCTCGAGCGCCGTGCCGGATTTCAGCAGGATGCCGCGGCGCATCAGGCGGCCGGTGGCGATCACCTGCACCGCCGGCACGGCGAGGCCGAGCGCGCACGGGCAGGTGACGATGAGGACGGCGATCGCGTAGACGAGCGAATGCTGCCACGTCTCGCCCATCAGCAGCCACCAGCCGGCGAAGGTGGCGAGCGCCATGAGGTGGACCACCGGCGCGTAGAGGCGCGAAACGCGGTCGGCCAGCGCGATGTAGCGGCTCTTCTTCTGCTCGGCGGCTTCCATGAGCCGCACGATCTCGGCCAGCAGCGTGTTCTCGCCGGCCGCGCGCGCGGTGACGCGCAGCGCCGGGCCGAGATTGACGGCGCCGGCATAGACGAGGTCGCCGGGCTTCACCGGAGCCGGCACCGATTCGCCGGTGATGAGGCTCGTATCGACCTCCGAGCGGCCATCGGCGATCGTGCCGTCGACGCCGATGCGCTCGCCCGAGGCGACGAGCACGATGGCGCCGGGCGTCACGCGCTCGGCGGGGACGCTCGCCGCCGCGCCGTCACTGCCGACGACCGTGACCGAGCGCGCGTTCAGCGTGAGCAGCCGCTCGGCCGCCGAGCGCGCCTGGCCCCGCGCGCGCAGATCGAGATAGCGCCCGAGCAGCAGGAAGAACACGAGCGAGACCGCCGAATCGAAATAGGCGTGATCCGCGCCGTTGACCGTCTCGAACAGGCTCATGCCGGCGGTGAGCGCCACCCCGACCGCGATCGGGACGTCCATGTTCACCGAGCGGCGCCGGAGCGCGCCCCAGGCGGAATGCACGAACGGCCGCGCCGAATAGATCAGCGCCGGCAGCGCGATCAGCGCCGAGAACCAGTGCAGCATGTCGCGCGTCGCCGGCTCCATGCCCTCGACGCGGCCCGCCCAGATCGCGACCGACATCAGCATCACGTTGGCGGCCGCGAAGCCGGCCACCGCGAGCGCGCGCAGCAACCTGCTTTCCGCGGCCCTGTCGCCGGCGGCGAGGCGCGCGGGATCGTAGGGCACGAACTTGAAGCCGAGGGCGTTCACCCGGGCGGCGAGCGATTCGGCGAGTTCGGCGGCGCCGTTCCAGCGCAGGGCGAGCCGGCGCGTCGAGAGGTTGACGCGCGCCGAGACCACGGCGGGGTGCTGGCCGAGCGCGCGCTCGATCTTGGCGACGCAGCCGCCGCAATGGATGCCTTCCACCATCGCGTTGAGCGTCATCGCGCCGTCGGCTTCGCGCCGCGCGTAGAACGCGGCCTCGCCGGCGGGCGCAGACGCGGCCAGGGCCGGCGGCGGAGCCCCGGCGCGCGCGAGCGTGGCGGCGGCCGTCATTCGACCTGGACCCGTTCGCGCGCCGTCAGCGTATCGGCGCCGCGCTCGATGCGGTAGGTCACGTCCCAGATGCCGGGCAGCGGGAATTCGGCCGCGGCCGCATAGCGGCCGGCGCCGCCCGCGCGCAGCGCGATCGTGAAATCGTGGCCCTTTTCGACCGGGCGCGAGAACGTGACGGCGATCGCGGCGTCGGAGATCGGCGCGCCGCCGCGGTCGGTCAGCCTGATCTCGACGGCGCCCTGCCGTGCGCCCGGCGCATCGAACCGCGCCGCGAGCTGCCAGCCGAGCCGCCGCTGCGACTCGGCTTCGCGGATCCGGTCGTTGAAACGCAGGCCTTTCGTGTAGGGCTCGCTCGTGGTGAGGCCCGTGAAGCTGCCGACGGCGAAGACCACCATCGTGGCGTTGGCGGCGACGACGACCAGGAATCCCCCGACGAAGACCCAGGGAATCCAGCGGCTGCGGCGGGGCGCTGCGCGGGCGGCGAGAGCGGTCATGGCTTGGGTCCGTAGAACCAGGTGCTGCGGGTGGCCGTGTCGAGGTTCGTGATGTCGGTCAGCACGAAGCTGACGTCGGTGCGCTCGGCGCGGACGTTCGCGCGGTCAGTCGAGACGTAGATCTGGTAGGTGGTGACGGTGTCGGGATCGGCGCGCAGTTCGATCCAGCTCGCGGTCTCGACAAGGCCGACGACGCGCATGGTGGCGCCGGCGATGCCCTTGAACTCGAGACGGAAGATGCGCTCGGTGCGCTCCTTGTTGAGGATCTTCACCGTATAGCCGTTGCGCACGGACCCATTGGACAGCGAGACGAACAGCGGGTTGCGATCGTGCAGCACGTTGATGTCGGCGTCGCTGCGCGTCGCCAGCACGGCGACCATCGCGAGGCCGACCGCGGCGAAGATGAGGCCGTAAAGCAGCGTGCGCGGGCGCAGGATGCGATAGCGCAGCGGCTCGCCCTTGGCGCGCGCGGCGATGCGGCGCTCGGTGTCGTAGCCGATGAGGTCCGGAGCGCGGCCGAGCTTGGCCATCACCGGCCTGCAGGCGTCGATGCACAGCGCGCAGCCGATGCATTCGAGCTGGTTGCCGTCGCGAATGTCGATGCCCATCGGGCACACGGCGACGCATTGCCCGCAATCCACGCAGTCGCCCGTGCCCTCCTTGCCGACCGCACCCTTGGCGGCCTTGCCGCGCGGCTCGCCGCGCGACTTCTGATAGGTGACGATCAGCGTGTCTTCGTCGAACATCGCCGACTGGAAGCGCGGCCACGGACACATGTAGGTGCACACCTGCTCGCGCGCCCAACCGGCGAGCAGATACGTCGTGGCCGTGAACAGCCCGACGAAGAAGTAGGTGTAGTAGTCGGCGCGGCCGGTGAAGAAGTTCGAGGCGACGGTGGGCGCGTCGACGAAGTACATGATCCAGGCGCCGCCGGTCGCGAACGCGATGGCGAGCCAAGCCGCGTGCTTGGCGATCTTCTTCGCCCACTTGGCGCCGGTCCACGGCGCCTTGTCGAGCTTGATCCGCGCGTTGCGGTCGCCCTCGATGCGGCGCTCGACCCACATGAACAGGTCGGTCCACACCGTCTGCGGGCAGGCATAGCCGCACCACACCCGTCCGGCGAGGCTGGTGACGAGGAAGAGCCCGACCGCGGCGAGGATCAGGAGGCCGGTGAGGTAGAACACCTCCTGCGGCCAGATCTCGATGAAGAAGAAGTAGCCGCGCCGGTTCGTCATGTCGATCAGCACGGCCTGGTCGGGCGCATTCGGGCCGCGATCCCAGCGAATCCACGGCAGCAGGTAGTACACGACCAGCAGGAGGCCGAGCGCCCGCCATTTCAGCGCGCGGAACCGGCCGCTCACCTGCTTCGGGTAGACGCGCACGCGATCGACGTAGAGCGAATCGCCTTGCTCGGCGATCGCCTTGATCTGCTGCCGGACCGATTTGACCTCTTCGTCTTCCACCGGTCTCGCCTGTGCGCGGGTCGCGCTGCCGTCCATCGCTACTTTCCGCCGCCCAGCGCGTGGACGTAGAGCGTCAGCATCTTGATCGTCTCGTCGTCGAGGCGGTCCGCCCAGGCCGGCATGACGCCGTGCTGCGGCTTCGTCACCTGCCGGACGATTTCGGCCTTGCTGCCGCCGTAGAGGAAGATGCGCGTGTTGAGCGGCGGCGCGCCGAGATCGGCCTTACCGACCCCGTCCTTGCCGTGGCACGAGATGCACTTGTCTTCCTCGGCGAAGATCTTGGCGCCGCGCTCGGCCGCCGCCTTGTCGGCGCTGCGTCCGGTGAGCGACAATACGTATTCCGCCACGTCGCCGATCTGATCGGGCTTCAGCGCGCCGTCGGTGCCGTAGGCCGGCATCTGGCTGCTGCGCGCCTTCTCGTGGCCGCTCCGGATGCCGAAGCGGACCGTGTGTTCGATGTCCGCCAGCTTGCCGCCCCAGATCCAGAGGTCGTCGGCCAGCGAGGGGAAGCCCTTGGTGCCCGCGCCGCCCGCGCCGTGGCACGGCGCGCAATTGTCGGCGAACGCGGCCTTGCCGCCGGCCAGCGCGAAGTTCAGCAGGTCGGGCTCGCGGCGGATCTCGTCGGCCGACTGGGTCTTGATGCGGTCGAGATAGCGCGACTGGCCGCGCTTCGCCTCGTCGATCTTCTCGGCCACCTCGGCGCGCGAGTTCCATCCCAGCACGCCCTTGAAGTAGCCGGTGAACCACGGCACCGACGGATAGAGGATGAAATAGACCACGGCCCACGCGATCGACGCATAGAGCACGTAGACCCACCATTTCGGCAGCGGCGTGTCGAGCTCCCGGATGCCGTCCCACTCGTGTCCGGTGGTGGGCTTGCCCTGATAGAGCTCTTTCTCGGTTTTCGTCGGCATGGAGGCGGCCTTAAGGCTTTATGTTGTGCGGCGGCGCGACGGGAAGAGCGCTCGACTGTCGCTCGTCGTCGTCCAGCGGAATGCGCGCATGCGCCTGGAGCCGGCCCTTGTTGCGCGGCCAGTAGGCCCACACCGCGATGGCGAGGAAGGCGCCCATGAGCCAGACGACCCAGAGCGACTTGATGTCGGCGTAGATTTCGGCCATGGCGCGCCCCTACTGCCGCAACTGCTCGGGCTTCACGGTCTTGAAATCGACCATGCGGCCCAGGATCTGCATGTAGGCGATGATCGCGTCCATCTCGGTGAGACGCTTGGGATCGCCGTCGAAATCGCCGAGCGCGGCCTTGGGGTAGCGGTCGGTCAGCCCCTTGGTGTCGGCCTCGGGATCGGCCTGCGCCGCGAGGTCGGCGGCCGCGTTCTTGACCATGTCGTCGGTGTAGGGAACGCCGACCGCGCGCAACGCCTTGAGGTGCGCGGCGATGTCCTTGATGGCGAGATCGCGCCGCGCGAGGAAGCCGTAGGTCGGCATGATCGATTCGGGCACCACCGCGCGCGGGTCCTTGAAATGCGCGACGTGCCATTCGTTCGAGTACTTGCCGCCGACGCGGGCGAGATCGGGCCCGGTGCGCTTCGACCCCCACTGGAACGGATGGTCGTACATGCTCTCCGCGGCGAGGCTGTAATGGCCGTAGCGCTCGACCTCGTCGCGGAACGGCCGCACCATCTGGCTGTGGCAGTTGTAGCAGCCCTCGCGCATGTAGATGTTGCGGCCGGCGAGCTCGAGCGGCGTGTAGGGCCGCACGCCCTGCACCGGCTCGATCGTCGACTTGATCGTGTGCAGCGGAACGATTTCGACGAGGCCGCCGATGGCGATCGTGACGACGATGCCGATCGCGAGGAGGACGACGTTCCGCTCGAGGAGCGCGTGCTTGAACTTCATGGCTCGGGCTCCTTCAGGCCGCCGCCGGCGCCGGCGCCGGCGCTTCCTCGCGCGCGGGCTCGCCGGCGCGAACGGTTTTGACGAGGTTGTAGATCATGATCAGCGCGCCCAGCAGGAACAGGACGCCGCCCAGCGCGCGGATCACGTAGTAGGGATGCATCGCGGCCACGGTCTCGGCGAACGAGTATTGCAGGAAGCCGAGCTTGTCGTAGGCGCGCCACATCAGGCCCTGCATGATGCCGCTCACCCACATCGCGGTGATGTAGAGCACGATGCCGATCGTCGAGATCCAGAAGTGGTAGCTGACGAGCTTCAGCGACCACAGCTCGCGCTTGCCCCACAGCTTCGGCACGAGGAAGTACACGGCGCCGAAGCTGATGAAGGCGACCCAGCCGAGCGCGCCCGAATGCACGTGGCCGACCGTCCAGTCGGTGTAGTGGCTGAGCGCGTTCACGGCCTTGATCGACATGACCGGGCCCTCGAACGTGCTCATGCCGTAGAAGCCGACCGCGGCGACCATGAAGCGCAGCACGGGATCGGTGCGCAGCTTGTCCCACGCGCCCGAGAGCGTCATCAGGCCGTTGATCATGCCGCCCCAGGACGGCATCCACAGCATGACCGAGAACATCATGCCGAGGCTCTGCGCCCAGTCGGGCAGCGCCGTGTAGTGCAGGTGATGCGGCCCGGCCCAGATGTAGAGGAAGATCAGCGACCAGAAATGCACGATCGAGAGGCGGTAGGAATAGATCGGCCGCTCGGCCCGCTTCGGCACGAAATAGTACATGATGCCGAGGAACCCCGCGGTGAGGAAGAAGCCGACCGCGTTGTGCGCGTACCACCACTGGGTCAGCGCGTCCTGGACGCCCGAGAACACCGAGTAGCTCTTCGCGCCGAGCAGCGACACCGGCACGGCGAGATTGTTGCCGAGGTGCAGCACCGCGACGGTGACGATGAACGCGAGATAGAACCAGTTCGCGACGTAGATGTGCGGCTCGCTGCGCCGGACGATCGTGCCGACGAAGATCGCGAAATAGAGCACCCAGACGAGCGTGAGCCAGATATCGACGTACCACTCGGGCTCGGCGTACTCGCGGCCCTGCGTGATGCCGAGAAGGTAGCCGGTGGCGGCCATCACGATGAAAAGCTGATAGCCCCAGAACAGGAACTCGGCCGCCGCCGGCCCGCCCCAGAGCGGCGCCCGGCAGGTGCGCTGGACGACGTAGAGCGACGTCGCGAACAGCGCGTTGCCGCCGAACGCGAAGACCGCGGCCGACGTGTGCAGCGGGCGCAGCCGCCCGAAGCTCGTGAATTCGAAATCGAGGTTCAGCACCGGAAATGCGAGCTGAAGCGCGATGTAGACGCCGGCCAAGAAGGCCGCGACGCCCCAGAACACCGTCGCGATGGTGAACAGCCGCACCACGCCGTAGTCGTAGGCGACGCGCTCGCCCGCCCCGGCCGCGGTTTGCGCCGACCCGAGAGTTCCCGCCAATTGCATGCCTGACACTCCGAAAGATGCGCGCCGTCCCTGCGCGCATGCCCCCGAATAGGTCGGCGACGCGTGCCGATCATTGACCTACGTCAAGGCGAGCCCGTCTCTCCGCGGTAAAAGAACACGCCAGCGCCGCAACCCGGGCGCCCCGCGGGAGACATGCTCGACCAATCCGAAATCGCCGTCTTTCCAGAAGCTTCGCCGCGCGTTCGGCGGGTCTCGGGCGACCGCCCGTGGATCTGGCTGGCCAGCGGGTGGGAAGACATGCTGCGGGCGGGCCGCGTGTCCTTCGCGTGGGGTGCGCTTTTTGTCGCGGTGGGCGCGGCACTGATCGGCGGCGCGGCGCTGCTCGGCGCCTACGAGGCGGTTCTGCCGCTCGCCGCGGGCTTTCCGCTACTGGCGCCGGTGCTCGTGATCGGCCTCTACGAAGTGAGCCGCCGCATCGAGGCCGGCGAGAAGGTGAGCTTCGCGACGCCGCTGCTGGCGCTGCGGCGCAATGCCAGCCAGCTCGGCGTGGTGGGGTTCGTGCTCGGCTTCGTCTTCCTCGCCTGGATGCGGATCGCGACGCTGCTCTTCGCCTGGTTCTTCGGCGCGCGCGGCTTCAACGCCGGCGAATTCCTGAGCCAAGTCGTCCTGTCGGGCGCCAACGCGCTGTTTCTCGTGATCGGCAGCGCGATCGGCGCCGTGCTCGCGCTCGTCGTCTTCGCGATCAGCGCCGTCTCGCTGCCGATGCTGCTCGACCGCGAGAGCGACAACGCCTTCACCGCGATCGCCACCAGCGTCGCCGCCGTGCGCGCCAACCCGCGCGCGATGCTGCTGTGGGCGTTCCTCATCGGCTGCTTCATCGGCTCCGGCCTGCTGCTCGGCCTCGTCGGGCTGATCCTCACGCTGCCGCTGGTGGCGCACGCCACCTGGCATGCCTATCGCGACCTCGTCGCGCGCGACGGCGCGGCGGGCGACACCTCAACGCCAACATCTCCCGGAGAGTGACATGAACTACGGTCTTTCGCACTGGATCGCGCTGGGCGCCGCCGTCATCGTCGCGCTGCTGGGGCTCGTGCTCGCGGCGCGAGGCGCCGATCTCGGCATGGAACTGGCGGGCTGGCTGTTCTTCCTGTTCGGAGTCGGCTTCTCGTTCCGGATGATCGGCAAGATGGCGGTTCCGCCCGAACAGGGCTGACGCCGGCCGCGTACGCAAAGGGCCCGAGGCCGGGGGGGGGCGCAAGCCCGCCCCCTTTTCGTTTGCGCGCCTTTTCGCGGCCGGCCGCGAAAAGGCGCGATCTTTGATTCAGGTCAAAGCCTCCCCGTGCGGTCTCGCGCAGGTTCCGACCGCGGGCCGCCGGCCGCTTGCGCCGGGGGCTCGGGAACCAAGGGATCCACATGACGATCAACTACAACGAGCGCATTCCGAACAACGTCAGCCTATCGGACGACAAGCAGCTGCAGCGCGCCCTCGAGCGCTGGCAGCCGAAATATCTCGACTGGTGGCGCGAGATGGGGCCGGAAGGCTTCCAATCGAAGGACGTATATCTGCGTACCGCGATCAGCGTCGATCCGCAGGGATGGGCGCAGTACGGCTACGTGAAAATGCCCGACTACCGCTGGGGCATCTTTCTCACGCCGCCCGAGAAGGACCGCCAGGTGAACTTCGGCGACCACAAGGGCGAGGCGGCGTGGCAGGACGTGCCCGGCGAGTACCGCTCGCTGCTGCGCCGGCTGGTCGTGACGCAGGGCGATACCGAGCCCGCCTCGGTCGAGCAGCAGCGCCAGCTCGGGCGCACCTGCCCCTCGCTCTACGACCTGCGGAATCTCTTCCAGGTGAACGTCGAGGAAGGCCGCCATCTCTGGGCGATGGTCTATCTGCTGATGAAGCATTTCGGCCGCGACGGCCGCGAGGAGGCGGAGGGCCTGCTCGAGCGCCGCTCGGGCGACAGCGACCGCCCGCGCATCCTCGGCGCCTTCAACGAGAAGACGCCCGATTGGCTGTCGTTCTTCTTCTTCACGATGCTGACCGACCGCGACGGCAAGTATCAGCTCGCCTCGCTCGCCGAGTCGGGCTTCGATCCGCTCTCGCGCTCGTGCCGGTTCATGCTGACCGAGGAGGCGCATCACCTCTTCGTCGGCGAAACCGGCATCGGCCGCATCCTCCAGAAGACCTGCGAGGTGATGAAGCGCATCAGCGAGATCTCCACCAACGCCGCCAACGCGTTCACGATGGGCCTCAAGGGACGCTTCGAGGAAACCAAGCTCAAGGACGATCACCGGCTCGCCACCGCCACCTATCCGGTGCCGGATCTCGCCGGCGACGCCATCGTCGTGCGCGAGGCGCCGGCGCTGACCGCGCTCAACGAGCGCCTGCGCGACGACTACATCGTCGATTGCCAGAAGGGCGTCGACCGTTGGAACAAGGTGCTCGAGAAGGGCGGCACCAACCAGCGCCTGCGCCTGCCGCACAAGGCCTTCCACCGCCAGATCGGCACCTTCGCCCAGCTGCATGTGAGCCCGGAGGGCCGCGTGCTGACCGAGGCGGAGTGGACGCGCCATCACGCCGACTGGCTGCCGGGCGACGCGGACCACGCCTTCGTGCAGTCGCTGATGAAGCCGGTCACCGAGCCCGGAAAATTCGCGAGCTGGATCGCGCCGCCGGCGCGCGGGATCAACAACCAGCCGATCGAGTTCGCCTATGCGCGAGTCGACTGAATAAGTCGACGAACGCAGGGACGGGGGCGCCGCCGGATCCCCCGCGCTCCCGTCCCGCCCTTTCGCCGGACTCGCCCGCCCCGGCCGCAACGGCCGAAGCGAGCGATGGGCGGGAGCGCCGCCGGATCCCCCGCGCTCCCGCCCGCCCTACTCCCGCACGAAGGCCGCCGCGCATGCACGGAACCACGACCGGATTGCGCCGCCAGCACCTGATCGACCCCGAGGTGTGCATCCGCTGCAACACCTGCGAGGAAGTGTGCGGCGTGCGCGCGATCAGCCACAACGGCGTCAACTACGTCGTCGACTTCGCACTCTGCAATTTCTGCGGCGACTGCCTGCCGCCCTGCCCGACCGGCGCGATCGACAATTATCGCCAGGTCGCGCGGCCGTGGACCGTCGCCGAGCAGCTCGGCTGGGAGACGCTGCCGCCCGACCAGGCGCCGGGCGAGCGCGAGGCCGCCCCGCCCGGCGAGCCCGTGGCCGCGGGCGAGGCCGCGCTGCCCGCCGAGGTGGCGACGATCACCGCCGTCGCGACGGCGGCCGAAGAGGGCCGCGCGGTGCCGCCGTGGTCCGCGGCGCACCCCTACGTCAATCTCTACGCGCCGGACCGTCCGGTGACGGCGACGGTTTCCGGCAATCTCCGCCTCACCGAGCCGGGCGCCTCCAGCGACATCCATCACATCGTGCTCGACCTCGGCACCACCGCGCTGCCGTTGCTCGAGGGCCAGTCGATCGGCGTGCTGCCGCCCGGCCTCGACGCCGACGGCAGGCCGCACCGCGTGCGGCTCTATTCGGTGGCGAGCCCGCGCGAGGGCGAACGGCCGGGCAAGAACAATCTCGCGCTGACCGTGAAGCGCGTGACCGAGGATCACGACGGCCGGCCGGTGCGCGGCGTCGCCTCGAACTACCTCTGCGATCTCGCCAAGGGCGACACGGTGAGGCTGATCGGCCCCTACGGCACGACGTACCTGATGCCGAACCATCCCGGCGCGCACATCGTCATGATCTGCACCGGCACCGGCGCGGCGCCGATGCGCGCGATGACCGAGCGCCGCCGCCGCAAGTGGGCGCGCGGCGACGGCTCGGGCGGCAGGCTGATGCTGTTCTTCGGCGCGCGCACGCCGGGGGAGCTGCCCTATTTCGGCCCACTCACGCGCCTGCCGCGCGACTTCATCGACGTCGAGTTCGCGTTCTCGCGCGACACGGCGCGGCCCAAGGCCTATGTGCAGGACCGCCTGCGCGCCCGCGCCGGCGACCTCGCCGGGCTGCTCGCCGACAACAACGCCTATTTCTATCTGTGCGGCCACAAGCGCATGGAAGAAGGCGTCGAGGCCGCGTTCGCCGCCATCTGCGAGGGCGCCGGGCTGAACTGGCGCGAGGTGAAGGCCGAGCTGCGCCGCAGCGGGCGCTATCACGTGGAGACGTATTAGCGCCGCGCGGCGGCGCTCACAGCGTCGTCGTCGGCTTCCACTCGTCGTCGGCGCCGGCGAGCTGGGCGAGGCGCTTCGGATCGACGATCTGCATGTCCTGCGCGGTCAGGAAACGCACGATGCGGTCGCGCTTCAGCTTCGAGAGGCTGCGGCTCACCGTTTCGATGGTGAGGCCGAGATAGTCGCCGATGTCGGTGCGCGTCATCGGCAGCGAGACCGTGTCCTGCCGGCCCTTGAGCTGCATGCGGCGCATCAGGATCATCAGGAACGAGGCGACGCGCTCCAGCGCCGTCTTGCGCCCGAGCAGCAGCATCTGGTCCTGCGCCGCCGCTAGCTCGTTGGAGGCGACGGCGAGCAGGCGCCGCTCCATCGCCGGGAACTGGTCGAGCAGCGCCTCGAGCCGGTTCTTGGGATAGCGGCAGAGCAACACCGGATCCACCGCCTCGGCGCTGTAGGCATAGCGCTCGCGCAGCGCGAGCCCGAGGAAATCCGACGGGAACAGGAAGCCGGTGATCTGGCGGCGCCCGTCGGCCAGCATCTTGGACAGGCGCACGCAGCCCTCGGTGATGATGTAGAGGCTGTCGGAGCGGTCGCCCTCGAAGAACAGGATCTCGCCCGGCGCCAGCTTCTTGTGAACGACGATCGCGTCGAGCTTGCCGAGGTGCTCGGGCTCGATGGCGCCGCAGATGCTGAGGTCGCGCACCTGGCAGGCCGCGCACGGATTGTTCTCGGCCACGACGCCGCGCTGCAACGGCTGAACGAGCTGTTTTGCTACGACGTTCGACATGGACCGCACACCCCGCGCCAGCCACGACCTTAATGCCAATCTGGGTGCCTTGCTGCAGCGCGGCACGTCGCATTTTGACGCAGATCAAGGCCCGGGCGGGCCTAGCCGAATATGCATGGCCGGGGATCGGAAATCGCATTCGAGTTATCGAGATGCACCGCGACTACGCGATCAGGCCGCTGACCGGCGCGCTCGTCGAGAAGAGCTTTCCGTTCGCCCAGGCGCTCGGTATCTGCGATCTTGCCCGCTGGCGCGCCTTCGTCGCGAGCTATGTGGGCTCGCCGGATTCGGGCGCGATCGCGGCCGAAACCCAGCACGGCTACGTGGCCGGCCTGCTGTTCTACCAGGCCAACCGGCACGACCAGGGCGGCGCCGCACTGGTGTGCGATCCGTTCGTGGTCGCGGACATGCCGCGCTATGCGACCCCGGCCAAGGCCCTGCTCGAGGCCGCCGACGGCCTCGCGCTGGAACGCGGCTGCAAGTGGGTCCGCGTCGTGCTGCCCGCGACCGGCGATCCGCTCAACGCCGAGGCGGTGGGCTGCGAGGGCGCGCTGTTTCGGGCCGGGTATGCGCTGGAGTCGCTGAGTTTCCGTCGACGGCGCTCGCTTCCCGCCGGTAAGATGCGCGTCCCGGCCCCCGCCAAGCAGGCGTGCCGGCCACGAACCAGCGCGAGGTAAGGACCTATGACGGGGATCAAGCACATCGTCGCCCATCTCGAGGGCGGCGCCCACGACGCCGCCGTCCTCAAGCTTTCGGGCACGCTGGCGGGGCGCTTCGGCGCCGCGCTCGAAGGCGTGTTCGCCAGCGTGCCGCCGTTCGTCCCCGCCTCGATCGACGGGATGCTCACGCCGCAGATCATCGAGGCGCAGCAGAACATCTACAAGCAGCGCGCCGATGCGGCGAAGAAGGCGTTCGCCGGCGTGCCGGTGCCGCAGGGCAAGGCGATCTGGACGCAGGTCGAGGGCATGACCGCCGACGCCGTGCTGGCGCGCGCCCGTTATGCCGACCTGACCGTGGTCGCGCAGCCGGCGCCCGAAGAGACCGACGCCGCCACCGATTACGATTCGCCGGCCGAGATCGTGATGGGCGCGGGCCGCCCCGTGCTGATCGTGCCCTATGCCGGCAATTTCCCGGACGTCGGCAAGCGCGTGCTCGCGGCCTGGAGCGGCACGCGCGAATCGGCGCGCGCCCTGGCCGACGCGCTCCCGTTCCTCGGCGCCTCCAGCGACGTGACGGTGCTCACGGTGAACCCGCACGGCGAGACGGCGGCGATGGAAGCGGACATCAAGCGCTGGCTCGGCGAGCACGGCGTGAACGCCAAGACGCGCGTCGCGCACACGCATGACATCGAGGTGGGCGACGTGCTGCTGTCGGCCGCGGCCGATCTTTCGGCCGATCTCATCGTGATGGGCGCCTATGGCCGCTCGCGGCTGCGCGAACTGATCCTCGGCGGCGCCACGCACAGCATGCTGAAGCACACGGCCGTGCCGGTGC
>ERZ761602.3371-NODE-3371-length-22734-cov-5.615239_pt1 | contig 22734 bp, 18 predicted proteins | sample MGYA00512165_ERZ761602 | MGnify/ENA primary metagenome ERZ761602 (study PRJEB28899, sample SAMN02445085) | bioreactor sludge metagenome | biome: EBPR sludge; isolation source: Thorneside wastewater treatment plant | place: Australia: Brisbane, Thorneside...
GTTATATATACTCATAAATATATATGGAGGTTTCATGGGCAAACCGATGATGATCCAAAATGACGACGACAAGAGAATTGAAAGGCTGAAGAGGAAACTGAATGCTAAATCCAAAGTGCAGGTTCTCCGCTCAGCGCTTGATCTTTTGGAAGCCCAGGTTGAGAAAGCCGAAAAGCTGGTGAAATGGGCTCGTGCCGCAAAGATTGTGTCCGCATCGAGCCGAGAAGTAATGGAAGATTTTAAACTCCTCAACTTGCTGAAGAGTCGTTCTGAATGATTCATCCAAAACAGTGGCATGTTTTTGTGGTGGATCTGGAACCGCGAGTAGGAACTAAACCCGGCAAGCAGCGCCCTTGTTTGGTGATCCAACCCAGTATTTTTTCAGAATCGGGACTGAGCAGTACGGTCATCCTTCCTTTGACGAGTCGGATTTCCAAAGAAAACACATTTCCCCTGCGAGTTTCGATCCCCAAGGGAACTTGCGGACTTGAGGCAAAGAGCGAAATACTCATCGATCAAATCATCGCATGGGACAACTCGCTCTTTAGAGAAGATCTTGGAGAGATCCCTGAGTTAATACAGCTCGAAGTCAAATCCGCTATTCGGGAGTTTTTAGATCTGGGTTAAATAGATCGACTATAAATTACTGCTGAAGATTTGCGTTGCTGCCGCTGATAACGATTTGACCCGCTGTCGTCTGCGGCTTTTGAGTATTGGTACCGTTCGAGGCCACGTAGGCAACCATTCGAGCTCGAATGCCCGCCATGGAGTTTACGACATCGCTCGTATTGAAATTCCTCACGGTTTCCATCACGCCAGATACATACTCTTTCGTGCTTGCCGTCATCTGATCCGCCCGCTGTTGGTTCAAAGGGATGTATCCATTGTTCTGTCCAGGACTTCCTACGGTCACCTTTGTATAAGTCTCGATATAGGTTTCCCCTACGAGGACTGAATTAGGATTTTTACGAAGATCCGCCTCCGCCATCACGAACGCCTGACGAGTGTTATAAGCTAAAAATCGAGCGTCCTGATTTTGTTTGGTCACTTCAAGCAAGCCCGAATTCATCTCATTAAAGAGAGTCGTATATTCGCTTCGAAGCTGTTGCAGCTTTGCGTTTTCTTCATCGTACTGTTGCTTCATGGGAGAAGGAATATTCTGGATGAGTAACATCTGCATACGAATTTTCTTTAGCTGATCATTTACTTTGGAAATTTGTGATTTCACTTTGGCTAACTCGCCGCCTGAACAATTTGATCCCTCGCAAATGAAATTGGCTTTGCTGGCTTCATCCGACAACGGATTCGCCGCGTTAGCAACAGGGGCCGGTAGACCGGGTTCATCCTTCTGCTTTTCATCGCCACCCTTTCCCTTGGGCTTGGCAGCGTCCGCTACCGCGGTGACTTCTTTAGCGGTTTCTTCCACCTTAGCTTTTTCTCTTGCGAAAGCGAGGCCAGGAATTCCCTCCGTTGCAGTCTTCTTCACTAGCGCTGCCATCTCTTCAATATCTGCCACCGACTTGTCGCGAGTCCATTCCGAGGCTCCGTAAGAACTTCCGCCGCTCAATTTGGAAACCGTGAGATCTCCGACCTTGTCACCTTCTTTGAGCATTCCTTTTTCGACAGCGTAGTCGATATTGGCCCTCAGCTGACCAATCGCTTCACGTTTACCGGGAATATTCTCATAGGGAAGACCCTTGTCGGTGAGGTAACCATCCTTTTGTCCAAAAATTCCGTCGCTATACAATTTCGCGTCGCGAACATTTACATCTTGGTCCCACTGTTGAGTGCGTTTCGCCACTTCGGAATCGCGCTGAGATTCGAGCGTGCGAATTGCAGCTTGAGTATCGGCAATGGATCGCGCTTGCCGTTCGAAACTTTCTAAAGTAGCCGTGCGCATGACTTCCGACTTCTCCGCGCCGGCATCCTTGGCCTTATTTTGCATAAAAGCTTTGAGTTGTTTGTCTTCGTAATCTTTCATCTGCTTTTTCCAAGCATCTTGCTTGCTGGCATATTCACGATCCGTCTCATCGCCAAATCGCTGGGGCCTCACAGGGGGTTTAGGCGCATCCGGCATTTTTTTAAAAAATTCAGTGGGATTATTTTGATAGAGCTCTTGGTAAGTGCGCATAATCGTTTTAGATTCTTTGACGACGACCTTAGTATCGATTTTCTCTAAGTCTTTGTTGAGCCCTTGCTGAGCTTTTGCGAGTTCAGTGGCGAGATTTTCCGCCGCGCCACCACGATTGGTGATCGTGGTGAAAGGAGTGACTACCGCTGGCTGAGTCGGGGCCGGGGATGAATCTACAGCACCAGCAGGAGTGGGCGGTGCCGCGGGAGATGGTTTATCCATGAAGTTACTGCTTGCACCGGCAATTCCTTGCAGACCCTTTGCCAGGTTCTCCATACCTCCGCCGCCAGAACCTTTTGAATCACCACTTCCTGCCTTTGCTGCGGCACGGGCGGAGGCTTCTTCTTTAGCGATTTCTCGTTTCGCCCACTGTCGCAAAGCCTGGGCATAGGCAAGCGAGTTCACTCCACCCAATGCATCGGGATTGAGTTCGGCAATGAGCGGCACGAGAGAACCGGATCTCACCTGAGCCTCAAGTTGCTCAACTCGCGGATCATCATCGGAAATAGTCGATTGAGCGTGCGCGAACGACATCATCGTCACAACAAACAGCGCCGCAAAGGAATATTGTTTCAGCCACAAGTTCATCACTTCTACTTCACTTCAACAAACAGAACTTATTACGGGTATGGTCGTCCAATGACTCCCAAAGATCGCTCATCTCCAAATGCTGGAGTCACAATCTTTCGCACCATGTTCGAATTCTCTTTTCCCTCTTCATCCTGAACAATCGACGTCAACGCCGCCGCCAAGGGCAAAATGATAAGCGCCAAAATCATCGCGTACTCGAGAGCGGTTTGGCCTCGATTGTATGTTTTTCTGAATTTCATCTTCTTCAAAGCCAAGGCAAATCAGAGTTCGGAACCGGGGGTTGGCCGTTGTTCAACAGGTCCAATGCGTTTACATCCCCAGGAAGATCGCGGGACGCAAAACTCTCCGGCTCTGGCTTTGCGCCTCCTTCCCCTCCGAGTTCGTTCGCATCAGCATTCCAATAGGCCACAGACTCTTCCTCTGCAGGTTCTCGATTCGAATCTAAAATCTTTCCGACATCTTGTAGGGTGCGTTCGTTAGAGCCCTCTCGTCTTAGGGTAACAGGGGTTGTCCCCGCCCCTACTTTTTTTAACTCGACCTTGTCAGGGCTAGAATAGATTTCGAAAAATGTTTTTAAATCGGACCCCAAATTGAGGTTGTTTAAAAGATCATCCTTGTTCTCATTTCGAGCCTTATCAATTTCAACAAGCGCATTGTTGAACACGTTGAATGTGTTTAAAGCTATTTGTTTTGATACCGGCTCCGTTAACGCCATCCCAAATTTTTGAAGTTTTTCTAATTTAGAATTAATTTGGTTTCGCGCGGTCACTCGTTCCGGACCCACCGGCATCTTCGCAATCGAAGCGAGATCCTTTCTTATCCCGTCCAAGAATGTTACTCTATCTTCCTCCCCAATTTTCTGTCCTCTGCATTCCCGCGTTTCAGTGGTCCCATCTTCGCGAACGACCGTCTGTCCGTCGCACATATAAGTAGGGATTGGGGCTTCACGTCTCGCATCTCCGGAGGGCGGTGGAACCACCGGCTCTTCAACCTGAGAAGGAGGGGGGGGCGCCTTAGGCGCGATTGATTCTGGAATGGGTTTAGCTTTACTGAAGATGTCTTTAATCGCTTTGTTGGGATCATCGAGCGCTTTCGTGCTAGTAAACACCTCTTGCATCTGTTGATTTGCATTAGGGCCATCTGGAATATCAGAGACTTTTCCGCGGATATCTTGAATGACTTCCGAATTGTGCTCATGTCCATCATATGCGGCATCTATGGCAGAAGTTGCACTGGCGAGAGTCTGCTCGTCGCCGGTCACAAGTCCGCGCGCCCGCTGAATTGCAAGATCCGCGCTGGTACCTTGGCCTACAGCAGTACGTAATTTTTCCTTTTCAGCGATATACTCTCTGTAGGCAGCACAAGCGCGATCATGATCCGTCGGCACCGCCGACGGAATTGATGAGCAGTTGCCAGCTGGCTTTTGCACCTCTGCCGTTCGGCTTTCCCATTCCGCATAAGCGATAGCTTTTTTATGAAGGTCTAGCGCTTTCTTCCCGGCCTCCGTCCGTTTATCTAATTGATCGAGAAAATTGTTTTTTTGACGCCGAAAATCTTGATTACTTTGTCTGAGGTCCCTCTCGGCTTTAGCCAGCGCTTCTTGCATAGCGCGGGCTTTTTCGCGCTGCTTGGCCGCTTCAACATTCCCATCCGCTTCCTTACCCGCCGCAAGATAATCAAATGTTCCCTCAACGAGAGGCTCGACAGCTTTATCGACAATTCCGTCTTTATTAATTTTTGCGACAGCTCTCTCGGTTCCACCCTCGATTTTCGCCACTTCAGCGTCCGCCGCCTTTCCTTTTAAGAAAGATTCTGCTTCTTGCTCCGCCTCAAGTTGCGCGATCGTGATTTCTTTCGCATTGTTTGCGGCCGTGATTCGTTCGTTCCCGGCTCGCTCTTCAGCTTTTTCATTTGCGGCAAAATTTCTCTGCTCTTTTAAATCCTGTACATTCACCTTCGGAGTCATCGCCGTTGTATCGGCATCCACATCCCCGCCGTCCTTCGCCGCTTCACTCGTACAACCCGTCACGAGTGCAACGAGCGCAAGGAGCGTGATGAACGATCGCGCGGAGAGAGCGTGAAGGGAGCTGCTGAATTTAGAATTTGATAAATATTTAAGCGTTTTTGGGGACACCGTATTCTCCTCTATAAATAGAGATGAACTGCCTCGAAGTAGAATGATTGCAATTTCAATGCCTTAGTGACCCGTCCTCTGACAAGTTTGGGGCTGAAAATCACTAGTAATTATCGGGTCTTAGAAGGGGTATCCAGAGGGCTCGGGGACGGGGCAACCAGGTACGCAAAGCAATTCATAGGCAGGGATGCCCGACCCCGCAGAAAGGTGCGGGATCAGTTGCTCTTCGGGGTGTCCGTTTTGGCGCCTTTGCTCAACAAAAATTCCACCATGTCGGCTTGGCCAAAAGCCTCGGCAATTTGAAGAGCGGTGTAGCCCTTTGTGTTGCGAGCGTTTGGACTCACGCCAGCGTTCAAATAAATTTCCACAATCGCTCGATCGCCCCGCATCGCTGCGCGAACAAAGTGATCGATCGCTTCGTGAGAAATGGATTTAGCGGACACCGCGTAAACGGGCATCGAGAAAAGTGTGAGAGCTAAAAGTTTCCAAGCGAATGATCGCATAATGAATCCTCATCCATTCGCTCCCTGTTCATAGATTGTGCAAGTTGCATGCCAAGAATTATAGGATTTTTCGTTTAGAGAGAGTCGCGAGAGAGATGTTTCGAAGCTTAATGTCTCGTCCCGAAATATTCTCCAATTCAAATATTTTGTTAATTGGAGCCCCAATCTGAGCTTCGAATAATCGAAATGTAGTCGGATAGTGCGTTTTCAAACTGCAAAGCAATGCCTTTACGCCATCCCGCATTCGACCCATGCCCGCGCGATCCTTTTCATCGATTAGATAAAGACAGGCATTTTTTAACTCTTTTAAAAATCGAACTCTCATCGATCGGGCATCGGAGGCGCCCCGCCTCTTCGTTACGCTTTCAAGAACGAGTGGGAGCCCACACTGAATAAGAAAATTCCAATCTGGTTCCTTGCAATGGGTTTGCGTTTTACGACCTTTTTTCATTAAATGATCTTCCGCAAAACACTTCCTTGAATTTCGACGTTTTTACATGGCATAAGAATAAATATGAACCCTATGAATGTCGTCATCGATAAAAATCTGATCAAACGGGTCATGAAAATTACCGGGGCGAAAACCATCCGTGAAGCTGTTGATATCGCATTGAAACGAGTTGTTAAGAATGCATCTCTAATAAGCCAAATTCAAAAAAAATGAATTTAATCTATATAACTGAAAAGTTTACCGCACGTTCTTGCGACGAACTTCTTCATAGCGGCGCTGCGCTTTCCTCATGAGATCGCCGCGAGGATCGGCAAATTCCATCGCTTTTTTGTAGGACTGTTCAGCGGCAAGTAAATCATCCGCTTCGAACTCGAAAACTCTAGCTTGATTGTAAAATTGCACGGCCTTCGGGGCCGCAACTCGTTCCACCTTCGCGCGCAGATCCAGCGCTTCCTTTTGATTCGGCACGACTTCCAAAAATTTATAAACTTCTTTCCATGCGCTCTCGTAATTTTCTGCGCGAATATAATCTTCCACCATCTGCAAAATTCCGCCGAGAGACGCTTTGATTCCTTCTTCTTGTTCTTTTTTCAGGCGCTTCACTTCACCGGCCTCTGGATGATCGGAATACGTCTTTAAAAACTTCTCAATTTCCGAGCGCGCCTCCCCAGCATCCCCCAAATCCAAATGCATCTTGATAGATGCAAGAAGCGCCGTTCCTTCCTTGCGTCGTTCCCAGTTTTTTGCCTCTTGCTTCTTCTGCTCTGCGCGATCTCGAGCTAACTCTTCAACTTGAATTCCCCATTTATCAAGCGCGGAGCGCATGAGTCGCTCGTAATTCTCATCCTTACTCGCAATTTCCTCGAGCTTTTGCTTCACCAAACGTCCGTAAGCCACAGCGGCATCCGCTTTGTTGTCGCGAATGTATTCATCAAACTTCTTTTGATAGGAATCCATGTAGTCGTAGAACTTCTGCTCATCTTCAGGGCTAATCATTCCACCTGCCGCGGCCCCTGGCGTGGGTTCCGCAGAATTGATTTGTTCCACGCTTTTCACTTCTTCGCCCAATTTTTTTCGAAGCGTGTCGGCCAGTTTTTTGATCTCTTCATTGTCGGGCTGCAAACTTAAGATGTATTCCGCGAGGGATAGGCCATCTTCCAGACGCCCTGCCTTCACGAGCTCAATTTCTTTTTCCTGGAGAAGAATGGCAGTCGCTCGAACATCCTCAGCATTTCGCACCATTGCGGACACCAACTGAGAATCTTCAATGAATATCTTGAGCACATCCGCTGGAACATTTTCCAACTCTTTTCGAATGCGATCGGGAATCAAGGCGGCGAGAGAAGAGGCGCCCACTTTTTCCAAGAAAGCCGTGCGAAGCTCTTCCGCATCCAACTGCGCGACAGGAGCTCGCATTTCATTTTCAATTCGAGTTCGAAATCCTCCGAGCTCGCCCTCGATTTTACTCGCCAAAATATCTGTCGTACCTTCTTTAAATCCTTCGCCTATGGAGCGGATGATCTTTCCGCCCATCATCATGCCCGCAAGAATGAAAATCACCGCGAGGGCGCCATACATTTTGATACGTCGGCGACGCTTTTGTTGATCGAGCGCAGTCTGCATCTCAGACGTGGCTGCGGACGCCTCTTCCATCACATTCGTCTTCGGCACACCTTTTGAAAGCACGCCTGGCGCCAAAAATTCAAAGAGTGCATCGCCAATTTGGATAACGTCGTGATTTTGCAAGACTTGATCTGTCACTAAAGCGCCATTCACCTTCACGCCATTGGTGGAATTCAAATCCACGATAATCAATCGTCCAAGCTCGTCCTCTCGAACTTCCGCATGAAAGCGTGAAGCGTTCGCGTCATCGATGGAAACTTCATTGAGGGAATCTCTTCCAATTCGAAGTGGAAGATTGCCCAAATAGAATGCTTTGGAATTTACTTTTCCTTCGAGCACCACGATTCGAGATCCCGCCGTGTCGGCTTCGTTTTGATCGTAATCAAAATGTGCCGTGCCCGCAGTGCCACTCGTGCCCTCTTCTGCCGCCGCTCCACCATCTTCGTAAGTAAAAGGAAGGGTGTGCTTCGTCTGAGCTTCAAGTGCTTGCGTATGCACGCTTCGAGAAAGCATGAGGGTTTCAGATTTTGAAAGTCGATTGAGAGCTTCTGCCGCATCGGCCTCCGGCTGTACATCCTCAGAGGCGCTGGCCGTGGTATCCAGATAAGATTCTTCCGTCGTGGGCAGGGTTCCGTCCGAATAGCCCGGATGCTCGGCATATGTATAGACACCAGTGCGCTCGATAGCGGCGGACAAACGCTCCGTGCTCTCTTCGGGCTGCACTTGCTCTTGCTGTTCTAAATCCCACTCGGTTGCCGACGCAGTCTGTGGTTCCTCCATCTCAGCCTCCGCACGCAACTCGATCGTCGGCGTTTTAGAATGAGAAACTCGCCCCTCATCAATATGATCATGCGCGGCTTCCGCACCGTCCATGCCAATCATTTTTAAGAATGAGGAGTGGTTTTGACTCATTATCGCAATTTCTTCCTTTGCTCGGCGAGCATGATGTTCGCATGCGCTTGCGAGAGAATTTCGGAATCCTCATCCGCAATCATCGCTACTTCCTGAAATTTCAGAATCGCGATGTCGTAATAATAATAATCCAACGCCTGCTGTCCTTCGTTGAAACGCTTTTCTACAAGCTCTTTTTGAGAAGCCTGCACTCGCTCGAGAGCCACGCGTCGCTCCGCTGTATTCGGCAACGCCTTCCAGCATCGAATCGCTTGTCGATAATTCCCAAGATCTTCATGCTCCGTGCATCGCTCCATTTGTCGACGATCAAGCGCCCCGTCGATCAATTGTTCCGTGGGAAGCACAGAGGCTGTGGTTGACTGAAGAGAGCTGTACTCGCTGCTACCGCTACTCATAAGCATGTAGGCCGCTGCCAGGAAGCCGATCACTCCGAGGAGTGCCAGGTTACGACGCTTACGCTGATCCATCGCCTGAACATTCTCGACGATCTCTGAGGCCTTACTTTTGAGCTCCGTGAAAATTGTTTCTAGATTCTCGAAAGAAAAAATATTTGTTGTAACGCTGGTAAATCCCGCAACGGTCTTCTTCTTTTGGCCACCGCGCTTAGCGCGTTGAAAGAAAATTCCTTGAAGGTCGCCGACTCGAAGAATGTCGTTGTCCTTCATCTCCGCTCGTCTTACCGGCACTCCATTCACACGAATTCCGTTGCGACTCTTCAAGTCCTCCAGAATAACTCGATCGTTTGAAATGGTGATGAGGGCGTGATAGCGGGAAGCACTTTTATGATCGATCACGATGTCATTGTCGGGAGCTCGTCCAATGCGAACGCTTTTGCCCACAAGGCGAAAGTCTTTTCCGCCGATATTCACCCAATGTTCGGATGCGATCTTCGTTTGGAAATGCGTGCGCGACGCCGTTCCTTCAAGTTGATTTGCTAGGATTTGATCTGCATTTGCATTCATTTCCGCACCTCAAGTTCCCCCTTGAGTTTCGGAAAGACTGTGACGCTCGTTAGAACATCAACACCGCAGCGACGTATTCTTCTCGCAGATATAGTGGCAAGCCTCGAACTTGAAACACTCGATCTGAAGTCGAAAGGGCTCGATCAATCACTTCATTGCTGCCATTCAAGTCGTTCAGAAGACTCATCAAATCTCCTTGGAGATGATGGTCCGCGACAGACTCGGTGATGTGACGATTCATCTCGGCCACATCCACAGGTACGATCGACGAAAGGCTCGTACTCGCTGCAATAATTTGATTTTCTCGATCCACAATCATCACTGGTCTTTCCTCCAATAGGAGCACCTGTTGGAGAATAGATTGCAAAAAGCTCGCCTCAGACGCCTGGTCGCTAGCACTTCTTGTAACCCCTTGATTTCGCTGGGATATGACCCGATTAATTTCAGAAATCAGCGGGTGGAGGGCCGCAAAAGATTCAGGATTTTCCAAGGTTTGCGCAGTGCCAGAAGCCACCAAATGGATGTTTTCCGCCGTGATTTCAAGGCCCCGCACAATCCAACGATTCAACAGCCACCAAACCCCTAGAATTACTAGCATTGCAAGAAGCAACGTTTTCCATCGAAGACTCTGCAAGTTTTGCAGACCGTCAAAACTCGCGCGAGGGATGTATCGGATCCTTGCCGCTCCGATCGTGGCATATTGGTTCGTATTTTTGTCCCACTCGGTGATGGGCGCTACCAAATCACACGCGACTTCATTGCCAAATAAAATATCGGAGCGACACGAATCAAGTGCTTCGTTTCGCTCCATCGCAACCTCCGAGAGACGATCGAAAGCCATGTCACCTCGCGCCGGACAAAGCACCTTTCCACGAGAATCCAAAATAAATTTCTCAAGTACGCCGTCTTCAGATTTCAAAATATTGCAATCGAGCAGTCCCGTAGTCCCCTCCGCAAGCTCACGCCGATTTTTCTCTGCGAGCGCATTCACCAAGCTTCGACCGGTTTCAAAAGCCCGCTCAAGGAGCGCAAAGCGAGCGTCGGAAAGCATTGGCGTAAAGATAATGGAATGAATCACGAAGGTGGCGAGCAAGAGCAGAACGAGTGCACGAATTTTGAGATCCAGTTTTTCGAAGCGATTCCAGTACTTGATGGTCAAACTTTTCAATTGAGATTTGCGATCTTTAGAAGCTCCCGTCACGATCGAGTCGTCATATTTTTCAGTCGCGCCCGCCGCAGGCCCTTCCGCTTTCACTGAGGAAGTATCAAGTGCAACATCGCCCTCTCCAATGCTTTCCACACGAAAAGAGTATTCTCCGATTTGAAGCACATCGTTGTGCTTGAGCGGTACTTCATACACGCGTCTTCTGTTCACTCGAATTCCGTTGGAGGAATTCATGTCTTTGATGAGAAATCCATCTTCCGAATGATAAAGAATTTGGCAGTGTTGGCGGGAAACGGTTTTGGAGTCGAGCGTGATAGGTGCGACGCCATCTTTATCAGGCTCCCGACCGAAAACATAGACGGAGCTCTGATCCAACTCGATCACTTGATCGTTAAGCGGTCCGGCAATGGAGCGAAGTCGAAGCTTCATGCACTTTCACTCCATTCTAAAATTTCACCGGCGTGCGTTTCTTTGAGATCACAGTTGGCAAATTCTATGAGGTAGCGAGCTCCGCCAAAAAAGTTCAACCAAGGCAGAACAAATCGACCCGCTCCCACTTGAGAGCGCTTGAAAATGATTTTTCGATCAATGTCGCAAAAGCAAATATCGATAGGAAATTTCATCCCCAAAGTGTGCACAAGGGGAAAAAACCCATTTAGCGGCAGCGGAAAAACGGCAGCATAGTGACGAGGGGCTTCGGAATATTTGAGAAGGCCAATCGCGCGCTTTGCGGGAGTATCCATGATCTCAACCGTGGTGGCGAGCGTGTGTCCAGTCTGAATATTTTTCAATTTCATGCTCATGGGCCACCAAAAATGTCTTTGAACCAAGATTGGTTGTAATAAATATCGCAGATCTGCGGACCCATGATGACGATGAAGACGGCGGGCAAGATAAAAAGCACGAGCGGGATAAGAATTTTTTGAGCTGCCTTTGCGCCTTCTCGCTCAGCTCGCTGAAATCGGGCGGAGCGCAACAAGTCTGATTGCGCGCGAAGGACCGGACCAATGCTGGAGCCCATTTGATCGGCTTGGATGAGGATGGTGGCAAAAGATGAGAGTTCGGTGAGCTGCACCCGATCCGCCATGTTTCGAAGGGCATCGGCGCGCACGGTTCCGACCTGCAACTCTTTTAGCATTCTAGAAAATTCTTCTCGAAGTGGACCGTCTTTTGCAAAGCTCACCACGCGCGTGATCGCCGCCATGAAGTCCAAGCCCGCTTCGACGGAAAGCGTAAGCAAATCCATGAAGGATGGGAGTTGTCTTAAAATGGTGCGCTGTCTTTGCGAACGCAGGCTTCGCACGCGAATGTCGGGATAGAAAAAGCCAAATCCGGCCGAAGCCAAGATCATCCAAAGTGAGGGCGAGAAGTCCGAGAGCACCAGAAATACCGTGATAAAGGCGGGAAATAAAATTCCAGCAATAATCTTAAGCGCAAGAAATTCATCGGGATCGAATTGATCGTCCACACCCGCTGCCACGAAAAGTTCTCGGGAGCGTTTGCGATAATTAGGAATTTTGAACTGCTGAATGCGCGGCACAATCGCCAGAAAAAATGGGGCGAGCCATTTCAGAATAGCGGAGCGATATTGTCTGGTTGCACTTTCCACACCGAGGCGTTGCTGAGCCGCCAAGAGCTCGGGATCCGGAAATGCAAAAAAGGCAATGCGATACGCGCAGAACCCAACACAAAAGGTTCCGGCCAATCCGTAAAAAATCAGTAGGTAGACGTCTAAATTCATGGATCCCGCTGAAGTCATTATAAAGCGAGATGATTCTTTTGAGAGGCCCTCTGCGGGGCGTTCAACTCATTGGGCCAGCCAGCCGCATCTAATTGCTTCGCAGAAGTTGCAGTACCACCTGGAGATTCAAGTTGGCTTGGCCAATAGAGGCCACTTGCATCTGCTGAAGAATCTGCAGACGCGTGAGTTCCGACACCTCATTTGCGATATCGAGATCTCCAGCTCTATCCCGAGCTTCTTCGAGCGAGGTGTTTAAACTGGAAAGGTATGAGCTCGAATAGTCCAAACGACTAAGGAGGCTCCCCACCTGCGCTCGGCGCGAGATCAAATTTTCTGTCGCAGTGTCGAGAATGGCAATGAGACGCTGGGCGCGTTTGTAGGTCGTTACATTCACGTCGGCTCCCGCGGCACGATTCGTGACAATTGATTCTAAATAAGTGACCGATGTGTCGCCCGAGGTTGGAGCGATAATGTCCGCAAATCCATCTTCGTTGAAATCGCCGAAGCCCATAAATCCGGGCGCATCCCCCGTCGTAAATGTTTTCATAGTATCGAACGTTCCATCCCCTCGAGACAAGAAGACCTCAAGTCGGTCAGCGCTTGGCGCAGCGGCCACCAAGTCTAAGTCGTCGTCGTTATCGAGATCATACAATTTTGCGGTAGAGGGATAGCTACCCGTGATTGACACCGTAGTTCCGGTACTAAAGGTCCCATCCCCTCGACCGAGTCGTACTGACACTTGATTGGCGGTAAATGCGGAAACAATGAAGTCCATTATTCCATCTCCATTCAAATCTCCCAATTCCGCAAACAGCACACCGGGGGCTGTGATCGCCCCGGATTCTTTTAAAGTGAACCTTCCAGATCCATCATTGAGATGAACATGATAGGTGGATCCGTTAGTTTCGGCTGAAAGAATGTCGATGTCGCCGTCATTGTCAAAGTCCGCCAGATCCCCAAATGGATTGCCTCCTAGTGTTAGAGTTTGAACTGATGTGAAAGTTCCCTCTCCACTCGCGAGGTGAATCGAAACAGTGCTGCCCGTCGAGTTCCATGCGACCAAGTCCTTCTTACCATCGTTGTTGAGATCGGCGACCTTAGGATCCACCCCGGCTCCGCTTGCTACGCTTCTCCATAGCGAGAAATTACCACGCCCGTCACCCCGCGCGATGTTCGTTATACCGCCTGGATAATTTCTTAAGATCACATCGAGGTGTCCGTCGCCATCCATGTCTGCAAATTCCTGAGCATCTCCAATGCCAGATATCGTGGTAGCGGTGAAGAACGTTCCATCCCCTCGACCCAATCGAACGGCGTTCTGATTTGGAATGTTGAGGATGTAATCCATATGACCATCCTCGTTAAAGTCTGCAACCAAGACGTCGCCCGCGGCAACTCCAAGCGAAGAAGCGGTCCTCTTGTAGGTTTCCGTCCATGCTTGTTTTTGAATCGCCTGATTTGCTGTCGTTCCCTGAAGATCAAATTGAAGTTGCGAGCTCGACGACGCTCCCACCTGCACCTCGAAGCCACTCAAACCATCCGCTAGTACGTATTGCCCATTGAACTCAGTTGAACGAGCAATTCGATCGAACTCTTCGTACAATTGTCGAAGCTCGGCATTCATCGAGCTTCTTTGCTCAGCCGTGATGGTCGAACTGGATCCTTGCACGGCGATCTCTCTCATGCGCTGTACGATATCGAGCTGAGTGGAGATCGCTGAATCCGCAACACTCAGTAGGCCTTTTGTATCGTTGAGATTTCGAATCGCTTGCACGTTTCCTCGCAATTGCGAATCGAGACGCACCAACTGCGCAGAGCCGGCGGGATCATCCCGAGATGATCCAATGCGCTTGCCTGAACTTAGGCGAGCAAGCGAGCGTGAGATCGCCTGCGAAGTTCTCGCAAGTTGTCCGGCAACGCCAAGACCTATGGTGGAATTAATTCTCACCCTGTAAGTCTTTCCCGCCGTGGGGCGTCAAATTGTTGTCGAATACAACACATTCGAAAATCTCTCGACGGCCTGCGATCCAATTCCATGGGGCGCCGCTTCTTTGCGGGGCAGCAAACAAACCAAATCAATGACCTGAGACCCGATCTTGAATACGCGTCAATCATCAGCTACTTTGACTCGCTTATGACGAGCCCGAAATTCATTCGCCTCCGCGGGGTGAAGCAGAACAATCTGAAGAATCTCGATCTGGATGTGCCGCTCGAGAAATTCGTCTGCATCACCGGACCGAGCGGCTCGGGAAAGTCTTCACTCGCATTCGACACACTCTATGCGGAAGGATATCGGCGCTACGTGGAATCGCTCAGCACGTACGCTCGGCAGTTTTTTGAAAAGGTTCCAAAGCCCGACGTTGAATCTGTGGAAAATATTTGTCCCGCGATCGCACTTCAGCAAAAAAATCCGGTTCGCAATTCTCGGTCGACCGTCGGAACGACGACAGAAGTTTATGATTATCTTCGATTGCTCTACTCAAAATTAGGCGTCGTTCACTGTGCGAAATGTGGCACGGCCATTCGCGCGGATACGCCTCAGTCTGCAGCAGATGCGATTTTCGGAGCGATGGGAGAAAATCCTGAACACACCGAGCGCGCCTACGTAGGATTTTTACTGAAAGAGCCTTTGGCCGCCGATCAATTGATCGAGCGAGGATTTTTAAGGCGCCTGAAAAGTAACTCCGATTTTGAAGTCATTGAATTGGAGTCTGAGCGAGGCAAAACGCTCAAAGCAAAGTCTCTCATCGTGCTCGATCGGCTCGTCATCTCTTTGAAAGATCGCCATCGATTGATCGAAGCGCTTGAAGGAAGTTTTAGAGAGGGGTTTGGCGAAGCTTTCATTGCCGTTGTCGGAAGCGCGGTGATTAAAAAATTCTCCTCAGACTTTCGATGTCCAAAGTGCGAGACCCAGGCCTCTAAGCCCTCTCCGCTTTTATTTTCATTTAATTCTCCGCTCGGCGCATGCCCCAACTGCAAAGGATTTGGAAATACGCTGGAGTATGATGAGAAGCTTCTCATTCCGAATCCGAGGCTGAGCTTAAATCGCGGCGCCGTGGAGCCCTTCACCAAACCCATCATGAAAAATGCTCAAAAGAAGATGATGGAGTTTGCGAAGAAGGAAGACATTCCCACGGACGAGCCTTACGGCGACCTTTCGGAGAAAGAAAAACTTCTGCTCTTCCGCGGCAAGGGTTCCTACAAGGGAATCGTTGGATCTTTCGTAAAGAAGGAAGAGAAAAAATACAAACTTCATGTTCGGGTGTTTTTGAGGCGCTATCAAAGTGCGTTTCTTTGCGATGATTGCAAGGGAGCGCGTCTGCGCCCCGAGGGCGTCGCCGTAAAAGTGAAAAACAAAACCATTTTTGATTTGGCAGAGACGCCTCTCGATAAATTGGAAGCTTGGTTTAAAAACACGTCTTGGAGCGAGCTCGAGAAAATTATCAGCAAAGAAATCTTGAGACAGATAGAGAGTCGATTGCATTTTTTGAATCGGATGGGCCTCGGTTATCTCACTCTTGCGCGCCTATCGAAAACACTATCGGGTGGTGAAACTCAGCGCATCAATCTCGCCAATCAATTGGGCGCGGAACTCTCTGGCACTTTGTATGTGCTCGATGAGCCGAGCGTGGGATTACATCCGATCGATCGGGATCGACTGCTTCAATCGCTAAAGGAGCTGATCGGTTTGCAAAATTCCATCGTCGTGGTGGAGCACGACTTAGATACCATCCAGGCCGCTGACACAATTTTAGAATTGGGACCAAAGAGCGGCAAAGAAGGCGGGGAGGTTGTCTTTCAAGGGACCCAGAAGGAATTTTCAAAATCGGGAACGCTCACCGCAAAATACATGCGGGGCGAAATTGAAGTCCCTCTTCCCGCGACGAGGCGAACGGGGACGGCGCATTGGTTGTCTGTGCAAGGCGCCACAGAAAATAATTTAAAAAATGTTTCGCTGCGCGTGCCACTCAATCGATTCGTGGGTATTGCGGGGGTTTCGGGTAGCGGAAAGTCCACGCTTATTCATCAGACGCTCTACAATGCACTTGCGAGATTATTCAATCAATCCACCGAGCCCATTGGACGATTTAAGAAGATTTTTGGGACCGATCGCATTCGCGGCGTCGTTCTACTCGATCAATCTCCTATTGGAAGATCAGCGCGAAGTATTCCACTCACCATCATCGGCGCTTACGATGAAGTGCGCGCTATGTATGCTCGCACACAGAAATCAAAAACGATGGGCCTTATGGCAAAAGATTTTTCCTTTAACTTAAATGGCGGGCGTTGTGAGACCTGCCAGGGCGAGGGAGTCGTCAAAACCGAAATGTATTTCTTAGATGATCTCTATTTGCCCTGCGAAATTTGCGACGGGAAAAGATTTAAGAAGGAAATTTTGGGCATCAAGATTCGCGGCAAAAATATTCACGACGTGTTTCAAATGACGGTGTCTGAGGGGCGCGCTTTCTTCAAACAGGAGTCTGATTCGCTGGCGCATCGAATGGAAATGCTTGAAAAGGTGGGTCTTGGGTATCTTCAGCTCGGTCAGAGCTCTCACACACTCTCAGGGGGAGAGTCGCAGAGACTTAAGATTGCCTCGGAGCTCATGGATCGGAAGAAAAAGAATTTGCTCTATATATTAGATGAACCGACGACGGGCCTTCACGTATCTGAGATTGAGCTTCTCATTCGCCTGCTTCAAAGTTTGGTCGATGCCGGCAACACCGTCATTGTGATTGAGCATCAGCTCGATGTTCTAAAATCCGCGGATTGGCTCATCGAGATGGGCCCCGGCCCCGGCGAGCGTGGCGGAGAAATCGTGGCTGAGGGCGTTCCCGAGGATGTCGCGAAAGCCAAAACAGCCACTGCGGAATTCTTAAAGCGGATGCTACGAAAAGTCGCATAGTGAGGAGTCACTGTCGCTCTGAATGCGGTTTCATAGTCTAAGCTTTCAAGCACTTAGCTTCGTTTTGCAGAAAAATTTTTGGCACCGGGATTGCAATTTAACCCAAGCAGTGTGGTTCTATTTAGAAAATCTAGCGTGTGAGGATCTTATGAAATTAGTGGCTCAAATCGTGTTTTTATTGGCAATTGTTCCAACCTTCGTGATGGCGGAAGAAGAGGTATCGACGACCCAACCATCCACCCAATCATCAACGCAACCTGTAATGATTAAGAAGATGACGGCTGAAATCCTTGAACGTCTTAACAGAATTCTTGAAAATGGCACTTACTCCGAGTTCAAACGAATTCCGCCGATGTATAAATCGGAATTAATCAGCGAATACGCTGAATTACGCGATCAGGAATACTTTAAGTTTGCCAAACAGAAGAAGCTTATGCTTCGAAAAGAAAGAGCCCTTGACCAAATTTTTGCCGCTGCTGAGCGACGAATTGAACGTCGAGAGAAAGCCGCCCAGATGGCGAAGGTCGCTCTTCCCAATGTTACTGCTCTCGTCGGCGAGCGAAATGTTGAAACGGTGACCGATGAAATCGTCAGCATTGGCGAAGGCGTCGCAAAGTCATTCTCGGAATTTAGCTATAAGCTCCGAAAGAAATCCCCCTCCATGTTCCGAGATCTTAAAGACTTCCACAAAGTGGACAATACCGGTCTCTAATTTAATTGGGGACAGTATACTCTTTCACTTATTCGAACACTAAAAGTGAAAGAGTATACTGTCCCCAAATTCGTCCAAATTTGTTTCACACGGTGGACGGATGTGGACACGCAAGGGACACAGCCACTCGGGCATTTTTGCCAGATAAAACCCGGTAAACACGTTCTAATTGGCAATTTCCGGCGTCGTACACTTGGCATAGCTGTTGCTCTTTAATACGGGCGTATGTGCGTTGACCGTCTCAACCCCCGCTCGTCCTCTCTCTCCTTATTTTTGCTTTTTATAGCAATTCTCGGCTTTCAATTTTCTGCCTGCTCGCCGCTTAAGACGGACGAAAATGGCGCGACTTTTAAATCGAACGAACTGGGAGACGATGAGGGCGGCGGAGGTGATGACGACGACGATGATGATAATGATAACGGTGGAAACCCCCTACCTACCGACTTCGATGGTGAAATAACAAAGTTGAAACTCGTAAATGTCGACACCAATCAAACGATTTTAGAGTTTTTGCAAACTCAGACACTTTCTTTGGATATCAGCCAATTGCCGATCAATTATTCGATCGTTGTTGAAGCGAGTTCAGCGACTGCTGAGGTCGGAAGCATCGTATTTGGATATCAAAGCAACTCCACCTATAGAATTGAGAATGGCGCACCCTATGCGATTGCCGGCGATAGCGGAAATCGGCCTCTCAAATGGAATGAAGTATTAGTCTCCGGCAATACCTACGTCATTACCGCAACCGCTTTTGAAGCGCCCAATGGAGATGGCCGACAGGGTTCAACTTTGACAGCTACGTTGCGCATCACCAATGGAGCGACTCCGCCTGACGATCCCCCGGGCCCAACTGGAGAATTAAATCCGACGATTTATTTGCTCGCTCGAGGCGAACAAGCGCCGGCTGCCGTGCATGTTTCGGCCACTCCCACTTCTCTATCGAAGGGTGACATGGACTGCGGATCAAACTCAGTCTCCGCGACAATTCAGATTCCAAAAAAATCCGATCAAACTTGCTCCGACGGTTTCACGAGTAGCTTCAAATCTTATACAAAAGCCTCTCACATCGCGAATGCTCCCCGACAAGAATTCGAATGTATGACGGACGATCAGAGAGCGAAACTCTACGCCTGTTTCAGGGAGCGAGATGATCGATTCTTTAAAGGCATTGCCAATGAAATGTTGGGCCAAGACAGCTTGGTAAATGCGGATTACGAGTGGGACTTCGGAGATCCCTCTAGTCGTTACAATAAGGTCCGCGGCTTAAATGCGAGTCATCTCTATCTAAATCCAGGCACCTATACCATTCGACTTAAAGTTCGAAATGCCGCAGGGAAACGCGGCGAAGATACGATGGTCGTGACGATCAAATCGAATTCTCAAAGTCACTCCGTCTATGGAACTCGCCCCGTGATCTACGCTTCTTCGCAAGGTGAAGGAAACAAAAGCGGTGCGAACGAATCTAATCCGATCAAATTCTCCGATATTTCCCAGTCGATCACCAATAAGATCGTCTATTTAAAGAGAGATGAAGATTACTCAATTGGGGCTGGGGTAAGATTGGGAAGCAACTCCGTTCTAGGCGCCTATGGCAGCACGAGCCTGCGCAGACCCAAACTCATTTTCAATTCCGCGACCGGTTCCTTTTTGAATGTTTTCAATCTAGGAACGAGTCCGCGCTCAATCGTGATCAAGGATCTGGAAATCACTTCAGCCTCCACGTCGGTACGACCTCGCGGAATTACTATTCAGGGTCCAGGAACTCCCGCTCAAGATGTGTCGCTCGTGAATATTAAAATTGGCAGAGTAGGCGTATTTGCAACGTCAGATTCCTATCCGACGGGCGTGCTTGTTCAGGACAATGTCAGCCAGTTGAATGCGGATCTGAGCAGAAATATTAAAGACAACTTTTTCTACGTTCACGGTCGCGGAATATTTGTTGCCGGCAACGTGATCAAAACCAAAATTCCTGAAGGAGTGAACGAAGGCGAACCGCTCTTTCGGATCTGCGGAATGGGCACAGAACTTGTAAATCTTTTCAACAACGACCTCTTCACGGATGTACCGAAGAAAGACAACGTCGTCTCCATTCGCGATGGCAATGGGTACTCGGTCATCGGCAATCGACTTCAACATGGGAATTTTGACATTCAAGCTGACTGTGCCGCAAAATCATGGCTGAAGACCCCCCTTAATGAGAGAACCACAAACATCATCATCGATGGAAATCGAATCGAAAACGCCAATATCGTTATGAAGGACTCTGTGAAAGATCTCATGATACGAAACAATGCATTTCATCAGCGAAAATTGGAATCCAACTACCCCGCTCGACGCGGAACAAGCTTAGAACTAAAGGGTAGTAAGAACCAACGCCACGGCGCGATCGATGTTGCGGTTTTCAATAACACAGGCGTTCTTAGTAGAGACAACACGACATTTTTTAAAATTTGGGTTTCCACTCCTAACGTCATCGAGTTTTCAAACAACCTCTTTCATTCAGAACTAACGAATGTGAAGGCATTCGATCTTGAATACAACTTTTCGTCGTCATCCCTAAAGCCTTTCAAGAGATTTAGAAACAATGTCTTTGTGACCCCGAACTCCACCGTCATGCAATTCACGGATGGTGGAAAATCAATTTCTAACATCAACGGGGCATCCACAGGTAGTTCACAGCCGGCTGGAGATAACTATCGCTATGGCGTTAGTGCGAGAACAGAAATGCCGACTCACGGCTCTACGAATGTTCGATTCCAGCCCGTTTCGGGTTCGGATTATGAAACCGATGGTTTAAATTTCTATACCAATTCCATTGATTATGACGGCGCGGGTCGCGCACGGCCGAAGACTGGTAGCTGGACGCCGGGGGCCATGATGAAGCAAGGGACGCCCTTGGGTGCTGGTGTCGTCTACCCGCTTAATCAGTGGCTGGATCCTTAAGTCGAAGGATTACCAGCCCAACTTTTCCAGATCTTTAAAATTCTTTTCCAGACGCTTGCCGAGACTACGTCGAAACTTTGTGAGCACAGAATTAAAATTCTTTTGCATCTTATCCATGCGCTCGCGCATTTGCAAAATCACCCCAATGCCCGCCTCGTTCACGCCGAGATCGCGCTTGAGGGCCACGGCAACTTTGAGTCTTTCAAAATTTAGCGCGTCGATTTTTTTTCGAGCTTTGTCGCTGTAAGAAAAGAGCCCCTCTTCCTCGAAGGCCTTCAGGTCTTTGACTCGAATTTTTAAGGATTTCGAGACCTCATCTTTGGACATCAGTTTCTTCGTGTGAGACTCACCCATATGTCTCCCCTCCTTTTTCCATCAAATGAAATATTTCCGAGATGATTCACTTTAAAAACCTGATCGTATTTGAGCGGTGGCGTGAGTTTTAAGTTCAGCACTTGCGACTCTTGCGACTTCCCACGACCGCTACAGCCCTCGCACGGCCCGACCACCATGAAGCCCCGACCAAGACAGGGCTCGCACGCCTTCTTCCACTGATAGGCTCCGCGCTGAATAAAATGCACGCCGAGACCCGCACAGTTTTTGCAAATCACTTGCAGCGACTTCGCGGAGCCACCAGATCCACGGCACTTTCCGCAGGGCTTTTCAAAAAAATATTGAATGCGTTGTCTGCCGCCCACCTTGAGTGTTTCTTTTTCCAAATAAAGTTCCAGGCGAATATCCAATTCTTCATTCGGCCGCTTGTTCTTCTCGACCCTCGACTTCGTAGATGTGCGCGTCGCACTCTTGGTCTGCGTCACTTCTTTTTTGCTCTGCACGAGCATGCCAGGCTTCGTCTTTTCTTCTTTCCATTCTTGAAGAAATTCCTTTGGAGATTTGGGCATCACAGGAATGTCTGGCCACTTTTTTTGACGAGAGGCTTCGGCTACACGAAGTTTATCTTTGATCTCGTGAAGCTGCCTTCGCACTCTAAAAATTCGAGTCGTGGTTTGAAGGGCGGCGTAGGCCTCTTGAATTCTGCGAAATGTCGCCGCGGCCTGCGCGTCATTGGGATTCAGATCGGGGTGAAACTTTCGAGCAAGGCGCTTGTAAGCACGTCTAACATCCTCCTCAGACGCAAGGATTCCCAGCTCCAAATCTGAAAAATAATTCCGTATCAAAGGCCATTTCCCCCAAAGGCAGCGCCCTTTTTATTTTAACTGAAACCCCTTTCGTTTAGGGTACGGACATGCTCCTAGGTATCGATCAAGGCACCACTGGCTCTACCGCGGTTTTAATCCATCCTTCGGGAGAATTTTTGGCGAGCGCGACGGCCGCCGTCCCGCAGCATTTTCCAAAACCGGGATGGATCGAGCACGATCCGAACGAGATTCTACGCAGCGTTGAAGAGGCCGTTAACGCCGTGTTCCGAAAGGCCGGAAAATCTCCCAAAGATGTGCTCGCCATCGGCGTGACGAATCAGCGCGAGACCGTGAGTCTATTCGACGACGACAAACCTCTGCATCGATTTATTGTGTGGCAAGACCGGAGAACGGCCGATTTTTGCGCGAAATTAAAATCTAAGGAAAAAACGATTCGAAAACTTTCCGGCCTACCGGTGGATCCTTATTTTTCTGGCAGTAAAATTCACTGGCTCTTGAAAGAACTGAAGATAAAAAACACCTCGAAGAATTCTTCGCTGCGCTTCCGCACGATCGATTCCTTTTTACTGCGCGCCATGACCGGCGCCGATGTAATCGAAGCTACCAACGCGTCGCGCACATCGCTCCTCAATCTCGCAAAAGTAAAATGGGATCCCACTCTTTTAAAAATTTATGGGGTGCCAGCCAATCTCTGTCCGGAAGTAATTCCTTCGGAGGGATTCACTCTCAAAACAAGGGGCTGTAAATTTTTACCCGATGGCATTCCGGTGAAGGCTTGCCTCGGCGATCAACACGCCGCT
>ERZ761602.3372-NODE-3372-length-22730-cov-4.084807_pt1 | contig 22730 bp, 25 predicted proteins | sample MGYA00512165_ERZ761602 | MGnify/ENA primary metagenome ERZ761602 (study PRJEB28899, sample SAMN02445085) | bioreactor sludge metagenome | biome: EBPR sludge; isolation source: Thorneside wastewater treatment plant | place: Australia: Brisbane, Thorneside...
CCCTCACCAACGCCGAAGTGTTCTGGGCCAACTTCGAGGCGCTGACCGGTGGCCAGGGTCAGGGCTTCGTGCCCGCGCCGCCGGGGTTCTACGACGTGATCTTCGAGATCAAGCGCGAGGAAGAAGCCGCGAGGCGCCTGAAGGCATGACCGCGCTCAACGAGCTCATCGCCGCCGCCGGACCGCAGAAAGGCCCCGCCGCGATCGCCGCGTTCGAAGCCGAACGCACCGCCTATGCGCGCCGCTGGTGGCTGTTCTTCGGCCTCGGCGGCGCATTGTTCCTGGCGGCGTTCGCGGGGGCGGCCTTCATCGCGGATTTCGACCCGGTCCGGTTCGTCTCGGGCCTGCCCCAGATGGCCGAATTCCTGGAGCGGGCTCTTCCGCATCTCGACTGGGCTCAGCTTGGCGCGGCGAAGACGGTCGAGGGCTCGCTCGCCTTCTGGTTCTACGCCTGGCCGAAATGGCTCGGCCTGCTGTGGGAATCCATCGAGATGGCGATCCTCGCGACGGCGCTGGGCGGCGGCGCGGCGTTCGCGCTCTCCTTCGTGGCGGCGCGCAACATCGGCCCCGGGCGCTGGCTTCCGGTCGTCGTGCGCCGCCTGCTGGAATTCCTGCGCACGCTGCCCGACATCATCGTCGCCCTCGTCTTCGTGCAGGCCTTCGGGCCGGGCGCGCTCGCCGGCGTTCTGGCGATCGCGCTCCACACGACAGGGGCGCTCGGCAAGCTGATGTCGGAAGTGCACGAGAACATCGACATGAAGCCGCTGGAGGGCGTGCGCGCGGTCGGCGGCAACTGGTTCCATGTCGTGCGCTTCGGCGCGATGCCGCAGATCATGCCCAACTTCTTCTCCTATGCGCTGCTGCGGCTGGAGGTGAACATCGCCGCCGCCGCCGCGGTCGGCTATGTCGGCGCGGGCGGCATCGGCCAGGAACTGGTGATCGCCATCGAAAACCTGCGCTTCGACGATGCGCTGGCCATCATCGTCATGGTGATCGCGCTGATCTTCGTCATCGACCTCACGTCGGAGCGCATCCGCCACGCCTTCATCGGGAGGGTCCGGTGAGCGCGCGCGTCATCGCCGGCCTGACGCGGGAACAACTCGCCGCCGCCCGCCGCGACTACGCTGGGATCGTCTCGCCTGCTCTGCTGCGCCGCGCCTTGCCCTGGCTTCTGAGCGCGCTGGTAATCGGCTATCTCGGCTGGCTTTGGGTGAAGTTCGGCCTCTCGCCCGAGGCGCTCTGGAAAGGCGCGACCCGGCTCGGCGCCTTCGTCGTCGCCATGCTGCCGCCCGATCCCGGCCCCTATGCCTGGGACTTCCTGAAGGCGACCGGCGAGACGCTCGGCATGGCGTTCCTGGGAACCCTCTTTGCGACGATCATCGCCTTTCCGCTCGCCTATGCCGGTGCCTCGAACGTCGTCGGCAACCCGGTGGTGCACTTCATCGTGCGGCGCATCTTCGACATGTTCCGCGGCATCCCGGCGCTCATCTGGGCGCTCGTCTTCGTCGCCTCCTTCGGCCTTGGGCCGATGGCCGGCGTTCTGGCGCTGATGATGAGCGACTTCGCCGCGCTCGCGAAAATGGGCGCCGAGGCCATCGAGAACGCCGACCGCAAGCCGGTCGAAGGCATCACCTCGACCGGCGCGACCCGGCTTCAGGTGCTGCGCTTCGGCCTCATCCCGCAGGTTTTGCCGGTCCAGCTCAGCCAGGCGCTCTATTTCTTCGAATCGAACGTCCGCTCGGCGGCGGTGCTCGGCATCGTGGGCGCGGGCGGCATCGGCTACTACCTCTCCGATCTCAGCCGCAACAATCACTGGGACATGGTCTCGTTCATCCTGATCGTGTTTCTGGTGCTGGTCGCGCTCATCGACATGCTGTCCAAGCGGCTGCGGTCGCTCATCACCGGGGAGCGCAAGTGATCCGTGTCGGCCAGGAGGAGGGCATTGCCCGACTTTCGGATCTGGTCGATGCATGCGAACGCGCCGTGGTGTTCACCGGGGCCGGCATCTCGACCGAAAGCGGCATTCCCGACTTCCGCTCGCCGGGCGGCCTGTGGACACGCATGAAGCCGATCCAGTTTCAGGACTTCGTGCGTTCGCGCGAGGTGCGGCGCGAGGCCTGGGCGCGGCGCTTCGAGGGCGAGGACACGATTGCCGCGGCCCAGCCCAATGCCGGGCACCGGGCGGTCGCCCGCCTGGTCGGGATGGGAATCGTCTCGGCGGTCGTCACGCAGAATATCGACGGCCTGCACCAGCTCGCCGGCGTGCCCGACGACAGGGTGATCGAGGTTCACGGCACGGCGCGCTACTGCAAGTGCCTCGCCTGCGGCAGCCGCTACGACAACGCCGAGGTCCGCCAGATGTGGGCCGACAGCGGCGGCGAGGCGCCCGATTGCACGGTCTGCGGCGGCATCATCAAGTCGGCCACCATCTCGTTCGGCCAGCCGATGCCGGAAGCCGAGATGGAGCGCGCCGCGGCCGAGGCGCTGAGCTGCGATCTGATGCTGGCCATCGGCTCGTCGCTGGTCGTCTATCCGGCTGCGGGGGTGCCCCTGACGGCCAAGCGGAACGGCGCCAGGCTGGTGATCCTCAACCGCGAGGAGACTGAACTCGATCATCTCGCCGACCTGGTGATCAACGCCGAGATCGGCCCGGTCCTCAGCGCCGTCGCCAAAGTCAACTGACGCCCCCTCGCTCTCGCCGTCATGACAGGCCCCTCCCATCCTCATGGCCGGGCTTGACCCGGCCATCCAGCCCTCACGCGCGCGGATAATTGACAGACAAGGACAACAGTCCTACTATCCCCCAACCAGCCGCCCTCGCGAGGCCCCGAAAACCGGGCCTTCGCGCGGGGCCCTCCCCCCTCCCCGGGGGGCGGGTGAGGAACGAAGATGCTTTTCGCCGCGGTCGTGAAATAAAATGTCCCGGCGCAACGGCGCCGCCGCCCTTTCCCGAGTCGGCGGAACGCCCTATCTACGGACATCGAATTTGCGGCCTCAGCCGCGGCCAAACCGGAGAACCCCGTGACCTGGATGCTGGACGAAGGCGACAAGAAGGACGAGAAGGCCGAAACCCCGGCGATGCCCCCCGTGGCCGCGGCGCTCTACAAGGCGCGCACGATCCTGATTTTCGGCGAGATCAACGACAAGGTGGCCGAGCGCGTCACGGCCCAGCTTCTGGCCTATGCGGCCGAGGGCGACGGCGACATCAAGATCGTCATCAACTCGCCCGGCGGCCATGTCGAGAGCGGCGACACGATCCATGACATGATCGCCTTCGTGAAGCCGCGCGTGGTGGTGATCGGCACCGGCTGGGTCGCCAGCGCCGGCGCCCATATCTATCTCGGGGCCGACAAGGAAAACCGCTACTGCCTGCCCAACACCCGCTTCATGCTGCATCAGCCGCTCGGCGGCGTGCGCGGCCAGGCGTCGGACATCCAGATCGAGGCGGAAGAGATCATCAAGATGCGTAAGCGCATCAACGCGATCATCGCCCGCGAGACCGGCCAGCCGATCGAGAAGGTCGACATCGATACCGACCGCAACTACTGGATGGGTCCTGACGAGGCCAAGGCCTACGGCATCGTCGCGCACATCGTCTCCAGCATGTCCGAGATCGGCTGAGACCCGCGATGGCCGCGCCGTGGTGGAAAGGGGCGGTCGTCTATCAGGTCTATCCGCGCAGCTTCTGCGACAGCGATGGCGACGGGGTGGGCGACCTGCCGGGCGTTCTCTCGCGGCTCGACTACATCCGTGCGCTTGGCGCCGATGCCGTCTGGCTGTCGCCGATCCATCCCAGCCCCAACAGGGATTTCGGCTACGACGTCAGCGCCTTCGACGACGTAGCCGCCCCGATGGGCGGCATGGCGGCCTTCGACGCCCTGTCGGGCGAGATGCGCCGGGTTGGCCTGAAGCTCATCCTCGACGAGGTGCTGGCCCACACCTCCGACCGCCATCCCTGGTTCGCCGAGAGCCTTCTGGGTGAGAAGGGCGCGAAGTCCGACTGGTATGTCTGGGCCGACGCGAAGGACGATGGCGGCCCGCCCAACAACTGGCTCAGCGTCTTCGGCGGCCCCGCCTGGTCGTATCATCCGGCGCGGCGGAAATACTTTTTCCACAAGTTCCTGAAGAGCCAGCCCAAGCTCAACTGGCGCGAACCGGCGGCCAGGGCTGCGGCGCTCGAGGTGCTGCGCTTCTGGCTGCGCAAGGGCGTCGACGGCTTCCGCCTCGACGTCGCCAACTCGTTTCTGCACGACGACAAGCTGCGCGACAATCCGCCGATACCGCCGAACCTGCGCGGCAGTGCGCATTGGGCCCACGCGCCCAACATGCAGAAGCGCATCCACGATTCGAACCTGCCCGAGAACCGCAAGGTCCTGGACGAAGTGCGCGCCGTCGTCGAAGGCTTCGAGGACCGCTTCGTCTTCGGTGAGTTCTCCGAAGAGCCTGGTCTCATCGGCGAGTTTGTCGGCGCGGCCCACGGACTGCAGTCCGGCTACACCTTCACCTTCCTGGACGACCGCTCCTTCTCGCCGTCGATTTTCGCAGCCTACTATCGCTTCCTGAACGAGCGGCCGCATGTCTGGCCCTGCGTCACCTTCTCCAACCATGACGTGTCGCGCACCGTCAGCCGCTACGGCGGCGGCAAGCGCGACGACGCGCTGGCGAAACTCGCGCTGACGCTGCTCTTCTCGCTCAAGGGCACGGTGTTGCTCTATCAGGGCGAGGAGCTTGGCCTCGGCGACGGCGCGATCGAGGTCGATCAGGTACGCGATCCGGTGGGCGATCTCTACTTCCCCTACAGCAAGGGCCGCGATCCCGAGCGCACGCCGATGCCGTGGATCGCGGAGGCGCCGCAGGCCGGTTTCACGTCGGGCACGCCCTGGCTCCCGGTCGATCCGGCGCACGCTGCGATGGCCGCCAATGTCCAGGAACGCGACCCGGGTTCGGTACTCAACTTCACCCGCACCACGATCGCTGCGCGTCGCGGCATCCCCGCGCTGGTCACCGGCGACATCGAGATCCTTGAGGCCAGCGACCAGATCCTGGCCTTCCGGCGCTCGACGCCGGAGCAGAGCGTGCTCTGCGTCTTCAACCTGTCGCGCGAACCGGCGACCTATCGCCTCGGCGGCCAGACCTCGATCTCGCCGTTCGAGTTCGGCCCCGGCGGCTGGGGCTTCGGCGGCGGCGGCTTGTCGCTGAAACCGCTCTCTGCCTTTATCGGTGAACTCGCATGACCGCACCGCCCATCGTCGTGGATCGCCCGTCGGCGCGGATCGTCCGCATCGCGCTCAACCGGCCGGAGAAGCGCAATCCCCTGGAGACCGATATCCGAGAGGCCGTCTATGCGGCGCTTGGCGAGGCACTGGAGGATGCGTCGGTCCGGGCGATCATCCTCACCGGCACGGGCGGCACGTTCTGCGCCGGCGGCGATATCTCTGCGATGGGCAAGAGCGACGAGCGCAGCGGCGCCGACCGCATGGCCCGCAACCATCTGCTGGTGCGCCGCCTGATGCGCGCCGAAAAGCCCGTCGTCGCCGCCGTCGAGGGTTATGCCTTTGGGGCGGGGGCGGGCCTCGCGCTGCTTTGCGACGCCATCGTGGCGGGCGAGGGGGCCTCCATCGGCTTCTCGTTCTTCCGCATGGGCCTTGTCCCCGACTACGGCATCGTCCACACGCTGACCCAGCGCATCGGCTTTGGCCGCGCCCGGCTCATCCTTCTGAAAGCCTCGACGCTGAAGGCCGAGGCGGCTCTGGGCGCCGGCATCTTCGACAGCGTCGTCCCTGATGCCGAAGTGCAAGCCTCGGCCCTCGGGCTCGCCGAGGAACTGGCCGCCCAGCCCGCCAACGCCGTGGCGCTCACCAAGCGCATGCTGCTGGCCGAGCCGCAGGGCTTCGACGCCGCGCTCGACCTGGAACGCACCTCGCAGGTGATGAGCTTCCTGACCGCCGACCACAAGGAAGGCGTCGCCGCCTTCCGCGAGAAGCGGCCGCCGAAATTCAGCTAGGGGGGCAGTCGGTCAGCGCCTTGGCCAGCGCGTCGATCGGCAGCAGCACGCAGGAATGGCGGCTGCGATAGGCGGCGGCGGGTCTGAACACCTCATAGGCCGCCCATTCCCCGTCCGGCGCCGGGCCGCCATCCAGCATTGCCGCCACCCCGGCCCTCAGCGCTTCGATCTCGCTTTTCGAACGACCGGCCGCATGCTCGGCCAGCAGCGCGGCCGACGCCTGCACCAGCACGCAGCCTTTCAGATCGTTGGCCGTTTCGGTGACGCGGCCGGCCGGGTCGACGCGAACGTCGAACGTCACCACGTCGCCGCACATCGCGTTGGCCTCGCGTCCGGTGCAGCAGCCGCCTTGCAGCCGGCCCGCGCCATGCGCCGACCCTGCAAGGCGCAGGATCGCCTTCTGGTAGAGGTCGTCGCTCACGCTGCGCCGCCCTCGTTCACCGCCCTGAGGTCCGCCGGCGTGTCGACATCGGTCAGGACGCCAGGCCCGCGCTCGACCTCGAAGACGGCCTCCGCATTGGCGGCGATGATCGCCTTCGCGCCCGTATCGCCGCTCAGCGCCTTGATCTCAGGGAAGAAGGCCTGCGCCCACAGAACCGGATTACCGCGCTTGCCTGCATGGACCGGCACGACGATGGCGCGCCCTTCGGCTGGGTCGAACGCCGCCGCCAGCGCCGCAATGTCCTCGGCCGTCACGCGTGGCATATCGCCAAGGGCGATCAGCGCCCCGTCGAGATCATCCGGCAAGGCCTCAAGACCGGCCTTGAGGGACGTGCTGAGCCCCCGCGCATAGTCCGGGTTGCGCACGAGGGTGACGCTCAGGCCCTTCAGCGCCGCCCCGACATGCTCGGCCTCATGGCCCGTGACGACCACGACCGGCGTGAGCCCGCTGCCGATCACCGCCTCGACCGTTCGCCGCAGCATCGGTTCCCCATCAATCAGCGCCAGCTGCTTGGCCGCACCCATCCGGCTCGACCGGCCGGCCGCGAGCACTATGGCGCCGATGCTCATGGACGGTCTCGGTAAAGGCAGGGGCCGCTCGCGCGGCTGCGGCCGCGTCGGGATTTCCTTCAGCAACCCGCCGACGCCCATGCGGGCGATGTCATCCGACGTGACGTCGAGACCGGCCAGCAGGCGTTGAAGGACCCAGTCGAAGCCATTGAGCTTGGGTGAGCGCGCGCAGCCGGGCAGGCCGATGACCGGAACGTTGCCATGCCGCGCGAGCAGCAGCAGGTTGCCGGGATCAACCGGCATACCGAACCGTAGTACTTCGCCGCCTGCCGCAATGATGCCGGAGGGAATGACATCGTGCCGGTCGGCGATGGCGGTGGCGGCATAGATGAGGACAAGGTCGGGGCGCTCGGCTGCCGCGTCGCGCACAGCCTCCGACAGGGTTGCTGGCTGGTGCGCAACGATCCGCTCTGAGCCGATGATCGCTCTGGAGTCCGCCAGTCGCATCTCCAGCGTCGCGCGATTCTTGGCATGAAGCGTCCGCTTGGTGCCGGGCAGCTCGGTCGAGATCAGCGCGACGATCGCCGGACGGTAAGGTGCGACCTCGGCGACGGGGCCGAGAGCCTTGGCGAGCGAGAGCGCGGCGTTCAGCGAGGCCCGCTTCACGCCGTAGGGAATGACCTTGATCGTCGCCAGCATGGCGCCGGAAGCGACGGGTTCGAAGGCGGGCAGAGTGGCAACGGTCAGCGCCTCGTCGATCGCGTTGATCGCGTCGATCGCGTGCGCCTTGACGCTGAAAACGCCGGCGACCGTCGCATGAAGATTGGCCCGTCCGGTGAAGGCTCTTGCCACGCGGACGCCATCGCCGCACAAGGCCTCGGCGAGAACTGCGGCAGCTTCGTTCTCGGACACTTCGTCCGCATCCAGCCGCGCGACGATGACTGCATCAATGCCGTCCCCTGACAGGGCAGCGACATCGGCGGCGGTCAGGACATGGCCCTTGTGGAAGCTGCGGTCGCCATGCCGGATCGCATGCGCGAGCACGGCTCCCTCAGCGCTCAGTGTGGCGACCGGCCCGAACTTCATCTCGCGGCCGCCCGCAGCGCCCGGACAATGTCGGCGAGGATCGAAACAGCGATCTCGGCGGGCGTGCGTGCCCCGATGGCAAGCCCGACCGGCCCGTGAATGGCCATAAGGCGCGCCGGCGTGAACCCTGCGGCCTCCAGCCGTTCGAGGCGCGCCGCATGGGTCTTCTTCGAGCCGAGCGCGCCGATATAGAACGCGCGGCTTTCCAGCGCCGTGCGCAGCGCCGGATCGTCAAGCTTGGGATCGTGGGTCAGTGTCACTACCGCCGTGCGCGAGGTGACGGCGATGCCCTGCAGCGCCTCGTCTGGCCATTCTGTGGACAGCGCTACGCCCGGAAAGCGCGCCTCGCTGGCGAAGGCGGTGCGCGGGTCGATCACCGTGACCGTCCAGCCCATCGTCGCGGCCATCCGGCTGAGAGGCTGGGCGATGTGGACCGCCCCGACGATGACGAGGCCGACCGGCGGATTGAAGATGTTGAGGAACCAGGTCTCGCCCTGAAGCTCGACCGGGCCGCTTTCGTCTCGCACGGCGGCGCCCACCGCCTTAGCGCCCAGTTCGTCGCTGGGCGGCACCGTCAGGTCGATGAGCCGCTCCGCGCCGTCGGCGAGCCGCGTCGCCAGCGCGATTTCCCGTCCCTCGGCGCGGGCCGCGACCAAGGCCTTCAGCGTCTCGGGCCTCATCCGATCCTCTCGACGAAGACGTCGATCTGTCCGCCGCAGGCGAGCCCGACCTCCCAGGCGCGCTCGTTGGAGACGCCGAACGACAGCGTGCGCACCTTGCCGTCCCTGATCGCCTCGCGCGCCTCGGCGGCGACCGCGCCCTCGATGCAGCCCCCCGAAACCGATCCGACGAATGCGCCTTCATCGTTGATGGCGAGTTGGCTGCCGGCGGGGCGGGGGGCGGAGCCCCAGGTCTTCACCACCGTCGCCAGCGCGACGCCACGCCCTTCCGCGAGCCATGCGGCGGCCTGTTCCAGTGCCCGGTCGTCGTTCATGCCCAACCTCTCACGCCGCTCTCCGACCCGACACATGGGTGCGCCGTCCGGCCGAGGCAAGCGCCTGAGACAGCTCGGCGAGCGTGTTCACATTGTAGAGCGGCAGAAAGCGGTCCACATGCGGCAGCAGAGCCCTGATCCCGGCCGCTTTGGGCTGGAACTGGGCATAGCGCAGCAACGGATTCAGCCAGATCAACGAACGGGACGAGCGGGCCAGCCGGGCTGCCTCGTCCGTCAGAACGCCTGCATCGTCGCGATCCAGCCCGTCGGTGATGAGCAGCACCACGGCACCCTGGCCGAGCACTCGCCGCGACCAGCGGAAGTTGAACTCTCTGAGCGCCGCGCCGATCCGCGTGCCGCCGCCCCAATCGCCCGCCTCGCGGCCTACGAGGTCGAGCGCCTCGTCCACGTCGCGATGCTTCAGCGCGCGCGTGGCGTTGGTCAGCCGTGTGCCAAAGACGAAGGTCGAGACCCGCTGACCCTGCCGGCGCCGCGCTTCGGTGAGGGCGTGCAGGAAGTGCAGGAAGACGCGGGCGTATCGGCTCATCGAGCCGGAGATGTCACACAGCGCGACGATGGGCGGCGGTGCGGTACGGCGGCGCGCCTCGGCCAGAGAGATGATGTCGCCACCCATGCGCAGCGAAGCGCGTAACGTACGCCGCAGGTCGATACGCGCGCCTTGCGCCGCGCCGCGCCAGCGCCGCGTCGCGACGTCCTCGATGCGCAGCGGCAAGCGTTCGACCATGCGCCGCGCCTCGGCGAGTTCGGCGGCGCTCATCTGTTCGAAGTCCTTGGCCCGCAGCACCTCGTCCGGCGATGTCGTGAGCGTCATATCGATCTCGACGCCGTCTCGTTCCTCGACGCGCGGCGTCCGGCCGGCATTGAGTGCGTCGGCGAGGCGACGTGCCCCGGCAGTTTTGGCCGGTTCGCTCTCGGGGCGCTGGATCGGCATCAGCATCGCCATTGCCCGGTCGGCGAAGCGCGGATCGCGCCAGAACAACTCGAATGCCTGGTCGAACAACGGCATCTGCTCGCGCCTTGTGACCAGCGTGGCGAACAGCGCCTGACGCAGCGCTGTGCGCTCGTCGATCCCGGCGAGCGCGGCGGCTTCCACGGCGGCGAGCGCCTGGCCGCTGCCGACCGGCATCCCCGCGGCGCGCAGCAGCCGTGCGAAGTGGATTACATTGGCGGCAATTGCGCTCACGCGGCTGCCTTCGCCCGCGCCTCGTCGATCAGGCGCGCGGTCTCGCCCGTGGTCAGGCGGGCGATGTCGTCCTGGTATTTCAGCAGGACGCCGATGGTATCGCGCACCGTCTCGGGCGTCAGTTCGACGGTATCGAGCGCTGCGAGCGCCGCCGCCCAGTCGATCGTCTCGGCGACGCCCGGCCTCTTGAAAAGATCTTCGCCGCGAAGCGCCTGCACGAAGGCGGCGACCTGTCGCGTCAGTTCGGGCGCGAGCGCGGGGGCCTTGGCTTTCAGAATCTCAAGTTCGCGCTCGAGGCCGGGATAGTCCACCCAGTGATAGAGGCAGCGCCGCTTCACCGCGTCGTGGATTTCGCGGGTCCGGTTCGAGGTGATGATGACGATGGGCGGGCGCTCGGCGCGGATCGTGCCGATCTCCGGCACCGTCACCTGGTAGTCGGAGAGGATTTCCAAGAGGAAGGCCTCGAACGGCTCGTCCGCGCGGTCGAGTTCATCGATCAGCAGTACCGGCGGTCCGCCGGCCTGGGGCTCCAGAGCCTCCAGCAGAGGCCGCTTGATCAGGAAGCGGGGCGCGAAGATGTCGGCGGCGAGATCGGCCTTTGCGCCCGTCGCATCGGCGAGACGGATCTCGATCATCTGCGCGGCGTAGTTCCACTCATAGACTGCGGCGGCCGTATCGAGACCTTCGTAGCATTGCAGGCGGAGCAGGCGCCGTCCCAGGGCATGCGCGAGGACCTTGGCGATCTCGGTCTTGCCGGTGCCCGGCTCGCCCTCCAGGAAGAGCGGTTTCCCCATGGTCAATGCAAGGAAGACGGATACGGCCAGCGACCTGTCCGCCACATATCCTTCGGTGGACAGAAGCGCGGAAGTCTGGTCGATGGACCGGGGCAGGACAGGGTTCATGGATCGGGACGTTAGTGCAGTGGACGCCGCGGCGGAAGCGCGGGCGCGGGCGGGACGCAACACCCTGCTCGGCATGGCCTGCATGGCCGGTTCGGCGCTGCTGTTCATGTCGGGGAACGCCGTCATCAAGCATCTGGCCGAGACCGGCATACCGCCGGTCGAGACGGTCTTCTTCCGCAGCGCAGTCTCGCTGGTCGTCCTCGCCCCCTTTGCGCTGCGCACGCCCGGGGTGCTCAAGACGGGACAGCTGAGCCTGCATGGTCTGCGCGGGGTGATCCAGGCTGCCTCGATGATCTGCTTCTTCTATGGCATCGTCGAGATCTCGCTGGTCGAGGCGAACGCGCTGGAGTTCACCTCGCCGATCTTCGCGACGATCTTCGCCATGATGTTTTTCGGCGAGCCCGTGCGTTCGCGCCGCCTCGTTGCCATGGGCATAGGCTTTGCCGGCGCCCTGATCGCGCTGCGCCCCGGCTTCCAGGAGCTCAACCAGGGCCACGGCCTGATCGGGCTCGCCTCGGTCCTCTGGGCGGCCGTCCTTCTGATGATCCGGCGGCTCTCCGTTACGGAAAGCGCGCTGACCCAATCGGTTTACATCGGTCTCATCCTGACCCCGATCTCGGCCCTGCTGGCGGCTTTTGTCTGGGTGACGCCGGACTGGGTCCAGCTCGGCTTCCTCTGCATGGTGGGCGTCACGGCGACCCTGGGCCAGTACCTGTTCGCGCAATCCTTCCGCTATGCCGAGATGTCGGCGGTCCTGCCGCTCGACTTCTCCAAGCTGATCTGGTCGTCGCTGATCGGCTACTTCGTCTTCGCGTCCACGCCCGACGCCCTCACGCTGCTCGGCGCGGCGATCATCTTCGCCGCCGGCGCCTATATCACGTTGCGCGAGGCCCAGTTGCAGCGCCGCGCGGTGCGCGCCAGCCTCGACGGCTCGTAGCGGCTCAGCCGTTGGCCCGCGCCACCGCGCGCTTCGCCATCACCGTCACGAGATGGGCGCGGTACTCGGCGCTGGCGTGGAGATCGGCGTTGAGTCCGTCCGGCGAGACCTTGATCCCGGCGACCGTGTCGGGCGTGAAGCTCTTGCCGAGCGCCGCTTCCATCGCCTCCTGGCGGAAGACGCTGGGCGCCGCGCCGGTCACGGCGACGCGGACCCCGCCCGCCGTTCTCGCGACGAAGACGCCGACCATGGCGTAGCGCGAGGCCGGGTTGCGGAACTTCTCGTACGCCGCCTGTGCGGCGACCGGGAAGGCGATCTTCGTGACGATCTCGCCGGTATGCAGCGCCGTCTCGAACATGCCGGTGAAGAAGTCGTCGGCGGCGATGGTGCGTCGCGTCGTGTGGACAGTGGCATTCAGGGCGACGACCGCGGCCGGGTAGTCGGCCGACGGGTCGGCATTGGCGATCGAGCCGCCGATCGTGCCGCGGTGGCGAACCAGCGGATCGCCGATCCAGCCCGCCAGATCGGCGAGGGCGGGGATCGCCTTGCGCACCTCGGCCGAGGATGCGACGTCGGCATGGCGGGTCGCTGCGCCGATGGTGACGACGCCGTCCGCGACGGAGATGCCGGCGAGGTCCTTCAGGCCGCCCAGATCGATGATGTCCGAGGGACTGGCCAGGCGCTGCTTCAGCGTCGGGATCAGCGTCTGTCCGCCGCTCATGAATTTGGGGTCCTCTGCGGCGGAGAACAGCTTCTCGGCCTCGGCGAGCGAGCCGGGGCGATGATAGGCGAATTGATACATGGCCGGTTCTCCTATTCCGCTGCGAGGGCGACAGCGTTCGCCGCCCGCCAGACGCGCTCGGGCGTGGCGGGCATGGCGAAGTCGCGGATCTGCAGCGCATCGGTGATCGCGTTGATGACGGCGGGCGGGGCGGCGATGGCGCCGGCCTCGCCGCAGCCTTTCATGCCCAGCGGGTTTGAAGGGCAGCGTGTCGTGGTCAGGCCGAGCTGGAAGCTGGGCAGATCGCCCGCCCGCGGCATCGTGTAGTCCATGAACGAGCCGGTCAGAAGCTGGCCGTCCTCGCTGTAGATACCGTGCTCCAGCAGCGCCTGGCCGATCCCCTGGGCGATGCCGCCATGGACCTGGCCCTCGACGATCATCGGATTGATGATGACGCCGAAATCGTCGACCGCGACGAAGCGCTCGATCCGCACGACGCCCGTATCCGGGTCGATCTCGACCTCGCAGATATGGCAGCCGGCGGGGAAGGTGAAGTTCAGCGGGTCGTAGAAGGCGCTCTCCTTCAGCCCGGGCTCGATTTCCGAAGTCGGGAATTTGTGCCCGACATAGGCGGCGAGCGAGACTTCGGGGAAGGTCAGCGACTTGTCGGTTCCGGCAACGGTGAAGCGGCCGTCCTTGAACTCGATGTCGCCGGGCGCCGCCTCCATCAGGTGGGCGGCGATCTTCTTCGCCTTGGCCTCGACCTTGTCCAGCGCCTTGGCGATGGCGCTCATGCCGACCGCGCCGGAGCGCGAGCCGTAGGTGCCCATGCCGAACTGGACCTTGTCGGTATCGCCATGGACGATCTCGACGTTCTCCAGCGGCACGCCGAGGCGTTCGCTGACCAGCTGCGCGAAGGTCGTCTCGTGGCCCTGGCCGTGGCTGTGGCTGCCGGTGAGGATTTCCACCGTGCCGACCGGATTGACCCGCACCTCGGCCGATTCCCAGAGGCCGACGCCGGCGCCGAGCGAGCCGACCGCCGCCGACGGCGCGATGCCGCAGGCCTCGATATAGGTGGAGAGGCCGATGCCGCGCCGCTTGCCCGCGGCCTCGGAGGCGCGGCGGCGCCCCGGGAAGCCGTCATAGTCGACGAGCTGCATCGCCTTGTCGAGCGAGGCCTCGTAGTCGCCGATATCGTAGGCCATGATGACCGGCGTCTGGTGCGGGAAGCTGCGGATGAAGTTGCGCCGCCGGAACTCGGCCGGGTCCTCGCCCAGTTGCCGCGCCGCTTCCTCGACGATGCGTTCGACCACGAAGGTCGCCTCCGGGCGTCCGGCACCGCGATAGGCATCGACCGGCGCGGTGTGGGTGTAGACGCCCTGCACCTCGGCATAGATCGCCGGAATGTCGTACTGGCCCGACAGCAGCGTCGCATAGAGATAAGTCGGCACCGACGAGGCGAAGGTCGAAAGGTAGGCGCCCAGATTGGCGATCGTCTTGACGCGCAGGCCGGTGATCCTGCCGCCCGCATCCAGCGCCAGCGCCGCATGGGTGTGATGGTCGCGGCCGTGCGCGTCCGACAGGAAGGACTCGCTGCGCTCCCCGGTCCATTTGACCGGCCGTCCGACCCGCCGCGCCGCCCAGACGCAGACCGTCTCCTCGGCGTAGATGAAGATCTTCGAGCCGAAGCCGCCGCCGACGTCGGGCGCGATCACCCGCAGCTTGTGCTCGGGCGCGATGCCGATGAAGGCGGAAAGGACGAGCCGCGCCACATGCGGGTTCTGGCTGGTCGTGTAGAGCGTGTGAATGCCGGTGCCGGAATCGTAGTCGCCGATCGCCGCCCGGGGCTCCATCGCGTTGGGGATCAGCCGGTTGTTGACGATGTCGAGCGACACGACCTTGGCGGCGGCCGTGAAGGCATCGACGGTCTCCTTGTAGTTGCCCAGTTCCCAGTCGAAGACCATGTTGTGCGCGATCTCGTCGTGCACGAGCGGCGCGTCGGGACCGAGCGCCGCCTTGGCATCGACGACGGCGGCGAGGGGATGGTAGTCGACCGCGACCGCCTCGGCGGCGTCCTTGGCCTGCGCGTAGGACTCGGCGATCACCACCGCGACGCAATCGCCGCAATAGCGGACCTTGCCCTGGGCGAGCGCGGGATGCGGCCCCGCCTTCATCGGCGAGCCGTCCTTCGAATGCACCATCCAGCCGCAGATCAGCCCGCCGATCCCGTCATCGGCCATGTCCTGCCCGGTCAGCACCGCGACCACGCCCGGCATCGCCAGCGCCGCGGCGGCGTCGATCCGGCCGATCGTCGCGTGGGCGTGGGGGCTGCGCACGAAGCAGGCAAAAGTCTGGCCCGCGCGGTTGATGTCGTCGGTGTAGTTCCCCTTCCCCGTGATGAAGCGGAAATCCTCCTTGCGCCGGGGCGAGGCGCCGATCCCCGTGGCGGTCATGCGGCGGCCTCCTTGGCGCCCATGGCGGCGCTGGCCGCCTCGATCGCCCGGACGATGTTGTGGTAGCCCGTACAGCGGCAGATATTGCCTTCCAGCTCCGCCCGGATGGTCGCTTCGTCGAGACCCTCGGGATGGCGGCGGATCATGTCCACCGCCGTCATGATCATGCCCGGCGTGCAGAAGCCGCATTGCAGGCCGTGATGTTCGCGGAAGGCTTCCTGCACGGGATGCAGCTTGCCGTCCTTGGCGAGGCCCTCGATGGTGACGACGCTCGCTCCCTCGGCCTGGACGGCAAGGACGGTGCAGGACTTCACCGCCACGCCGTCGACATGGACGACGCAGGCGCCGCACTGGCTGGTATCGCAGCCGACATGGGTGCCGGTCAGCCGCTGGTTCTCGCGCAGATACTCCACCAGCAGCGTGCGCGGCTCGACATCGGCGGAAACGGACTTGCCGTTCACCGTCATGGATACGGCGGTCATCGAAGCCTCCTGGGCGTCTCTCAAGCGATAAGCGGCGGGTTCGGCGCCCGTCGTCGTGGATGGCAAGTCTTGGCCGGTAATCCGGCCGCGTCAACGTGCGCCCGGTCGCAGGCCTCAAGCTTACGGGGACGGAAACGTCGCCCCTGCGTTTTCAGGCCTTTAAACCGATCCATCGAATTGAACGTCGCATTTCCGGCCCTTTGCGAATTGAACGTCGTGCTTTCTTACCCAGTCCGCCGCACGTGGCGGCACCCCGACAGATGGGGTGCCGGGACGCTCCCGTCAAGGACCATAATCCTATAGACGCCATGCGCTCAAAGCGACAGCGCGAGCCAGATCAGCCCGGCCACAACCATGACAAGACCGGCCGCCCAGACGAGGGGCGGCAATCCGCCGCGGGGGCGTTCGACCTTCTCGCCGGTCGCGGCATCGACCGTCTGGACCTCGCCGAAGCCGGCCGAGAACTTCTCGAAGAACTCATCGGCGAGCTTGCGGGCGACCCCGTCGATCAGGCGCTGGCCGATCTGGGCGATCTTGCCGCCGACCGTCGCCTTGACGGTATAGACCAGCCGCGTGCCGCCCTGGTCCGGGATCAGCTCGACCTTGGCCTCGCCCTTGGCGAAGCCCGCGGCGCCGCCGGAACCCTCGCCTTTGATGGTGTACGAGCGCGGCGGGTTGAGGTCGTGCAGGGCGACCTTGCCCTTGAAGCGCGCCTTGACCGGCCCGATGGACTGGGTCGCAACGGCCTCGAATTCATTGTCGGAGGTCTTGGTCAGGCTTTCGCAACCCGGCAGAGCCGCCTTCAGCTTTTCCGGGTCGTTCAGTGCGGCCCAAACTGCTTCAGGAGAGGCCTGGACTAGATAGGCTCCATTTAAATCCATGACTTTGCGTTTCCTGTAACGGCGCTTCGGGCCGCCTTCCCATTCCGAAACAATCTGTTAATTTGTGCAAGAGAGAGGCTGCTTGCGTTTGGGGGATCTGGGTGTCTGATCGTGGTTTTGGTGGTCGCGGCGGAGGCGGCGCACCGGAAGAGATTTTCACGTCCGAAGGGACGTTGAAGTGGTTTGATCCCGGCAAGGGGTTCGGCTTCGTGACGCTCGCCGACAATCAGGGCGATGCGCTGATTCACCAGACATGTCTACGCAATTCCGGCGTCGAGAATCCGCCTCAGAACGCCCGGATGCTTCTTGAAATCGCCAAGCGGCCGAAGGGGCTGCAGGCGGTCCGGCTGATCAACCTGGCCGACGCGGACGGCAATCCGGTGGCCATCACCGAAGCGCCGAAATACCAGCCGCGCGAACCCCGCGCCGATCGCTTCGGCGGCGGCGGCGGCGGTTACGGCGAGCGCAGCGGCGGCGACCGGTTCGGTGGCGGTGGCGACCGCGGTGGCTACGGCGAGCGCGGCGGCGGCGACCGGTTCGGTGGCGGCGGCGATCGCGGCGGCTACGGCGAGCGGCGTCCGCGCCGCGACTTCGGCGGCGCCGGCGGCGGCGAACGCAGCTTTGGCGGCGGCGGCGACCGGTTCGGCGGTGGCGGCGACCGTGGCGGATTCGGCGGCGGGGATCGTTTCGGCGGCGGCGGTGGCGGCTATCAGGATCGCCCGCGCCGCGACTTCGGCGATCGCGGTCCGCGCGGCGGTTCCTCGATGCCCGAAGTGGTGCCGACCGGCGATCCCGAGCCCGCGACGGTGAAGTGGTTCAATCGCGCCAAGGGCTACGGCTTTGTTACCCGCAGCGACAATTCGCCGGACATCTTCGTTCACATGGAGACCCTGCGCCGCGCCAATCTGCGCGAGCTGGAGCCGGGCCAGAAGGTGACCGTGCGCCTCGGCAACGGGCCGAAGGGCGTGATGGTCGCCGAGATCAAGGTCGACGAATAGCGGTTGCGCCTTGCGGCGGTCGCGACGAGGGCTCTCCGGACGGAGGGCCCTTTTTCGTCGGCCTCAGCCGCCCGGGCGCACGAGATAGTCGCCGCCAGGCCGCGCCGTGCCGATCAGCCCCTGGGCATGGAGATAGGCCGAGAAGGCGGTGTAGCGCGTCGTGTCGGCCGCCGCCGTCGCGTGGGCGAAACGGTTCATCGTGTCGGCCCACGCCCGCAGGTTGAGCTCGTCGGCGAGTTGGGGACGATCGGCGACGAAATGGCCCCACGCCTCGGCGGGCTTGTTGATCGTGAACGCCACGCCTTCCTGCACGGCGTCGAGAAAGAGCGCGAGACGAGGGTCGGCGGCCACGTCGCGCCGGGCGACGAAGATCAGCTCGTCATAGAGCGGCACGCCGTACTCCTCGACGAAGAACGGCATCGCCGACTTGCCCTCGATCGCCAGGATGTTCAGCTCGTAATTGCGGTAGGCGCCGATCACGGCATCGGCCGTGCCCGCAAGCAGCGATTGCGAGAGGGCGAAATTGACGTTGACCAGTTCGACGTCGCCCAGCGCCAGCCCCGCCGTCGCCAGCATGGTTTTCAGCAGCGCGTCCTCGAAACCGCCGACCGAATAGCCGATCTTGCGGCCCTTGAGATCGGCGATGGCGGCGATTCCGTTGTCCTTCAGCGCCAGCAGCATGTTGATCGGCGTGTCGATCAGCACGCCGATGCGGGCGAGCGGCAGGCCCTGGTCGACCTGCATGGTCAGCTGCGGCTGGTAGGAGAGGGCGATGTCGCCCTGTCCGGCGGCGACCAGCTTGGGCGGATCGTTGGGATCGGCCGGCTCGACGATCTCCACCGAGAGGCCGCGGCGGGCGAAGGCGCCGATCTTCTCGGCGACGAGGATGGGGCCGTGATTGGGATTGATGTACCAGTCGAGCAGCAGGCGCAGCGGCGCGGGGCCGCCTGCGGCGCGGGCCGGCAGCGCGAGGGCCGCCGCGGCGGCGCCCGCACCGGCCAGAAGGGCGCGGCGGCTGAAGGTCAGGGCGTTTCCGCGATCCATGGGGTCATCCTTCTCGTCAGAACGTCGATCAGCGCGGCGAAGGCGATCGCCAGCGCAAAGAGGGTGATCAGCGCGGCGAACATCAGCGCGATCTGCGAGCGGCCGTTGGCCCACAGCATCACATAGCCGAGCCCGGCGCTCGATCCCGCCCACTCGCCGATCACCGCCGCGATGGCGGCGACGCCGGCGCCGACCCGCAGGCCGGTGCCGAGGGCGGGCAGGGCGGCCGGAACGGTGACATGGCGCAGGACACGCCAGCGCGCCGCAAGGCCGGTTCCCGCCATCACCCGCGCCGCCTCGGCGAGGGCGGGGGGCGTGCGGCGCAGCCCGTCGGCGAAGGCGGCGGCGACGGGGAAGAAGATCACCAGCGTCGCGATGGCGATCTTGGGGGCCATGCCATAGCCCATCCAGACGACGAAGATCGGCGCGAGGGCGAAGACGGGGATCGCCTGGCTGGCGACCAGGACGGGCCGCAGGACCATTCGCACCGGCAGGGCCGCGGCCATGGCGAGCGCGCAGAGGATGCCGAGGATGGCGCCGCAGGCGAAGCCGAGCGCCATCTCCAGCGCCGTCACGGCCGCGTTCTCCAGGATGAAGGCGGGCCGCGCGGCGAAGGCGGCGGCGGTCTGGAGCGGCGAGGGCAGGATATAGGCAGGCAGGCCTAGGCTCGCGCTCAAGGCCCACCAGGCGCCCAGCAGCACGGCGAAAACGGCGAGAGCGGAGAGCGCCAGCCTCATGCCGCGTCCTCCAGCGCCGCCAGCACGGCGAGGTAGAGCGGCCTGAGCGCCGGATCGGCGGGATCGCGCAACGCGCCGGACCGGGGCGGCGCGGCGTCGAGCGCGATGCGCACCGGCGATCCGGCCAGCACGACGATGCGGTCGGCCATCGCCAGCGCCTCGAACGGATCGTGCGTGACCAGCATCGCCGTGCGCCCGGCGAGCAGCCGCCGGGTCAGCGCCTGGACGCTGCGCCGCGTGATGGCGTCGAGCGCCGAGAACGGTTCGTCGAGCAGCGCGACCGGACGATCCTCGTAGAGCAGGCGGGCGAGCGCCACGCGCTTGCGCATGCCGCCGGACAGCGTCGCGGGCCGTCCGGCCGCCGCATCGACGCCGGCCGCCCGGAGCAGCGCCGCCGCCCGCTGGACGTCCGGCCGATCGCCGCGCAGCCGGGCGCCGAGCACGACGTTGTCGATGGCCTTCGCCCAGGGCAGCAGCGCATCGTCCTGGGTCATCAGTGCGACGCCGCAGCCGCCGTCGAAGCGGACGCCGCCGCGTTCGGTGCGGGCGAGGCCGGCGACGGCGCGCAGCAGCGTCGACTTGCCAGCGCCGCTCGGTCCCAGCAGGCAGAGGAGTTCGCCCGGCTCCACCGTCAGGTCGAAGCCGTCGAACAGGGCCGTCCCGTCATACGAGAGGCCGAGGCCGGAAATGTCGATCCGCGTCGCCGCGGGAGAGGCCGCCAAGGTCCGTCCCTCCGCCGGTGCTAACCGGTTCAGGTTCAAGGAGTCGTTCCCTGTCGGAACCTCTCAGCCGCGCATCGGCGGCTCCCCCCGGATGAGGAGGCCTGTATAACGGCAAGGCCCGTCCCGGATCGAGTCGAAACATGCCGCGCGCCGTCTCCCTGCTTGCCGCTCTCCTGCTCGGGGCGACAGCCGCCTGCAGCGCCGAGACGCCGGCGAACCTGCCGCCGCCGCTCGCCTGGGAGACATCGAGCCTCGTGGTGGAAACCGCCAGCGGGGCCTATCGCTTCGACGTGGAGATCGCCGACGACGCCGCCGAACGCGAACGCGGGTTGATGTACCGCACCGAGATGGCGGCCGACGCGGGGATGCTGTTCCTCTACGACGCAGTCGTGCCCCTGGTCATGTGGATGGAGAACACGGTGCTGCCGCTCGACATCGTGTTCATCGGGCCGGACGGCGTGGTGGTGAGCGTCGCCGAGGGCGCGGTGCCCTATAGCCGCGACTTCATCCGCTCGGTCGTTCCGGCGAAGGCCGTGCTGGAGGTGAACGCCGGTGTCGCGGTCCGGCTCGGCATCGCGCCGGGATCGCTGGTGCGCCACGCCGCCTTCGGGAACCAAGCGCCATGACCCACGACGAGGACGCCCCGCCGCCGGACGGCTTCACCCTCGCCGAGGGACGCGGGCCGTTCACCACCCATAACGGGCCGATCTACCGGCGCGACGGCGACGATGGCTGGAAGCGCGGTTTTCGCGTCCTGAAGCGCCACTGCAACAGCTTCGGCCTGGTCCATGGCGGCTGGTACATGGCCTTCGCCGACGGGCTTCTGGCCGAGGCGGTGTTCCGCGCCTCGGGCGCGCCGATGCTGACGGTGCGCATGACCAGCGACTTCCTCGCCGCCGCGCGGATCGGCGACTGGGTCGAAGGCACGGCGAGGACGACCCGCGTCACCCGCACCATGGCCTTCGCCGAGGCCGAGATCCGCTGCGGGGCGCGGCTGCTGTTCACCGCGTCGGGCGTCTTCAAGCTGATGGAGGGGCACGCCGCCCGGGCCAGGCGCCGCTTGAGCGGACAGGCCCCCGCATGATACGCCCCCGCCACGGCGAAAGTTCGGGCCCGCGATGCCGGGGCGTAGCGCAGCCTGGTAGCGCATCTGCTTTGGGAGCAGAGGGTCGCGTGTTCGAATCACGCCGCCCCGACCATCGCGGCCCGAGGGTCCGGATTTGAGGAGCTGCCCATGCTTGCCCGCATCTATCGTCCCGCGAAGACCGCCATGCAGTCCGGCACCGGCCGCAGCCGCGACTGGCTGCTGGAGTTCGAGGCGTCCGAGAAGCGCGAGATCGAGCCGCTGATGGGCTGGACTTCGTCCGGCGACACCCGCACCCAGCTTCGCCTCTCGTTCGAGACGAAGGAGGAGGCGGTCGCCTATGCCGAGGCGCACGCCATCCCCTATCAGGTGTTCGAACCGCGCGAGCGCAAGCCCAACCTCAGGGCCTATGCCGACAATTTCAGATACGACCGCAAGGGCCTGTGGACCCACTGAGCGGCGAAGGCCACTTGCGCCCGGCCGCGCCGCTGGCGACAACACGCTTCAGCGACCCCGTAGCTCAACCGGATAGAGCACCCGCCTTCTAAGCGGGATGTTGCGTGTTCGAGTCACGCCGGGGTCGCCAGCGTTCTAGACCGGCTCGAGCGCGCGGCGCGGACCGTCCGGCAGGGTGACGGCGATGGCGTCGCCGGGGCGCACCGTGCCGCCGGTCAGGACGATGGCCATGATGCCTGCCTTGCGGACGAGGCCGCCGTCCGGGGCGCGGCCCAGCACCGCTTTCATCAGCCCGGGTTGCAGGCCGTCGAGCTGGGCGCAGGGGTTGCGCAGGCCGGTCACCTCGACGACGGCATCCGCGCCGATGCCGAGCCGCGCGCCCACCGGCAGGGCGAGCAGGTCGATGCCGCGCGTCGTGATGTTCTCGCCCATCGCGCCGGGGGCGACGACGAATCCGGCGGCGCCGAGTTCGTCGTGCAGCTCGGCATGGATGAGATGGACCTGGCGCAGATTGGGTTGCGAAGGATCGCGCGCCACGCGCGAGCGGTGCTTCACCGTCGCCCCGGCATGGGCGTCGCCCGCGACGCCAAGTCCGGCGATCAGGTTAACCGCATCCACACGCGGTTTGCTCATGCTATGAGCCGGACTGAGGCTGACCGAGACGACCCTGCCCATCATGGTTCCACCCCCGCTCCGCCGCGCCCGCGCCGCCGTCTTGCCATAGTCGTCGGCCAAGTTCAGTGTGACTGAAATCACGGTATGACATGTCCGTCGCGATGAAAGATCCGTCCCGCACGCTGCTGCTCGCCGGCGTCGCCGTCGCCGCCCTTCTGGCGGGGGCGGGCGGGTTTTTGTTCTTCGCGAACGTGCCCGAGCCGGGCGCGGCGCGCGAAGAGCAGGTCGCCGCCGCCCCGCCGCCCCAGATGCAGCGCGCGGACATCGACAAGATCATCGCCGAGCGCAACGCCTTCGCGCCCAAGCCCAGCGGCATCACCCGCGCCGAATCGGCGTTCAGCAAGGCGGCGGATGAAGGCCTGATCGGAAATCTCTCAGGCGAGGCGGGCGCCGATGCCCC
>ERZ761602.3373-NODE-3373-length-22722-cov-7.370936_pt1 | contig 22722 bp, 21 predicted proteins | sample MGYA00512165_ERZ761602 | MGnify/ENA primary metagenome ERZ761602 (study PRJEB28899, sample SAMN02445085) | bioreactor sludge metagenome | biome: EBPR sludge; isolation source: Thorneside wastewater treatment plant | place: Australia: Brisbane, Thorneside...
CTTGCGGCCGGTCGAACGTGCCAGCTCGAACGCGTAGCGCACGATGCGCTCGGAGCCCTTGCGGGTGATGCGGGTGATCGAAACCGCGGTGCCGCCATCCTCCGAGACTTCCTGGCCTTCGCTGATGTACGAGCCTTCGGTGTTCTCGCGGATGGTGACCAGGTCGATGCCGCTGTCGAAACGCGACTTGGTGTTGGGGAACGAGATCGCCGGACGCACGTTGGCGTACAGGTCGAACTGGCGGCGCAGCTCGACGTTGATCGAGCTGAAGCCCCCGCCCACCGGCGTGGCCAGCGGGCTCTTGAGCGCGACGGCATTGCGACGGATCGATGCCATCGTCGCCGCAGGCAGCAATTCGCCGTGCTTTTCCAGCGCGACCAGGCCGGCATCCGCGTCCTCGTACTGCAGGCCGAGCTGCATCGCATCGAGCACGTGTAGGGTGGCATCCATGATTTCCGGGCCGATGCCGTCGCCGCGGATGATGGTGATCGTCTGGGTCATTGCGTGGGGGTTCCGTACGGTCGAACGCCGAAAAACACGGCGAAATGGGCAAAAAACATCCGCCCATTATGCCGGACAGGCCACCGGCACCCCAAATCGACGATGGTCTGGGGTCCGCAAGGCGTCCTGGCACTCGCACCCCGCGCAGGCAGGCGCGCCGGATCAGTCGTGCGCGTGCGCGCCGGGCGCGTCGGCTTCGCCCTGTTCCAGCTGGTCGAGGAAGTCCACGGCGCGGCGCAGGTGCGGGATGACGATGCTGCCGCCCACCACCAGCCCCACCGAGAAGGCCTCGAACATCTCGTCGCGGTTCACGCCCGCCTCGCGGCACTGGGCCACGTGGTAGCTGATGCAGTCGTCGCAGCGCAGCACCATCGAGGCCACCAGGCCCAGCAGCTCCTTGGTCTTCACGTCCAGCGCGCCGGCCTGATAGGTCTGCGTGTCCAAGGCGAAGAAGCGCCGGACGACCTGGTTGGGCTCGTCCAGGATGCGCTTGTTCATGCGCTGGCGGAATTCGGTGAACGCCTTCACCCGGTCCTGGCCGGCGTCGTCGGCCGCGCTCACGCCGACTCCCCGGCCAGCAGGGGTTCCAGCTTGCCGGCGCGGTGCAGCGCCATCATGTCGTCGTAGCCGCCCACGTGGACGTCGCCGACGAAGATCTGCGGCACGCTGGTACGCCGGGCCAGGGCGACCATCTTCTCGCGCTCGGCCGGGTCCAGGTCGATGCGCACTTCGGTCCAGGTCCGGCCCTTGCTCTTCAGGAAGTTCTTGGCCGCCACGCAGTAGGGGCAGATGGCCGTGCTGTAGATGGTGATCGCCGGGGCGTCGGTGGGGGACGGGCTGCTCAAGGGGAATCTCCGTAACGAAAACGGCGGAATCTGGTGCGCACCACTATGGGTGCCGGCCGGCGGGGTTTCCAGCCATGGCGTGGAACAGTGCGGGACGGTACTGGCGCGGTTAACAACGTGTTCACTCGCCCGGCGCGCCGACCCGTCATCCTCGCCGGCACGCCATTATCCGATATCCGACAGGGAGTCGCTGTTTGCGCCCATTGTTGCCCGCCACCCTCCTGACCCTCGCCCTGGCCGCGCCGCTGGCGGCGCAGGAAAGCCGCCTGCCCGACATCGGCTCGTCCGCCGGCGAGCTGCTCACGCCCGCCCGCCAGGCCGAGTACGGCGGCATGATGCTGCGCGAACTGCGCAACTACGGCTACCTGCTGGAGGACCCGCTGATCGGCGACTGGCTGCAGGGCATGGGCAGCCGCCTTGGCGCCGACAGCGACAACCCGCAGCAGCGCTACACCTTCTTCATGATGCGCGACCGGCAGATCAACGCCTTCGCCACCCTGGGCGGCTACATCGGCATGAACGCCGGCCTGGTGCTGGCGGCCGACCGCGAGGACGAAGTGGCCGCGGTGCTGTCCCACGAGATCGCCCACGTCACCCAGCAGCACGTGCTGCGCGGCGTGGAGCGCGCCCAGCGCGACCAGATACCGATCCTGCTGGGCATGCTGGGCGCCATCGTGCTGGCCCAGGCGGCCGGCGGCAGCTCCAGCGGCGACGCCTCGCAGGCCGCCATTGCTTCGGCGATGGGGCTGATGCAGCAGCGCCAGATCGACTACACGCGCTCCAACGAATCCGAGGCCGACCGGGTCGGCATCCGCACCCTGGCCCGCAGCGGCTACGACGTGGACGCCATGGCCGGCTTCTTCGCCAAGCTCCAGCAGGCCACCCGCATCAGCCGCGGCAACGAGCGCGACCGCACTCCGGACTACCTGCAGACCCACCCGGTCACCACCACGCGCATCAGCGAGGCCCGCCAGCGCGCCGAGCAGATGCGCCGCGACCAGGTGACCGCGGTGACCACGGTCCCCGGCGGCCAGCGGGTCGAGCGCTTCGACTCCAAGGGCGTCACGCTGCCGGAATCGCGCAGCGACAACCCGCTGCTGCCCATCCCGGTCACCCTGCCGACGGCGATGTTCGACCACGGCGACAGCGGCCAGTTCGGCTGGGCGCGCGAACGCCTGCGCGTTCTCAGCGCCGTCTCGCCGGCGATGGCCGTGCGCGAGTACGAGGCCATCCGCCGCGAGACCGGCCGCCCGCTCGACGACGCCCAGCGCTACGGCCTGGCCGTGGCCCATCTCCAGGGTGGCAACGGCGCGGCCGCGAAGAAGGAACTGGACCCCCTGCTGGCCGCGCACCCCGGCACCCTGTGGCTGGAACTGGCCCTGGCCGAGGCCGAGTCCCGCAGCGGCGACGCCGCTGCCGCCAACCGGCGCTTCGACGCCCTGCTCCGGCACCTGCCGCAGAGCCGGCCGGTGGCGCTGACCTACGCCCGGGTGCTGAACGAACAGGGCGGCCGCGAGGCCGGCGTGCGCGCCCAGGCCGTGCTGCGCCCCCTGCTGGCGCGCGCGGCCGACGACCCGGTGTTCCAGCAGCAGTTCGCCCGCGCCAACGAACTGGCCGGCGACCTGGCCCGGGCCGGCGAAGCCTATGCCGAGGCCGCCTACCTCAACGGCCGCCCCGAGCAGGCGCTGATCCAGTTGCAGAACCTCAAGAAGCAGAACGACCTGGACTACTACGCCCGCGCGCGCATCGACGCCCGCATCGCCGCCATCACCCCCGAAGTGCTGGAACTGCGCCGCCAGGGCATCCGCGACCCCGACGTGGAGCGACGCTGAGCGGCCGGCGTGCCGCCGGATGACAGTCCCGCGGCATGTCATGCAATTGTCACGAAAGTGTCGTCTACTGCCCGGGCCCTCCCACGCCCCCGGACCCCGCGTGCAGAAGCACATCCTGATCGTCGACGACGAACCCGCCATCCGTGACATGGTGGCCTTCGCCCTGCGCAAGGGCGAGTACGAGCCCGTCCACGCCGGCGACGCCCGCGAAGCCCAGAACGCCATCGCCGACCGCGTGCCCGACCTGATCCTGCTGGACTGGATGCTGCCCGGCACCAGTGGCCTGGAACTGGCCCGGCGCTGGCGCAAGGACGCCCTGACCCGCGACGTGCCCATCATCATGCTGACCGCGCGCGGCGAGGAGAACGACCGCGTCGGCGGCCTGGAGGCCGGCGTGGACGACTACGTGGTCAAACCGTTCTCCGCCCGCGAACTGCTGGCCCGCATCCGCGCGGTCATGCGCCGCTCGCGCGAGGACGACGAGGACGGCAGCGTGACCGTGGGCGGCCTGCGCATCGACGGCGCCGCCCACCGCGTGTTCGCCGGCGACGTCCCGGTGCCGATCGGCCCCACCGAATACCGCCTGCTGCATTTCTTCATGACCCACCCCGAGCGCGTCTATTCGCGCACCCAACTGCTCGACCACGTCTGGGGCGGCAGCGTGTACGTGGAGGAACGCACGGTGGACGTGCACATCCGCCGCCTGCGCAAGACGCTGGAGCCGCACGGCCTGGAGAACATGGTGCAGACCGTGCGCGGCTCGGGCTACCGCTTCTCCGCGGCGATGTGAGGGGGTGCGATTGCGGGAGCTTGGATGAACGGAAAAGCGATTGCCGGGAGCGGGAATTCAGGGAATCGGAACTCGGGAAAAAGCCTGCCGCCCTCACCCATCGTCACCTCCACCCACCACTCCAACGCAAGCCGGGATTCATTCGGCTTTTGACTCCGGCGTGTGCCAAGGCAGGAGCAGCGGCAACCTGGATTCCAGCCTGCACTGGAATGACGGCCGGAAAGGACGGCGAGCGCTATCCATCCCGCACCGCATCCGCCTCCGCATTCCGGCCATCGCCTCCAACAGGCGACGCCCAGTCCATTCCGCCTCCTTCCCTGCCGCCTGCCCAAGGCATGACCGGCGATTCACGGACCCGACCGCCAACGGAACGCACTTCCACAACGCACCTCCCGCCGGTCATCCGGAATCGCATCCCACTCTGCTCCCCCGCCCTACTCCGCTCTCTCCCCACCCCAAGCACAACGACACCGGTCCCGCACCACCCGCACCTTCCCCTTCTCCCCTGCTGTCATATACATCTGCCTACAATCGATCCATGCCGCACCACATCCGCTCCGCCTGGTTCAAGACGCTCGGCCAACTGGCCGGCATCCTGATGCTGGCCGTGGTCGCGGGCCTGCTGGCCGGCCGGGTCTGGCCGGTGGTCACCCTGGCCGCGCTGGGCGTGGTGGCCTGGCATTACTGGCGGCTGCGCAAGGTGCTGCTGCGGCTGACCGCCCGCCAGCGCCTGGAGCCGGCCAAGGGCCAGGGCGTGTGGAACGAACTGGACCGCCTGCTCTACCGCGGCCAGGCCGAGATGCGCGTGCGCAAGCGCCGCCTGCTGGCCATGCTGCGCGCCTACCGCGCCGCCGCCGCCGCCCTGCCCGACGCGGTGGTGGTGGTGGAACGCAACAGCCAGCGCGTGCAGTGGTTCAACGAAGCCGCCGGCAGCCTGCTGGGCCTGCGCTATCCGGGCGACATCGGCCAGCCCGTGGGCGAACGGCTGCAGCCGCTGCCGATGTCGCACTGGCTGGCCGCCGGCCGCAACGCCGAGCCCATGCTGGACGCCGCCTCGCCGGTCGATCCGCAACTGCGCCTCAACCTGCGCCTGATCCCCTATTCCGACCAGTACTGGCTGCTGGTCGCGCGCGACGTCAGCAAGCTGCTGCGGCTGGAGCAGATGCGCCGCGATTTCGTCGCCAACGTCTCGCACGAGCTGCGCACGCCGCTGACCGTGGTGCACGGCTACCTGGACATGCTGGAACCGGCGGAATTCCCCGACTGGGCGCCGATGCTGGCCGAGATGCAGAAGCAGTCCCAGCGCATGACCCAACTGGTGGAGGACCTGCTCACCCTGTCACGGCTGGAAGCGCAGGACAGCCTGCCCGACGAGAACGTGGCGATGGCGCCGATGCTGGCCACGCTGCGCCGCGAGGCCGAGGCGCTCAGCCAGCGCCGCCACGCCATCGTCGTGGAGGACGAGGCCGGCGTGGACCTGTCCGGCTCCACCAAGGAACTGCACAGCGCCTTCTCCAACCTGGTCAGCAACGCCGTGCGCTACACCCCGGCCGGCGGCACCGTCACCGTGCGCTTCGCGCGCGAGGGCGACGGCGCCGTGCTCAGCGTGCGCGACACCGGCTACGGCATCCCGGCCTCGCACCTGCCGCGCATCACCGAGCGCTTCTACCGCGTCTCCACCAGCCGCTCGCGCGAGAGTGGCGGCACCGGGCTGGGCCTGTCCATCGTCAAGCATGTGCTCAACCTGCACCAGGCGCGCCTGGAGATCGAGAGCGAAGTCGGCCAGGGCAGCACGTTCTCGGTCCACTTCAATCCCGGGCGCGTGCAGCCCCGCCTGGACGCGCCCCCCCCTCACCCTGCCGGACAGCCAGACCGCATGAACGCCGCCCTCGACCGCAAGCCCGAATCCTCCCGCGGCGAGGACGCCCTGCGCGATCCCGCGCTGTACCTCAACCGCGAACTGTCGCAGTTGGACTTCAACTTCCGCGTGCTGGCGCAGGCGCAGGACCCGTCGGTGCCGCTGCTGGAGCGGTTGCGCTTCCTGTGCATCTCCTGCACCAACCTGGACGAGTTCTTCGAGATCCGCGCCGCCACCGTGCGCCATGCGCTGGATTTCGGCCTGCCGCCGGCCGCCGACGGCATGAGCCCGGCCACCGTGCTCAACAGGATCCACGACCGCGCCGCCGAGCTGGTGGAGGCGCAGTACAAGTGCTGGAACGAGGTGCTGCGGCCCGGCCTGGCCGAGGCCGGCGTGCGCGTGTTCGGCCGCGATAGCTGGAACGCAAGGCAGACGCGCTGGCTGCGCGCCTATTTCCGCAACGAGATCATGCCGGTGCTGTCGCCGCTGGGGCTGGACCCGGCGCATCCGTTCCCGAAGATCCTCAACAAGTCGCTGAACATCGTGGTGGTGCTGAAGGGCAAGGACGCGTTCGGCCGCGCCGGCCACCTGGCCATCGTGCGCGCGCCGCGCTCGCTGCCGCGCATCATCCACCTGCCGCAGCGCGTGTCCGGCGGCGAACACGACTTCGTGCTGCTGTCCTCGGTGCTGTCGGTGTTCGTGGACGAACTGTTCCCGGGCATGGAGGTCAAGGGCTCCTACCAGTTCCGCGTGACCCGCAACTCCGAGCTGGTGGTGGACGAGGAGGAAGTGGAGAACCTGGCGCTGGCGCTGCGCGACGAACTGGTCGGGCGCGGCTACCGCCCGGCCGTGCGGCTGGAGATCGCCCACGACTGCCCCAAGCCGATCGTGCGCACGCTGCTGCAGAACTTCGCCCTGCCCGACAACGCGGTCTATCCGATCAACGGGCCGGTCAACCTCAACCGCGTGATCCAGGTCTACGACCTGGTGCAGAAGCCGGAACTGAAGTACCCGCCGTTCACCCCGCGCACGCTGCGCGACAGCGACGCCATCTTCGAGAAGGTCGCCGACCGCGACGTGCTGCTGCACCATCCGTTCGATTCGTTCGCCGCGGTGCTGGAGCTGATCAAGCAGGCGGCCATCGATCCCGAGGTACTGGCGATCAAGCAGACCCTGTACCGCACCGGCAAGGATTCGGCGATCGTCGAGGCGCTGGTGCAGGCCGCGCGCAACGGCAAGGACGTCACCGTGGTGGTGGAACTGCGCGCGCGCTTCGACGAGGACGCCAACCTGGGCGTGGCCGACCGCCTGCAGGAGGCCGGCGCGCAGGTGGTGTACGGCGTGGTGGGCTACAAGACCCACGCCAAGATGCTGCTGATCGTGCGCCGCGAGGGCCGCAAGCTGCGCCGCTACGTGCACCTGGGCACCGGCAACTACCACAGCGGCACCGCGCGCGCCTACACCGACATCGGCCTGATCAGCGCTGACCCGGACATCGGCAACGACGTGCACCTGCTGTTCCAGCAGTTGTCCGGGCTGGCGCCGACCACCAAGCTCAAGCGCCTGCTGCAATCGCCGTTCACCCTGCACCCGGGCATGCTGAAGAAGATCGAGCGCGAGGCCCGGCTGGCCCGGGCCGGCAAGCCGGCGCGCATCATCGCCAAGATCAACGCCATCAACGAGCCGCGGATCATCCGCGCGCTGTACGCCGCCTCGCAGGCCGGTGTGCGGATCGATCTGATCGTGCGCGGCGCCTGCGCGCTGCGCCCGGGCGTGCCCGGGGTGTCGGACAACATCCGCGTGCGCTCCATCGTCGGCCGCTTCCTGGAACACAGCCGCATCTACTGGTTCGGCAACGACGGCGCGCCGGAACTCTACTGCGCCAGCGCCGACTGGCTGGAACGCAACCTGCTGCACCGCGTGGAGACCTGCTTCCCCATCCTGGACGAAGCGCTGGCCGCGCGGGTGTTCAAGGAAGGGCTGCAGAACTACCTGGACGACAACTGCAACGCCTGGGAACTGCAGGCCGACGGCAGCTACCGCAAACTGGCGCCGGCCGAGGGCGAGGCCGCGCATTCGGCCCAGGGCCTGTTGCTGGCGCAACTGTGAGCCAACCGCGGCCCCACCTCGATCCATGCCCGCGGCGTCGCGCCGCACTGCAACATCGGCCGCGCAGCCGGTAAACTCCCCGCCCATGGCGCCCTATTCCCCCCATTCCTCCCCGCCGCTGCAGGATGGAGACCAGTTGGCCGCGATCGACATGGGCTCCAACAGCTTCCACATGGTGGTGGCGCGCTACATGCTGGGCCAGCTCCGGGTGGTGGATCGCCTGCGCGAGACCGTGCGCATGGCCGACGGCCTGGACGGCAAGGGCGGCCTGTCCGGCGCGGCGCGCGCGCGCGCGCTGGACTGCCTGTCGCGGTTCGGCCAGCGCATCCGCGAACTGCCCGCGGTCAACGTGCGCGCCCTGGCCACCAACACCGTGCGCCAGTTGCGCGAACCGCAGGAATTCCTGGCGGCAGCCGAGGCCGCGCTGGGCAAGCCCATCGAAGTGGTGTCCGGCCGCGAGGAGGCGCGCCTGATCTACCTGGGCGTGGCACATGCGCAGCCGCCCAAGGCCGGCCAGTTGCGGCTGGTCATCGACATCGGCGGCGGCTCGACCGAGTTCATCATCGGCCGTGGCTTCGAGACCCTGGAGCGCGAAAGCCTGCAGGCCGGCTGCATCGCCAGCACGCGCCGCTTCTTCGCCGGCGGCAAGCTGTCCAAGAAACGCTGGAAGGACGCGCTGACCGAGATCGGCGCCGAGTTCCAGCAGTTCGCCGGCCTGTACCGCAACCTGGGCTGGCAGGAGGCCATCGGCTCCTCCGGCACCCACAAGGCCATCGGCGAGATCTGCGCGGCGATGAAGCTGACCAAGGGCGCCATCACCGCCGAAGCGCTGCCGCAGGTGCGCGAACGCCTGCTGCAGGCCGACCGCATCGACGACATCGACCTGCCCGGCCTGTCCAGCGACCGCCGGCCCATCATCGCCGGCGGCGTGCTGGTGCTGGAGGCGGCGTTCGAAGCGCTGGGCATCCAGCGCCTGATGGTCAGCAAGGCCGCCATGCGCGAGGGCATCCTCTACGACATGCTGGGCCGCGGCAGCGACAACGACCCGCGCGACCTGTCCTCGGCCGCGCTGATGCAGCGCTACGGCATCGACGAATTCCAGGCCGCGCGCGTGGAAGCCACCGCGATGCGCCTGTTCGAACAGGTCGAGGAAAGCTGGAAGCTGGACGACGACGACGCGCGCATGCTCGGCTGGGCCGCGCGCCTGCACGAGATCGGCCTGGCCGTGGCGCACAGCCAGTACCACGTGCACGGCGCCTATCTGCTGGAGCATTCGGACATCGCCGGCTTCTCGCGGCAGGAACAGCAGGTGCTGTCCGCGCTGGTGCGCACCCACCGCCGCGGCATCCCCAAGAACGCCTTCGACGCCCTGCCCGACCGCCTGCTGCTCAGCGCCAAGCGCAAGGCCGCGCTGCTGCGGCTGGCCGTGCTGCTGCACCGCTCGCGCGACGCCGAGGCCATCCCGCGCCTGGACCTGACCGCCAACGGCGACCGCCTGGACCTGGTGGTCGGCAAGAAGTGGGTCGACTCGCGCCCCCTGCTGCGCTCGGACCTGGTCGGCGAGCCGGAGGACATGCAGGGCCTGGGTATCGCATTGAAGCCGTTCGTGGCCTGAAGCCTTACCGGATCGGACAAGGAGGCTGGAATGAAGCTGTCGGGATCGGTCGCCGTGGCCGCACTGCTTGCACTGGCATTTTCCGGCTCGGTCCTGGCGGCCGAAGCGCGCGGTGGCGCGGACTTCGACGCCGCGATCGATGCGCTTTGCACGAAGGACGTCGTGCTGCTCGGCGAAGACGCCGGCCATGGCGGTGGGGATACCGTCCGCCTGAAGAGCGACATGGTCGTGACGCTGGTCGAGCGATGCGGCTTCTCCGCCCTGTATTTCGAGAGCCCGGTCTACGAATTCCTCCGATTGGAAGAGCGGCTGGCGCGGGGCGACGCCGATCCGCAAGCCTTGGCGGATGCAGTGGGCGGCCTGTGGGCAGGCACGCGCGAATTCCAGCCCTTGCTGCACTGGGCATGGAAGAAAGCGGATGCCGGCGCACTGCGTCTGCGCGGCCTGGACCTGCAGGTCGGCGGCTCCACGCAATACTTCTCGGAGCAAGAACTGCCCGCGCGGCTGGCCCGGCATGCGGGACCGGATCGGGAGAACTGCGAGCACCGGCTGGAACAGTTGACCCAATGGAGCTTCGACGCCGCCCGCCCCTACGACGACGCTGCGCGCCAAGGGCTGCGCACCTGCCTCTCCGCCATCGAGGCCGAACTCGCCGGCGAGCAGCATGACGAGGCATCCCGCTTCACGCGTCACATGGCCGGCAATCTGCAGGGCTTCTTGGATCTGTCCGAAGGCGACCGGTTCAACCGGCGCGACGCCGCGATGGCGCACAACCTGATCTGGCACCGCGCTCGTTCGCAAGGCGAACGCGCCATCGTCTGGACTGCCACCACCCATGCGGCCAAGGCCGCACTGCCGGCCCAACCCGACCGGGTTTCCCTGGGCATGCATCTCGAGGAACGGCTGGGCGATAGTTTGGCCAGCATCGGATTCACGGCCATGGCCGGCCGGCACGGTCGGCCCTCGGGCCCGGAGCAGGAACTGGCCGCGCCCGCTGCTGATTCCCTGGAGGCGATGGCCGGCTCCATCGATGCGCCTATATACCTCGATGCCCCGGCTCTGCAGCGGCTCGGCATGGTCGAAGCGCGGATCGCGGCCTATGCGCGTCCGCAACGGGCGGAATGGGGGCAACTGCTCGATGGCGTGTGGATCCTGCCGGTCGAGTCGCCGCTGCACCCAGGGGATGAGTGAGGGATCACATCGCCTCCCACGATCATCCGGACCATCGTCGAATTCGCGATCGCTTCGCTATCCCGTACACGTTCGCTCGCTGGCAAAGTCGGAAATCGGGGATATGCCCCCTGCTGCTCAGCCAGACATCGGAATGCCGGATGTCGCTGTCCTCCTGCAATCTCCGGAACGGAAGCGGTCGCCGCTGCATCCGGGCACTACGCCGGCCAAGCATGCGCGTGATCGCCGGCGATGCTCTGGCATGATGCCGTCCCGCCCCCACGGACCGGCCTGATGAAGACCTATCCCCTCGCCGAAGGCGCCGCCGTCTCGCGCATCGCCTACGGCTGCATGCAACTGGGCCGCGTCCACGATGCGGCGACGGCCGGCGCCGCGCAACGGCAGGCACAGCGGCTGGTGGAGACCGCGCTGGCGCACGGCATCACCCTGTTCGACCATGCCGACATCTATGCGCACGGCCGGTCCGAGCAGGTGTTCGGCGACGTGCTGCGCGCTGCGCCCGGCCTGCGCGAGCGCATGGTGCTGCAATCGAAGTGCGGCATCCGCTTCGCCGACGATCCGCCGGGCGCGCCGGGGCGCTACGATTTCGACCGTGCGCACATCGTCGCCTCGGTGGAAGGCAGCCTGGCGCGGCTGGGCGTGGATTGCCTGGACGTGCTGTTGCTGCACCGCCCCGATGCGCTGGGCGAGCCCGAGGAGGTCGCGCGCGCATTCGACGACCTGTACGCCGCCGGCAAGGTGCGGCACTTCGGCGTGAGCAACCACACCGCCGGGCAGATTGCGCTGCTGCAGCGCCACGTGCGGCAACCGCTGATCGCCAACCAGTTGGAAGTCAGCCTGCTGCACCACCACCTGATCGACGAGGGCGTGGTGGCCAACACCACCGGCCATGCCTACGCGTCCGCGGCGGGCACGCTGGACCATTGCCGCCTGCACGGCATCCGGGTGCAGGCGTGGTCGCCGCTGGCTGGCGGCAAGTTCGCCACCGCGTCGGAATTCGCCGATCCGTCGATCCGCGAAACCTCCGCCCTGCTGCGCCGGCTGGCCGAAGTGAAGGGCGTGGCGCCGGAAGCGATCCAGTTGGCCTGGCTGCTGCGTCACCCGGCCGGCCTCCAGCCCGTCGTCGGTACCACCGATCCGCTGCGCCTGGCCGCCTGCTGCGCCGCGGACGACGTGGCACTGAGCCGCGAGGAGTGGTACGCGCTGTTCACCACCGCACGCGGCGCGCGGGTGCCCTGAGGGCCGCCGCCGCAGGTCGCCGGATGCGATGCCGGTGCGCGGCCTTCGGCTATAGTCCTTCCGCCCGCCGCCGGCATCCCGCCGGCCATCCGTCGCGCAACGTGCCGGAGGATCGTCCCATGAAACGCGTGCTTCGCCTGGTGCTTGCCGTGGTTGCCGGCCTGTTCGTCGGCAGCATCGTCAACATGGCGCTGGTGACGGCTGGCGGCCACGTCGTCGCGCCGCCCGCCGGGGCCGACGTCACCACCACGGAAGGGCTGAAGGCGTCGATGCACTTGTTCGCGCCGCGCCATTTCCTGTTCCCCTTCCTCGCGCACGCGCTGGGCACGCTGGCGGGCGCCTTCATCGCCACGCTGGCGACGCCTGGCCGCACCCGCGGCCCCGCCTGGGTGGTGGGCGCGTGTTTCCTGGCCGGCGGCATCGCCGCGGTCTGCATGCTGCCTTCGCCGCTGTGGTTCGCCGCGGCGGACCTGCTCCTCGCCTACCTGCCGATGGCGTGGCTGGGACATCGGCTGGCGCCACGGGGTCGAACGACGGCGTGACCGTCATCCCCGGGCCCGCGCAGCGAGTCCCGTGACCGCGCACTGCGCGCTGGGTGCAATGCAGTACGCGACGCCCGGGAGCGAAGTCGTCGAACCCGCCCCCTTTCGACCTCAACCGTAGCAAGAGCTTCAGCAAGCTCCTCAACTGTCACCCCGAGGGCGCGCTCCTTTACGCTGAGACGGCCATGCAGCAGTTGGTCGAGGCGATGAAGACCGCCGGCCCCGTACCTCCACCGAAGAAAAAGACGTTCTGGTCCAGACTCTTCCGATGAACTCCCGCCAGCACATTCCCGGCCCGCATGGGGCCATACCGCCAGCGCAATCCGCCGGCCGCGTGCCGGCCTGGGTCCGGATCGGCGCTTTGGCCCTGGCGGGGGCGTGCATCGCGATAGGCGAGCCCTGGAGGGCGTGGCATCCGCTGGAACTGGCCATGGATGTCCTGGCGCCGTGCATGCTGGCCGCGCTCGCATTGGCCAGGACCTGGAACGATGGCTTCGTCCGGCTATCGCTGTTGGCGTGCGGACTGCTCGCCTGCGCCTGCCTGGCGTCCTGGCGCTGGCTGACCCTCAACGCCTGAGCCCCCGCTCGCCGCGGCCTGCCCGCGTACCCATCACGAACGCGCACAAGCATGCGCTGCGCCGCGCCGTCACCGCATGGTCATCCCATCGACACGCGCCCTACATCTGCCGCCGCCAGCATGCGCAAAACGTGGAGCCGCGCATGCACTTCGCCATCGTCACCGAAACCTATCCGCCCGAGGTCAACGGCGTCGCCCTGACCGTGCAGGGACTGGAGAACGGTCTGCGCCAGCGCGGGCATGCGGTCTCGGTCGTGCGCCCGCGGCAGGCCGGCGACGCGGCGCAGGGCGGCGACACCCTGCTGGTGCGCGGCGCCAGCCTGCCCCGCTATCCCGGGTTGAAGTTCGGTCTGCCGGCGACGGGCCGGTTGCTGGCCGAATGGAAGGATTCACCGCCGGACGCGATCTACGTGGCCACGGAAGGCCCGCTGGGGTGGTCGGCGCTGCGGACGGCGCGGCGGCTGGGCATCCCGGCGGCGGCCGGCTTCCACACCCGCTTCGACGAATACATGCGCGACTACGGGCTGGGCTTCCTCCAGCACGCCGCGCTGCGCTGGATGCGCCATTTCCACAACCGCGCCGACGCCACCCTGGTGCCCACGCGCGAGCTGGAGGATTTCCTGCACGCGCGCGGTTTCCGCCACGTGGTCCGGCTGGCGCGGGCGGTGGACGCGCAGCACTTCAGCCCGCTGCGCCGCGACGATGCGCTGCGCGCCGGATGGGGACTGGCGCCCGACGACCTGGCGGTGATCCACGTCGGCCGCATCGCGGCCGAGAAGAACCTGCACCTGGCCGTGTGGGCGTTCAACGCGATCCGCTCGCGGCACCCGCGCGCGCGCTTCGTGTGGGTGGGCGACGGCCCGCTGCGCGAGCGGCTGGCGCGCGAGAACCCGCACTTCGTGTTCTGCGGCGTGCAGCGCGGCGAATCGCTGGCGCGGCATTTCGCCAGCGGCGACCTGTTCCTGTTCCCCAGCCGCAGCGAGACGTTCGGCAACGTCACCCTGGAGGCCATGGCCAGCGGCGTGCCGACCGTGGCCTTCGACTACGGCGCGGCGCGCGAGCATCTGCACGACGGCGTGCACGGCGCGGCCGTGGACGGCGACGAAGCCTTCATCGCCGCCGCGCTGCGCCTGGCCGGCAGCGCCACCCTGCGACGCACGATGGGCGAAGCCGCCAGCGAGGCGATGCGCGCGCTGCGGCCGGAGCAGATCGCCGCCGACTTCGACGCCCTCCTCGCCGGCCTGGCTCTGGCCCGGAGAAACCGCCATGCGCGCCCTGCCGCCGCGTGACGCCCTGCGGGGCCGGGACGCCGGCTGGTGCCTGCGCGCCAACCGCTGGGGCGAATGGCGTGGCGTACGCCGCTTCTTCGCCGCGGTCAGCCGGCTGGGCGACGGGGTGTTCTGGTACGTGCTGATGGCAGCACTGATCGTGGCCGACGGGCTGGACGGCCTGGCCGCCTCGGCGCACCTGGCCGCCACCGGCGTGATCGCACTGACGCTGTACAAGCTACTGAAGCACTGGACGCGACGGCCGCGGCCGTTCGCCTCCGACGTGCGCATCCGCGCCTGGATCGCGCCGTTGGACGAGTTCAGCTTTCCTTCCGGGCACACGCTGCACGCGGTGGCCTTCACCCTGGTGGCGCTGGCGCACTACCCGATGCTGGCGCCGCTGCTGATCCCGTTCGCGGCCTGCGTGGCGGCCTCGCGCGTGGTGCTGGGCCTGCACTACCCCAGCGACGTGCTGGCGGCCACGGCCATCGGCTCGGCCCTTGCCGGCCTGTCGATCTGGCTGGTGCCGGGGGTGAGCCTGCTGGGCTGAGGGTCTGGCCCGTGCCATCCGAGGCAAGCACGCTTCACTCCGAGTAATTCATTAATTACTCAATGTTATAAATTATTGACATTAAGGAAAGCAAGACATACATTTCTCTCCGTCCATCCACCACGGGGAGCACCACCATGCTGTCGCGGGAACGGTTCGCCTGGGTCTGGCTGACGGCGCTGGCCGTCGTCTTCGGCCTGTACTTCGCCTACATATCGCTCAACGCCGGTGCCGTCGCCGCCATGCACATGGGGCAGCGCATCAGCCTGCTGGCGCTGGCCCTGGGGTCGCTGGGCGTCATCGCCGGGCTGACCGCGCTGCTGGGCCGCCAGCGCGAGGAGGACGGCACGCCGACGCCGATCGACGAGCGCGACCGGCAGATCGAAGCGCGCGCGTCGGTCTACGCGTACTACGTGCTGATGGCCGGCATCATCGTCGTGGGCTGCGTGATGCCCTTCACCACCGGCGGCTGGTCCATCGTGCATGCCGCGCTGCTGGCGATCGCCGCGGCCGAATCCGTCCACTCCGGCCTGGTCATCCATGGCTACCGCCGAGGCTGGCATGCCTGAGGGCCGCATCAGCAACCAGGTGCGCACGCTGCGCTTCCTGGCCGGCGAGATGACCCAGGCCGACCTGGGCAGGCGCGTGGGCGTGACCCGGCAGACCATCGCGGCGATCGAGGCCGGCAAGTATTCGCCGACGCTGGAATGCGCCTTCCGCATTGCCGAGGTGTTCGGCAAGCCGCTGGAAGAGGTGTTCCGCTGGGAGCGCTGAGCGGCCGCCTGTGCGGCCGCATCGCTCAGGCGAGGCGTTCCACCCGTGCGCGCACCAGCGCCGGCTGTAGCTGGGCCGGCCAATCGCGGTCGTTCGCCACCTGGGCCTCGGCGCGACTGCGTTCCAGCGCGCCGAGGTCGAGGTCGGCGATGGCCCACGCCTGCTCGCCCGCGGTCTGCGCGACGATGCCGTCGGCGGGCAGGCCGCGGTCCATTGGCGCGTAGAGGGCGGCCTCGCCGGTGTTGACGTCCAGCGCCGGGCTCCACGGCGCCTCGCCCGCGGTCACCGCCTGCGCCACGAACATCCGGTTCTCCAGCGCGCGCGCCAGGCAGCCCACGCGCACGCGGGTGGCGCCGGCCTCGGTGTGGGTGCAACTGGGCACCAGCAGCAGGCGCGCGCCGGCCTCGGCCTGCGCGCGCACCGGCAGCGGGAATTCGCTGTCGTAGCAGACGGCCACGCCCGCGCGCACGCCGTCGAGGTCGAACACCTTCAAGGCATCGCCGCCGTCGATGGCGCCCAGCGCCTTCTCGAAGCCGGTCAGTTGCAGCTTGTCCTGCCACGCATGCGCGCCCTGCGGCGCGAACACGTCGCAGCGGTTGCGGTAGCGGCCGTCGCCCTGCGCCAGCAGGAAGGTGCCGGCCACCACGGACAGGTCCAGCGCCTGCGCCAGCCGCGCGTACAGCGCCAGCCAGTCGCCGCGGTACGCCTGGATCGCCGCCAGCGAAGCGTGCAGGTCGCCGCGCGTGGCCGCATCGAACGTGGCCGCCAGTTCCAGCGACAGGTATTCCGGCAACACCGCGATGCGCGCGCCGCGCGCCGCGGCCTCGCCCAGCACGCACGCCTGGCGTTCGGCAAAGGCGGCGAAATCGGCGGGCGCCTGGACCGGATACTTGGCGACGGCGACCTTCATGGCGCGGGCTCCAGCGGGCGCAGCCAGAACGTCAGCGCATGCTCCACTTCGCCGCGGCCGGTCTCGGCCCACGGCAGCCGCATCGTCATCCCCGGCCGGCGCACGTAGCCGCGCTTGCCCCAGAAGGCGTCGTTGTCCCGATGACCGGCCGGCCGGCGCGGATCGCCTTCGTCGCGGTCCACCGCGCAGAACGCAGTCCACGCGAAGCGGCCCAGCGCGCGCGCATGCGCCTCGCGGCGGTCGAAGAAGGCATGGCCGATGCCGCGGCCGCGGTAGGCCGGCAGCAGCACCGATTCGCCGAAATAGAACACGCCTCCCGGCGCGATGTCCGAATCCTCGAACGGCCGGCGGAAAGCCTCGGCGTCGTCCGCCAGCGGCAGCCCGGTGGAGGCGCCCACCACCTGCCCGTCCTGCATGGCCAGCACGAAGAGGCTGTCCGGCGAGGCGGCGTAGGCGGCCAGGTAGTCGCGCTCGTAGCCCGGGTCGCCTTCGTACAGATAGGGCCAATCGCGGAACACCGCCACGCGCAGGCGCGCGACGTCGTCCAGCCAGGGCGCGATGTCCAGCCCGCGGAAAAGGCCGATGGTATGCGTCGGAGTCATGGCCGAACTCTAGCGCAGGCCATCGGCCGGACGAAGCGCGCGGCGCTCAGTCCCACCAGCTATAGACCACCAGGCGCTCGTCCGGCAGCACCACCAGCCAGGCGCGGCCGGTGGTCGTGCGGGTGTAGTACGCGCCGTCGCGCCACGCCGTGGACAGGCGCCGGCGCATGCCCGCGCCGACGTCCACGTGGGCCACGCCGGGCCACAGGCCGGAACCGGTCTCGGTGCGGCTCCACGCTTCCGGCAGCGGCGAGCGCCGCCAAGGGTCGTAGTGCGCGGGCCCGCGCCGCGACAGCGCGCCGCGCGAGGTGGTGGCGCCCTCGAAATAGGCCAGCCCCTGCCGCCCGATGGCGGCGGCCGACTGGTCCGAGAGTTCCAGCACCACCGCCCCGTGCGATTCGCAGCGCAGCAGCAGGCCGAACAACATGCATTGCAGTTGCCCCGGCGACATCGCGAACCGCTGCATGCCGGAGGTCTCGACCGCCGCCGGCAGCAGTTGCTGCGCGCGGTGGTAGATGCGCACCCGGTTCATCGTCCACCCCAGCGCGGCCAGGGCGAACACGGCCGCCAGCGCAACCCGACCGGACCGCCGGCGCCGTGCCCGCGGCATGGCTCAGCGCAGCTCCGTGCCCAGCGCATACCAGTCCACCTTGCGGGTGACCCACATGATCACGGCCAGGATGCCGAACAGCAGCAGCGAGCCCATCAGCAGCGCGTTGTTCTCGGACTTGAGCAGGATGTAGAGCACGCCGTACAGCGCCGTCAGCATGGCCGCGAAGCCGGCCGCGCGCAGGCGGCTGCGCAGCACCCCGGACAGGTAGAAACCCTGCAACCCGATGCACGCCGCCGCCGAGACCAGATACGCCTGCCAGAACGCGATGTGCTCGGACAGGCTGAGCAGCAGCAGGAAGAAGATCGCCAGCGCCAGCCCGACCAGCAGGTATTGCAGCGGATGGATCGGCAGGCGCTTGATCAGCTCGAACAGGGCGAAGCCGACGAAGGTCAGCACCACGAACAGGATGCCGTACTTGGTGGCGCGGTCGACCTGGGTATACACGTCCACGGTGTCGGCCAGGCTCACCACGGCGCTGTCGATGGCGGTATCGCCGACTTCATCGGCCCCGTAGCCGGCCGGCGACATGCGCAGCGAGGGCGGGCTGGTCAGCCTGCCGGACGCGGCTTCGAGCTGGCTCTGCGCGGCGCTGGCCAGCGAGGAGACCCGCCAGCGCGCGCTGAAGCCCGTGTCGTCCAGGGTCTTGTCGTTCGGCAGGAAACGGCCGCCGAACAACGGCTGCCGCCAGGACGAGCGGATCGCGATGTCGTTGCTGTCGGCGATCGGCGCCACGCCCAGCGTCTGCGTGCCGGCCAGTGCCATCTCCAGGTGCACGGTGCTGGCCGGCAGCGCGCCGCCCTCCGCGTCCAGCGGCGCGTGGATGCCTTCCATGCGCGCGGACAGCGCGCCCGCGCCGGCGGCCAGCGGGCGCGGCACGCCGTCGACCTGCAACGCCGGCGTGCCGACCAGCCCGCGCACGTCGGCCATGCCCACCACCACGTAGGGCCGGCCGTAGCTGCGGCCGTCGGCCTGTGGCGGTTGGAACGCCGCGAAGCCAGCCTTCATCGCCGCCCTCCATTCGTATACGTTGACGGTGTACAGGCCGATGCGGCGCTCGCCCGGTTGCAATGTGCCTTCCACCACCAGGGTCGCCGGCGTCTGCAACACATAGCCTTCCTTCACGTCACGGCGCGTTTCCGGCGTGCCATCCTCCTTGAAGGCGTTGACCAGGCGCTCCTCGCGCCAGGGCACGACCCGCAGCGGGCCGACCACCTGCTGCGCTCCGGCCATGCTCTGCGAGACCCGCGCCTCGGCCTGGCTGCGGTAGCGTTCGCGGTCGTGGACGACGCCGCCGATCATCATCAGCGGAATGAGCAGCAGCAGGACCAGCCCGCCGACGGTGAGGAAACGCAACAACAGCTTCAATGACTTCATGTCGATGCCCCGGTTGGATACGCGGTGCATCGTCCGCCGGCTCCGTGCAACCGGCGGGGAGCGTGTTTGAAGGCTGTGTGAAGTGCGGGTGCCACCCTCCCCGCAGCGGGTTCCGTCATCCGGCGAAGCGCCTTTCGACAGTCTGAGGATCGGTCGTGGCGCAAGCCGACGACCACAGACCCGACCATCCCCTGCAGGAGGGCTTCAGCCCCGACAGGCGGACCGGGAAAGCCGTCGGGGCTGGAGCCCCCTCCTGCAGCCTCCGGCCGCCTGCCCCTGTCGCCTCGGCGCTCAGACCACCGGCAGCGTCAGCACCGCTTCCGCACCGCCGCCGGGGCGGTTGCGCAGCGCGACCTCGCCGCCATGCAGGCGCATCACCTCGCGCACGAACGGCAGGCCCAGGCCGGAACTGCGCTGGCCGTTGCCCGGCCGCGGCAGCGAATAGAAACGCTCGAACACGCGCTCCTGCGCGTAGTCCGGCACCCCGGGCCCCCGGTCGCGGACGAAGAATTGCACCTGCCCGTCCGCGGCCTCGACCGCCAGTTCCACCGTGCCGCCCGGCGGCGAGAAGGCGATGGCGTTGTCCAGCAGGTTGGCCAGCGCGCGGCGCAGCAGGAAGGCATCGCCCTCCACCGCCCACGCACCGGCCGGCGGCACCCGCACCACCTCCACGCCCTGCGGGGTGAGTTCGGTTTCCCGCCCCTGCACGGCCTGCTCGGCCAGCGCCGCGGCATCGACCCGCTCGCGCTTCTGCAGCCAGCCGTGCTGTTCCACTTCGGCCAGCGCCAGCAGCTTGTCGATGGTCTCGGTGAGGCGCTGCTCCTGCGCCTGGATGTTGCGGGCGAAGCGCCGGCGGTCCTCTTCCGGCAGCGGTTCCTGCAACAGTTCCGCCGCGCCGCGGATGGCCGCCAGCGGGCTCTTCATCTCGTGGGTCAGCGACTGCACGTACTGCTCCACGTAGGCCTTGCCTTCCAGCTTGCGCCGCATCGCCTCGATCGCGCAGCCCAGGTCGCCGATCTCGTCGCGGCGCGGCCGCGGCGGCGGCGCGGGCTCGCCGGCGCTGACCGCCTGCGCATAGCGGTTGAGCCCGCCGATGCCGCGCACCAGCCACCAGGTCATCAGCACGCCGATCAGCGCCGAGATGCCGATCAGCCACGCGCCGCGCAGCAGGATGCTGCGCTGGCTGGCGACGATGAAGGGCTCGATGCTGCGGTTGGGCTGGGACAGCGTGAGCACGCCGAGCAGCGTGCCGGGCGCGTCCGGGTCGTACACCGGCGCGGCCACGTGCATCACCGTGTTGTCCGGGTCGCCCGGCGACTCCGGGCTGGAGCGCGCGCCGTACTCGCCGCGCAGGGTGCGGTAGACGTCGTTCCAGCGCGAGTTGTCGCGCCCCACGTCGCGCCCCTGCGAGTCGAACACCACCCGCCCGCGGACGTCGGTCACGGTGACGCGGTAGTCCACCGTGCGCTTGTGGAAGCGCCACACCCACGCCTTGGGATCGCGCTGCTGCGCGCGGGCGACGTCGGCGGCGAAGGCGCCGTCGGCGATGCGGCCGGCCTTGAGGTCGGCCGCGGCGATCTCGGCCAGCATGTTGGCCGCGTCCACCAGGGTGGATTCCATCGCCTGGCGCACGCCCGGCTTGACCTCGTTGACGAACACCCGCATCACGAAGAAGGCGGCGATGCCCACGATCAGGAAGAAGCCAAGGACGAGCTTGAGCCCGAGCCGCACGTCAGGCCTCGATCGCGTAGCCCAGGCCGCGATGGGTGCGGATCGGGTCCCGGTCGGCGCCGGCCGCGCGCAGCTTGGCGCGCAGCGTCTTGACGTGGGTGTCCACGGTACGGTCGGCACTGTCGGCGTCGCTGTCCCAGCCGCGATCCATCAGTTGCGCGCGGCTGAGGATGGCGCCGGGGCGCTGCAGCAGCGCGTCCAGCAGCGCGTATTCGTAGCGGGTGAGGTCCAGCGGCTGCTCGCGGTAGCGGATGCGGTGGCCTTCGCGGTCGATGGCGAAGGCGCCGCGCCGCGTCCAGCCGCCGGCCGCGGCCGGCGTGCCCGCCGCCGCGCCGGACGACGGCCGGCGCAGGCGCGCGCGCACCCGCGCCACCAGCTCGCGCGGCGAGAACGGCTTGGCCATGTAGTCGTCCGCGCCCAGTTCCAGCCCCAGCACGCGGTCGATCTCGTCGTTGCGCGCGGTCAGGAAGATCACCGGCACATCGCTGGCGGCGCGCAGTTCCCGGCACACGTCGAAGCCGCTGCCGTCGGGCAGGCCCACGTCCAGCACCACCACGTCGATGCCGCCGGCCCGCACCCGCGGCACCACTTCGCGGCCGAGCAGGCAGTGCTCGGCCTCCAGGCCCTCGCTGCGCAGGGCATAGAGCACGGCATCGGCGATGGCGGGTTCGTCTTCGGCAATCAGTACGCGCGGCATGGCGCGCAGCATACCGGCTATCCTTGCCGGGTGAACTACCGCCACGCCTTCCACGCCGGCAACCACGCCGACGTTCTCAAGCACATCGTCCTGCTGGCGCTGGTGGACGCGCTGTGCCGCAAGGACGCGCCGTTCTTCGTGCTGGACACCCACGCCGGGCGCGGCCGCTACCTGCTGGGCGGGGCGGAGAGCCGCAAGACGTCCGAGGCCGACGAGGGCGTGTTCAAGCTGGCGGCGGTGCCGCGCCTGCCCGCGCCGGCCGAGCGCTACCTGAAGGCGGTGGAAGCCAACAACCCGGTCGGCGCGCTGGTCGCCTACCCCGGCTCGCCGCTGCTGGCGGCGCAGGCGATGCGCGCGCAGGACCGGCTGGCGGCCTGCGAACTGCAACCCGAGGAGGCGCAGGCGCTGAAGGCGCTGTTCGCCGGCGATGCGCGCGTGGCCGTGCATGCACGCGACGGCTACACGGCGATGAAGGCGCTGCTGCCGCCTCGCGCCGGCGCGCAGCGGATCGCCCGCGGGCTGGTGCTGATCGACCCACCCTACGAAGCGCAGGACGCCGAATACCCGCAGATCGTCGCCGCCTTGCGCGACGCGCTGGAACGCTGGCCGGCCGCCACCTATGCCGTGTGGTACCCGATCAAGCAGCGGCGCAGCCTGCTGCCGTTCTTCCGCAAGGTCGCCGCCCTGCCGTCGCGCGGCGCCTTCGTGGCCGAACTGCAGGTGCGGCCTGACGACTCGCCGCTGCGCCTCAACGGCAGCGGCATGCTGGTGCTCAACCCGCCCTGGCAACTGCACGAAACCCTGGCGCCGGTCCTGCCGGTGCTGGCCGCCACGCTGGGGGAAGCCGGCGCCAGCCACCGCCTGGAGTGGCTGCGCGCGCCGGCCTGACCCGCCCGGCCGATCACGCGGCGGCGCCCGGGGGCTGTGCGAGAATCGCCGACCTTTCCCCCTCGGCATCCCTCCTCACATGGCCGGTTCCAGCCTGTTCGCCCTGATCGACGACATCGCCACCCTGCTGGACGACGTGTCGGTGATGACCAAGGTGGCGGCCAAGAAGACCGCCGGCGTGCTGGGCGACGACCTGGCGCTGAACGCGCAGCAGGT
>ERZ761602.3376-NODE-3376-length-22705-cov-4.559205_pt1 | contig 22705 bp, 16 predicted proteins | sample MGYA00512165_ERZ761602 | MGnify/ENA primary metagenome ERZ761602 (study PRJEB28899, sample SAMN02445085) | bioreactor sludge metagenome | biome: EBPR sludge; isolation source: Thorneside wastewater treatment plant | place: Australia: Brisbane, Thorneside...
CCGCCGGCACCGGCTGGCCCACGATATGCAGCCGTTCGACGCCGGCGGGGAAGGGTAGCCGCTCCAGCAGCCGGTGCAGGGCCAGCAGCACGACGTTGCCGGCCCCGTACTCGGCGATGGCGCTCTGGACGCGGGCTGTGACACGGGCGGACAAGGCGGCGACTCTAGCATGGCGCCCCCGAACACCGCGGGATCCCGCCGTGCGCCCTATAATGCGCCGCTGCCGGAGCCAGGACTTGCCAACGGTCGTGACGAAGCGCGTACTGCTCATCGCCTTTCACTTCCCGCCGTTGAACTCGAGCAGCGGGCTGCAGCGCCCCCTGTCGCTGGCGCGGTACCTGCCCCGCTACGGGTGGGAGCCCGCTGTGCTCACGGCCAGTACCCGGGCTTATGAGGCCATCGATCCGGATTCCCTGAAGGCGCTCCCGGACGGACTCGCGGTCGTCCGGGCGCCGGCCCTCGACGCCGCCCGTCACCTGGCGATCCGGGGCTGGTACCCGGGCTGGCTCGGCATCCCGGACCGCTGGGGCACCTGGCTGGCGGGGGCCGTACCCGCCGGGCTCGCTCTCATCCGGCGCCTCCGGCCCGACCTCATCTGGAGCACCTACCCGTTGACCACCGCCCACCGCATCGGCCTCGTCCTGCACCGGGCAACGGGCCTGCCCTGGATCGCGGACTTCCGGGACCCGATGGTGGAGCAGATCGACGGCGAATGGTTTCCCGGCGACGAGCGGCTGCGCCGGGCCCGCCTGCGGGTCGAGGCTGAGGTGGCCCGGCATGCCACGCTCGCGACCTTCTGCACGGCGACTGCCCGGGACATCTATGCGCAGCGCCACGGCGTGGTGGCCGGGCGTACCGCCGTCGTGGCGAATGGCTTCGACCCGGAGCCCTTCGAGGCCCTGGGCGCCGCCCCGGCGCCCGGCGGCGTGGCCCGTCCGCTCACCCTGGTCCACAGTGGCACGCTCTATCCCGGCCCGGACCGGGATCCGGGTGCCTTCCTCAGCGCGCTCCGTGCCCTGCGGGCCCGGGGCCTGCTCCCCGCGGGCCTGCGCGTCGTGCTGCGGGCGACGGCCTTCGATGCCACCTACCGGCCGCTCATCGGGCAGCTCGGGCTCGGCGACGTGGTCGAACTCGCGCCGCCGATCAGCTACCGGGCGGCGCTCAGGGAGATGCTGGATGCAGACGGGCTGCTGCTCTTCCAGGGACACACCTCGAATCCCGCCGTCCCCGCGAAGGTGTACGAGTACCTGCGGGCCCGGCGGCCCATCCTGGCCCTGGCCGATGCGGGTGGCGAGACGGCGGCACTCCTGCGTGCGGCGGGCGTTGGCACGCTGCTGCCGATCGACGATGCCGCCCGCATCGAGGCCGGGCTCGAGGTCTTCCTCCGGGACCTCGCCGCCGGAGAGGGGGCCGTGCTGTCGCTGGAGGGCGCCGATGCGTACTCGCGCGTCCATCGCGTTGCTGAATTTGCGACGCTGTTCACACAGGTCTCGGGCCGCACCTGAGCGCTATTCGCGGCCTCAGGTGCGCATTAAGTCGCGCACGATCCCTCAATGAACCGATCCTTAAACCGATTGTGGCGCGTTGCAGGCGCGACAAACATTCTCTGATTCCGCCGTAAGGCGCTGTTTTCCTGACCGTGGCGTTCCCGGTTCGCCTACTCGCGCTCGCCCGCTGTTGGTCCCTTGCGACGAGGGTGCAGGCGGGACGCCGACAAAACTTTGACATAAGCGTCAATAGTCCTGTAGATACGCGGGCTTATTGCTTCGGGCCGGCTGCCATGGGTAAGCTTCCCGCGCTAGACAAGGGCAAACCCAGGGCGACCTGGGGACGCAAAGCCTCCGGTCCACCGGGCGACGAACGACGTGGTGGATAGCGGGGTTGCCGTAGCTGAATGCAACGGAGACGAGCCGGCCATCGGCACCCGACGCGGTGCCGGGGGAACGAGCGGGCCGTTTCCATTGCATTCTGAGATGCGCGCGTCTCTTGCCCCAGCCGTCCAGGACGACCATGGCAGGAGGCCAGTGCGCATGACTCAGGACCGGAACGGATTTCGACTCGCCCTTCAGTGCGCTGCCTTTGCGCTCGCCACTTCGATAGCTTCCCCCGCCCTTGCCGTTTCCGCCGCTGACCTCGAGGTCGGCAGGTGGGTTGCCGTGTCCTCGAACACGGTTGCCAGCGTGTCAGCCTGTCCTGGTGATGGCTGCGGCTACTCGGGCAACGAAGGCCTGAAGGGCATCATGGACGACTGGACCGGCGGTGCCTTCGCCACCAACCTCGGCGCCTCCGGTTCGCTGCTGGTCTTCGGCGGCGGCCACTCCGGTTACCTCGGCAACGAGGTGTACGCCTTCGACGTGGCCCAGGGCAGCTGGTCCCGGCTGACCAACCCGGTCAATCCGCCGACCTGCGACTACAACACCTCCACGATGGCCGGCAATTCGCCCTGCTCGGCCCACATGTACGAGGCCCTGGAGTATTCGCCGGTCACCAACGAGTTCGTGAAGCTCGGCAGCTCGAGCGATGGCAGCACGGTCGAAGGTACCGCCTTCGTCCATGCGCTGAACCTGCAGACCAAGCAGTGGCGCCGGGGCGCCAAGATGCCCACCTGGGACGGCGTGATCTCGGATGACGGCGAGGGCGCCTCCACGGCCTGGGACCCGGTCCGCAACGTCATCTGGTGGCATGGGTCCTGGCGGGCTGCCGCGACCAGCAACAAGGTGCTGCGCAAGTACGATCCGGCGGCCAACACCTGGACCGAGTACCCCGGCAAGACGGTCGGCATCGACCAGGCCGGCGCCTTCGACAGCCAGCGCCAGATCTTCCTGGTGGTGGATGGCCGCGACACCAAGTCCGTGTATGCCTACGACACCTCGGTCGAGACGCCGGTCCTCTATACCCTCTCGACGACGGGCGATCTCGCCGCCCAGCAGGCCAGCGCCATTGGCCTGGACTATGACCCGGTCACGGACCAGTTCGTGGCCTGGACGGGGGGCTCCGCGGTCTACACGCTGAAGGCACCGTCCAACTGGAAGACCGGGACCTGGACCTGGAAGCGGGTAGCGGCGGCATCGGGCAGCGCCAGCCCCTCCGCCAACGAGCGCGGCACCTACGGCCGTTTCCGCTACGTGCCGGCCCTGAATGCCTTCATCGTGGTGAACAGCGTCTCGAGCCCGGTCTACATGTACAAGCTGAGTGCGGCCGGCGGCTCGACGGGCGGAACCCCGCCGTCCGTCAGCCTCACTGCCGAACCCAATTCCATCGCCGCCGGCGGCTCCACGACCCTCAACTGGTCAACCCTCAACGCCGACAGCTGCACGGCGAGCGGCGCGTGGTCCGGCAGCCGGGCGACGAGCGGCAGTTCGTCCTTCGGGCCGCTGAACGCCACGACCACGTACACCCTCAGCTGCACCGGTTCGGGGGGCACGACCACCGGCACCGCCACCGTCCAGGTGGTCGCCAGCGGCCCCACGATCTCCTTCTCGGCCAGCCCCGCCACGGTCAGCCCTAACGGCACCAGCGTGCTCAGCTGGTCCGCTTCCAATGCCACGTCGTGCACCGCGAGCGGCGCCTGGTCCGGCACGAAATCGACCTCCGGCACCCAGTCTGTCGGCCCGCTGTCGGCCTCGGCCACCTATACCCTGAGCTGCACCGGTTCCGGCGGCACCAACCAGCGTTCCGCCAGTGTCACCGTGCAGGACCAGAGCCAGACCAACAACTTCCAGGCGCGATGTGCCGGCGCCGGCGTCCTCCAGTGCGTCGGCTTCGATTCGTCGGCCGATTTCAGCTCGAGCCTGGCCTTTCCCTCCGGTGACGGCCAGGTCCGCCCGGTCCTGGACCCCAACGTCAAGGCCTCCGGCAATGGCGCCATGCGCTTCGACATCCCGTCGAATTCCGGCGCCAACTCCTCGGGCTACTGGCTGGGCTCGCTCGGCAAGGATTTCGGACCGGGGGACACCCTGTACTTCCAGTTCCGGCAGCGCTTCTCCCAGTCGATGCTGAATACCAACTTCGAGCCGGGCGCCGGCTGGAAGCAGTTCATCCTGCATCCCGCCGGGATGCCGTCCTGCACGACGCTGCAGTTCGTGATGCTGAACCAGTGGCTGCAGGGCTTCCCGACCATGTATGCGTCCTGCGGTTCCCTGAACCTGCACAAGGAGCTGTCCGACGGCGACATCCGCCTTCAGCAGGGTGACGTGGACTGCCGCTATCGCGGCCGTGCCGGTTGCATGAAGTACCGGCCGGACGAGTGGATCACCTTCTACTTCGAGATGAAGCTGGGCGCCTTTGGCAGCCCCTCGACCCACATCAAGGCCTGGATGGGTTACGAGGGCGAGTCCCTCAAGCAGATCGTGGACTTCCCGGATTTCCGGCTCGACTACGACTCCAGCTCGTCGGAGCGCCTGCAGCGCATCCAGATTACCCCGTACCACACGGGCAAGGACGCCAGCCAGTCGCACCCCACCGCCCAGACCTGGTACGACGAGCTGATCGTCTCGACCCAGCCGATCCCCGCACCTACCGGCACCGTCGTTGCACCGCCGCCGGCCGCCACGCCGCCGACGGTGAACCTCTCCGCCCAGCCGGCCTCGGTCAGCAGCGGTGGCACCACCACGCTGGCCTGGTCGACGACCAACGCCGAGACCTGCACCGCGTCCGGCGGCTGGTCCGGGTCCCGGGCCGCCAGCGGCTCGGCGGCCGTCGGGCCGATCACCCAGGCGACGTCATTCACCCTCCAGTGCTTCAATTCCGTGGGTGATTCCGAGTCCCGCACGGTGCAGGTGACCGTGGCCCAGTCCGCGCCGCCACCGGCGATCGAGTTCTACGCGGATCCGGCTTCGGTGGAGCTGGGGCAGAGCTCGATGGTGTACTGGTCGGTCACCAACGCGTATTCCTGCGTCGGCGAGAAGGCCTGGTCGGGTGACAAGGGCACCGTGGGTAGCGAGCCCATGTTCCTCAGCGCCACCCGGACCTACGACCTCGTGTGCACGGGCACCGGCGGGACCAGCCGCAAGTCGGCGACCATCCAGGTCGTGAGCCCGGGCCAGCCGACCCTGACCCTCAGGGCAAATTCACCGAGCATCCAGCAGGGAACGACCGGCGTCGTCACCTGGTCCACGACCAACGTCAACAACTGCCAGGCGAGTGGTGCCTGGTCGGGGGCACGCGCCCCCTCGGGCAGCGAGACCGTCGGGCCTCTGAATGCCAGCTCGACCTTCAGCCTGGTGTGCACCGGCGCTGGCGGCACGGTCGAGGCGGCGACGTTCATCGCCGTCACGGCTGCCCCTGGCGGTGGCAATACCGGTGGTGGTGATAGCGGCGGCGACAGCGATGGGGGCGATGGCGGCGGTGCCTCGGGCGAGGTGCCAGGCACTGGCTCCAGTTCCGGCGGTGGCATCAGCGCCACGGGGCCCCTCGACCTCCTGCTCGGCCTTGCCGCCGGCCTCGCCGCCCTGCGCCGGCGCCGGGTCCCGGTACTGCCGATCGCGTCCTGAGCTCATGACAGCCCGGTCGCTGGACGGATCCCGTCCAGCGACCGGCGTCTTGGCCGGGCCGCTCCCGCGCGGCCTATAATCCGCGCGGCATGCTGCCCGCGCTGTTGGTCCTGCTGCTTCTGCTGTCGCCTGGTGTCGGCGCGCGTGCGGCCATGCCGGTCCTCATCACCGTGGACACCGAGACCAGCTCCGGCTGTCGTGGCGACGGCTGCTTCCCGTCGCCCCTCGCGGGGCGCATCTACGGGGAGTTCGAGGGGCGCCAGTACGGCATCCCGCTCATCATGGATCTCCTCGAGCAGCACGGGATGAGGGGGACCTTCTTCGTCAATCCGCACATGGACGCCTGGTATCCCGAGGCCGAGGTCGAGGCCATGGTGCGGTCCATCGTGGACCGGGGCCACGACGTGCAGCTGCATCCGCATCCGGAGTTCCGCTGCTTCCGGCGCTGCAAGCCGGCCGAACTGCAGTGCCGCTTCCTGTGCACCCGCGCCGAAGGGCGCCTCGCCGGCGCCAGCCTCGAGAACCAGGTGACGATCCTCCGGGAGGGCGCGGAGAGCCTGGCGCGCTGGAGCGGGCGTTACCCCGTGGCCTTCCGGGGGCCCGCGCTGCTTGCCGACGAGAATACCCTGAAGGCCCTGGCCCGGGTCGGCATACCGGTGGATTCGTCGGTGGCCGGTCCGCAGCACCCATTGGCCAGCGTCCTGCCCGTGAACCAGCTCGGTGTCCACGGGGGCATCCTCGAGATCCCGCTGCTCGCCTACGAGGAGGACCTGCTGGTCCGGAGGCGGGTCCGCTTCCTCGACCAGGAGAGTTCGACGCTGGCCGAGCAGGTCTCGCTGCTCGAGCAGGCGGCCAGCCGCGGCGTCGGTGCCGTGCCACTGCTCATGCACAGCTTCAGCTTCTGTGATCCTGCCAATGCCTGCCCGGTCCCCGCGAACATCGAGCGCTTCGAGGCCCTGCTTTCGTACCTGGCGTCCCGGCCAGACCGCTTCCGCGTGGAGACCATGGCCGGGTTCTGGTCCCTCTACCAGCAGGAGCCGTCCGCCTACACGCGCCCGGTCGCGGCCGGACTGCCCCGGGTCAGCTACTGGCTGGTCCTGCGCCGGAGCGTGGAACGATTCAACCATGGCTGGATGAACGTGGCCTTCCTGCTCGGCAACCTCGCCGCGGCCCTGGTCGTACTGGCCGGCCTCGCCTGGGCGGCGCTGCGCTTCGCGAGGCGCCGGCCCGCATGAACCGCCGGTCACTCCTCGTCATGATTCCGCTGCTGCTCGCCGCCGGGCTGGCCACGGGCGCCGATGACCCGGCCCTCGCGGACTTCCGCGCCCGGTGTGCGGCGCCCGGCGTCCTGAAGTGCGTCGGCTTCGACGGGGACAGTGACTTCGACGCCGGGCAGGTCAGTCCGGCCGCGGATGGCCGGGTGCGTGCCACCCGCGACGCGGTTGTCCGTGCATCGGGTGCGGGCTCGCTGCGGTTCGAGATCCCGTCCCGGTCGCCCCCGAATTCCTCCGGGTACTGGCTGGATTCCCTGGGGGGGAAATTCGGGCAGGGCAGCACCTTCCATTTCCAGTTCCGGCAGCGGTTCTCTAAGGCCCTCCTGGAGACCCGCTACAGGGAGCCGGCGGGGTGGAAGCAGTTCATCGTCTACCAGGCAGGCCCATCCTGCACCTCGGTGCAGCTCGTGATGCTGAACCAGTACCTGCGTGGCCTGCCCACCCTCTACACGGCCTGCGGCCAGAACAACCTCTACGTGGAGTTGCCGGATGGCGACCACCTCATCCAGCAGGGCGACTACCGTTGCCACCGCCGGGATCCCCGGCCGGGGCGCTGCGCTTTCTACGTGTCCGACCGCTTCATGACGTTCTCGTTCCAGGTGGACGTGGGCACCTTCGGCCAGCCGGACTCCCGGGTGCTCGGCTGGGTGGGAGTGGAGGGCGAGCCGCTGCGGCAGTTCATCGACTTCCCCGGCCTCGTGCTCGACTACGAGGATTCGCCCGGCGAGGGCTTCAACCGCATCCAGTTGACGCCGTACCACACGGACAAGGACCACCGCCAGGAGCATCCGGTGGCCTTCACCTGGTACGACGAACTGATCGTGTCGCAGTCACCCATCGCCGCGCCGGCTGCCAACCGTGCCCGGTAGCGGGACCCGGGCCCTGGTGGCCGCCGCGACGGCCCTTGCGCTGCTGGTCCTCGTGGCCCTGCTCGCCCGCACGGTGAGCGATCCCCGTGAGGCGGTCCGCATGCGTGACTCCCTGCTGGCCTCGCCGGGCGCCGCGGCGGACTTCGACTGGACCCCGCGCCGGTACCCGGAGGGCTTCCTGCGGAACTCGGCGCCGCCGTCGCCACTGATCGCCGAGGCCAGCCGGCGGGTCGTCACGGCAACCGACACCTGGTCGCGGGCTTTGCAGATCGCCCGCCATCTTGGCGAGGTGCCGAACCGGGAGGAGCCGATCCAGCACCTGTCGGACGAGACCTACCGGATCATGTTCACCGAGGGTGGCGGCTACTGCGCCGACTTCACCGAGGTCTTCATGGCCATGGCGGTGGCGGCCGGCGTACCGGCCCGTGAATGGGGCATCGCCTTCGACGGCTTTGGCGGCGACGGGCATGCCGTCGTCGAGGTCTACGACGAAATCCGGGGCAAGTGGCTGATGGTGGACCCGTTCAATTCGTTCTATCCGGCCGACGCGGCGACCGGGGAGCCCCTGTCGGTCCTCGAGTTCCGCGAGCGCCTCACGGGCCCGGGGCCACTCGCGACCCTGCGCATCGTCCGCATCGCGCCGGAGGTCGACGAGTTTCCCTACGACGACCGGCTGGTGGCCTACTTCCAGCGGGGCGTCGACCAGTTCTACCTGTGGTGGGGCGACAACATCTTCGACTACGAGCAGCATCCGGTCGTTGCCGCGTTCAGCGGGCTCGGCCGGACTGCGGAGCAGGGCCTCGCGATCCTCGCGGGCGTGCATCCCCGCATCGTCATGTATCCCACGGGCGGCAATGAGGCCCTGATGGCGGGGGTCGCGGAGACGCGTCGCCACACCCTCGGCTACCTTGCCGGGATCGTCATCCTCGCCGTGCTGCTGCTCATCCAGGGGGTCCTGTGGGTGCGCGCCCGCCGTCGATGACCCGGGAGGAGCGCCAGGTGATCCTGGCGTCTTCCCTGGGTACCGTCTTCGAGTGGTACGACTTCTATCTCTACGGCTCGCTCGCGGCCATCATTGCCGTGCAGTTCTTCAGTGCACTGGATCCGCAGGCTGCCTTCATCTTTGCCCTGCTGGCCTTCGCGGCCGGGTTCATCGTGCGACCTTTCGGGGCGCTGGTGTTCGGCCGGCTCGGCGACCTGATCGGACGCAAGGCCACCTTCCTGGTGACCATCGTGATCATGGGGCTCGCGACCTTCCTGGTCGGACTCCTGCCTGGCTACGCCACCATCGGTGTCGCCGCCCCGGTGCTCCTCATCATCCTTCGCATGGTCCAGGGACTCGCCCTCGGCGGGGAGTACGGCGGCGCTGCCACCTATGTGGCCGAACATGCGCCCCATGGGCGGCGGGGTGCCTATACCGCCTGGATCCAGACCACCGCGACCCTCGGCCTGCTGCTCTGCCTGATGGTGATCCTCGCCACGCGAACCCTGCTCGGCGAGGAGGCCTTTGCCGACTGGGGCTGGCGGGTGCCCTTCCTGCTGTCCGTCGTCCTGCTTGCCATCAGCGTCTGGATCCGCCTGGCAATGAGCGAGTCGCCGGCCTTCCGCCGCATGAAGGAGCAGGGCAGGGGCTCGGTGGCCCCGCTCACCGAAAGCTTCGGCAGGTGGGGCAACCTGCGCATCGTGCTCATCGCGCTGTTCGGGGTCGTCGCTGGCCAGGCCGTGGTCTGGTACACGGGACAGTTCTACGCGCTGTTCTTCCTCACCAACGTGCTCAAGCTGGATGGTCCCACGGCCAACATCCTCGTGGCCGTGGCCCTGGTGCTCGGTACGCCGTTCTACCTCGTCTTCGGCGCGCTCTCGGACCGTATCGGGCGAAAGCCGGTCGTGATGGCGGGGCTGTTGCTCGCCATCGTCAGCTACTTCCCCCTGTTCGAGGCGCTCACCCGGGTGGCCAACCCGGCGCTCGCGGCGGCCCAGGCCGCGACCCGCATCGAGGTGGTCGCCGATCCCCGGGACTGCTCCTTCCAGGGCAGCCCCCTTGCGCGGGAGGGCGACTTCACCACCGGCTGCGACATTGCGAAGCGCGCGCTGGCCCAGGCGGGCGCGAGCTACGCCAGCGTGCCCCGTGCCGGGGCGCCGGCAGTGGTGCGGATCGGTGACCGGGAAATCCCGGCGCCGGCGGCCGCCGGCGCGGCGGCCTTCCGCGCGGAAATCCTGGCAGCCCTGCAGGCCGCGGGTTATCCCCGGGCCGCGCCGCCGCTCCCCGCCGGCTCTGCCGCCTGGTGGCAGGCCGTCGGCCTGCTCACGCTGCTCGTGCTGTACGTCACCATGGTCTATGGCCCGGTGGCCGCGCTGCTGGTGGAACTCTTCCCGACCCGGATCCGCTACACCTCGCTGAGCCTGCCGTACCACATTGGCAACGGCTGGTTCGGCGGTCTCATGCCGAGCATTGCCTTCGCCATGGTGGCAGCCAACGGCAACATCTACTTCGGACTCTGGTACCCGGTCCTGATCGCCGCCGCGACCCTGGTGATCGGCCTGGCCTTCCTGCCCGAGACCCGGAACCGGGACATCTGCGCCGGCGACTAGCGGGCACCCGGGCGGAACTGGGGACTGGCGCACAAACAGGGGGGCTGGTGCTTAGCCCCACCCGGCCCCTGTGCGTATACTGCCCGGGAGGTACCGCGGAAATGTGCGCCATGCCCGCCAGCTGCCAGAACCCTGCCGCCAGCCCGGCCTGCCGCGGTGCGTCCGCGCGCGTGGCCGTCATCCTGGCGTCGCTGGCGGGGCTTCTCGCGGGCGTGCCGGTACGGGCCGAGGAGTGCGGACCGGTGCCGCTGCCCGGCGCCGCCGGGCCCTACGACTACGTGGACTCGAAGTACGCCTGGAACCTGAACGACATCAGCCAGAACCACTGGGTCGTGGCCCAGCGCGAGCTGAAGGACAAGCGGATCCAGTGGGCGCTCTACCAGATGAACTACCTGCTGATCCGCGTCCCGAACCACTACCCCGCGCTCTTCGAACTCGGGCGCATCCAGCAGCAATATCCGGGCGTGACCTACAACCCCGCGCTCGCCGGCAAGGACGAGGTGCTCGAGTTTCCGCCGACCCCGGAGTGCTACTTCAACCGGGCCTTCCGTTACCGCCCCAACGATGCGACGCTGCGGATGCTCTATGGCATGTATTTCCACAAGACCGGCAAGCTCGACGACGCGCTCACCGAGTACCTGAAGGCCGAGGACATGGACCCCGAGTCCAGCGAGATCCAGTACAACCTCGGCCTGATCTACGTGGACCTCAAGGATTACGACGCCGCGGTCGTGCATGCCCGCAAGGCCTATGACCTGGGCTACCCGCTCGCGGGGCTGCGCAAGAAGCTCGCCGCCGCCGGCAAGTGGCCCGCGTCCGGGGGCTGACCGGCCCGCCGGCGCAACGTCACCCGACTCCCCCTGGAATCTGCACCCGATGGCCCCTGACCGCGAACGCGAGCGCCTGCTGACCGCCGAGCGCACCCCGAACCTGCTGCACGAGCTCGTCTGGCGGGCGGCTGCCCGCTTTCCCGACGCGCCTGCCCTGGTGGCCGGCAAGCACCGCTGGACCTACGCCGAACTGGCCGACGCGGTGAGCGCCGCTGCGGCCGGCCTGCGGGCCCGCGGGCTCGGCCGCCACGACCGGGTTGCTGTGTACCTGCCCAAGTCCCTCGAGACGGTGGCAGCCATGTTCGGTGCGTCCGCGGCCGGTGGCTCCTTCGTGCCGGTGAATCCGGTGCTGAAGGCGGAGCAGGTGGGCCACATCCTGCGTAACAGCGGCGCCCGGGTCCTGGTGACATCCGGGGCGCGCCTGCAGGCCGTCGGCAGCGCGCTGGACGATTGCCCCGGGCTCACCCACGTGATCCTGACCGACGGCGACGGCCCCGCCATGCCCCCCGGCGTCCGCTGCGAGCCCTGGTCGGCGCTCGTCGCCGGCGGCCAGGACGTCCCGCCCCATCGCTGCATCGATGGCGACATGGTGGCCATCTTCTACACGTCGGGGAGCACCGGCCTCCCGAAGGGCGTCGTGCTGTCCCACCGCAACATGGTGGCCGGCGCCACCAGCGTCGCCAGCTACCTCGGCAACACCCGCGAGGACCGCATCCTGTCGCTGCTGCCGCTGAGCTTCGATGCGGGCTTCAGCCAGCTCACCACGGGCTTCCATGCCGGCGCCTGCGTGGTGCTCCTGGACTACCTGTTGGCGGGCGACGTGGTACGGGTGGTCCGCGACCAGGCCATCACCGGCATCACCGGCGTGCCGCCACTCTGGTCCCAGCTCGCCGACGCGACGTGGCCCGCGGGATCGACGGCCACCGTCCGCTACTTCGCCACCACGGGCGGCGTGATGCCCCGGCCGGTTCTCGACAAGTTGCGCGCTGCGTTCCCCGCCGCCAGCCCGTTTCTCATGTACGGGCTTACCGAGGCATTCCGCTCCACGTACCTCCCGCCGGAGGAGGTCGACCGGCGCCCGGACTCGATCGGCCGTGCCATCCCCAATGCCGAAATCCTCGTGTTGCGGCCGGACGGCACGCCCTGCGACCCTGGCGAGCCCGGCGAGCTGGTGCACCGGGGTGCGCTGGTCTCCCTGGGCTACTGGCAGAATCCCGCGGCCACGGCCGAGCGCTTCAAGCCGGTCCCGGGCAGCCTCGCGACCGGCGGCCAGCCTGAACTCGCGGTCTGGTCCGGCGACACCGTCGTGCGGGACGAGGAGGGTTTCCTCTACTTCCGCGGCCGCCGCGACGAGATGATCAAGACCTCGGGCTACCGCGTGAGCCCCACCGAGATCGAGGACAGCCTGATGCAGAGCGGGCTCGTCACGGAGATCGTCGCGGTCGGCGTCCCCGACGAACGCCTGGGCCAGGCCGTGGTGGTGGTGGCCGTCGCGGCGGAGGGCGGCGGCAGCGATCCCTCGCCCCTGCTCAACTTTGCGCGGGAGAAGCTTCCCGCCTACATGGTCCCCCAGCGGGTGGTGTGGCGTACCGGCCTGCCGCGCAATCCGAATGGCAAGTTCGACCGGGTGCGCCTCAAGGCCGAACTCCTCGAGGGGGCTGCCGATGGCCGCTGAGCCCGGCGCGCTGCCCCTGCACACCCGGATCGAGGGCTTCGAGGTCCGCGACGACGAGCTGCGGCTGGCCGGGCGGCGCCTCCAGGACCTGGTGGCGCTGGCAGGCCGCACCCCGGCTTACCTGTATTCCCGGGACCTCATCGACCGGCGGATTCGCCAGCTGCGCACTGCCCTGCCGGCTGCCGTGCACCTGCACTACGCGATGAAGGCCAACCCGATGCCTGCCATCGTCCAGCACATCGCGCCCCGGGTGGACGGCCTCGACGTGGCGTCGGCGGGCGAGCTGCGCGTGGCCATCGCTGCGGGCGCCGACCCGGAGCGGGTCAGTTTTGCCGGTCCGGGCAAGACCCGGGACGATCACCTGACGGCGGTCGCGGCCGGCGTGGTCGTCAACGTGGAGTCCGAGACGGAACTGGACCGCCTGGTGCAGGTTGGCCGCGAGACCGGCCTCCGCCCGCGGGTCGCGATCCGCGTGAACCCGGACTTCGAGCTGAAGGCCTCCGGCATGAAGATGGCCGGCGGCCCCAAGCAGTTCGGCATCGACGCGGAGCGGGTGCCGGATGTGCTGCGGAGCCTCGCTGGCCTGCCGGTCGACTTCGAGGGGTTCCACGTGTACAGCGGCTCCCAGAACCTGCGGGCCGAAGCCATCATCGAGGCCCAGGCCAAGACCGTCGCCCTGGTGACGGCACTTGCCCGGCATGCACCCCGGCCGCCCCGCTTCGTGAACATCGGCGGTGGCTTCGGCATCCCCTATTTCCCGGGCGAGCAGCCCCTCGACCTCGTGCCCATCGGTCGGCACCTGGAAACCCTGGTCGGTGTCGCGGCCCGGGACCTGCCCGGGTCCACCCTCGTGGTGGAACTCGGCCGGTACCTCGTGGGGGAGGCGGGCATCTACGTCTGCCGCGTGCTCGATCGCAAGGTTTCCCGGGGTCGTGTCTTCCTGGTCACCGATGGCGGGCTGCATCACCACCTGGCTGCCTCCGGCAACTTCGGCCAGGTCCTGCGCAAGAACTACCCCGTGCTGGTCGGCAACCGGGTCGCTGGCGGGCCCCGGGAGCCGGCCACGGTGGTGGGGCCCCTCTGCACGCCCCTCGACCTGCTCGCCGACAACATGGAGATGGCGCGGGCCGACGTGGGCGACCTGGTGGTCGTGTTCCAGTCCGGCGCCTATGGCCTCTCGGCCAGCCCCGTCAGCTTCCTCAGCCATCCGCCGCCCGCGGAACTGCTCATCTAGCCGCTTGCGCATCCTCCACGTCCTCAACCACTCGCTGCCGGTCCAGGACGGCTATGCCATGCGGACGGCCGCGATCCTGCGCGGGCAGGCGGCCCGGGGCTGGCAGACCCTGCAGGTCACGAGCGACCGCCACGAATCCGCCGTCGAGGCCGAGCAGGTCGGCGACCTGCACTTCCTGCGTACCCGCAAGCCCCCGGGCTGGCTCGCCCGCCAGCCGGTGCTCGAGCAGTTCGCGACCATCTGGTCGCTGGTCGATCGCCTGACCCCGATCGTGCGGGCCGAACGCCCCGACGTGCTGCACGCCCATTCCCCCTGCCTCACCGGCCTGGCCGCCCTCCAGGTTGGCCATCGCTGCGGCGTGCCCGTGGTCTACGAGATGCGCTCCTCCTGGGAGGATGCGGCGGTGACGGAGGGTGCCACGCGCCAGGGCAGCCTGCGTTACCGGCTCTCCCGCGCCCTGGAGACCCGTGTCCTGCGCCGGGCCGCGGCCGTGACGACCATCTGCGAGGGCCTGCGCACGGAGATCTGCGCCCGCGGCGTGCCCGGCGGGCGGGTCACCGTGATTCCCAACGCGGTCGATGTGGAGCAGTTCGCGCGCCCGCCCGCCGGCAGTGCCGCGCTCCGGGCCCGGTACGCCCCCGACGGCCAGCCCCTGGTCGGCTTCATCGGCTCGTTCTACAACTGGGAGGGCCTGGACCTCCTGGTCACCGCGGCCGGCCTCCTGCGTGACAGGGGGCAGCCGTGCCGCCTGCTGCTGGTGGGGGGTGGGGCGGAGGATGAGCGCCTGCGTGCCCAGGTGGCCGCGCTCAGGCTCGGCGACCAGGTGATTTTCACCGGCCGCGTGCCCCACGCCGAGGTCACCGACTGGTATGGCGCGCTGGACCTCCTGGTGTATCCGCGTCCGCCGACCCTGCTGACTGACCTGGTCACGCCCCTGAAGCCCCTCGAGGCGATGGCCGCCGGCCGGCCCGTGCTGGCGAGCGATGTCGCTGGCCACCGGGAGCTGGTGGCGCCCGGCGTCACCGGCCTTCTGTTCCGGGCCGGTGATCCGGCGGCCCTGGCGGAGGGGATCGCCACGGCCCTCTGGGCCACCGACCTTGGCGCGCTGGCGGACCGGGGCCGGGAATTCGTCCGTCGCGAGCGCACCTGGCACGCGTCGGTGGCCCGGTACGAGGCCGTCTACCAGGACGTGCTGGGCGGCCGGGGAGGGCACCGGTGATCGGCCAGGGTGGGCCTGGGGCCGCGCTCCTGCGTGGTGCCGGCCTGCTGCTGTCCCGGGGTCCCGAGGGCCGGCGCCTCGTGATCCTGCACTACCACCGGGTGCCGGCCGCTCCGGATCCGCTCTGCCCCGAACTGCTCGAGCGTGACGTCTTCGCCGTGCACATGGCGGCACTCGCCGACGTGTTCCAGGTGATGAGCCTCTCCGACGGGCTCGCCGGCCTGCGGGACGGCTCCCTCCCCAGCCGGGCCGTGGTCATCACCTTCGATGACGGCTACGCGGACAACTTCCAGGTGGCCCTGCCGGTGCTGCAACACTTCGGGCTCACCGCCACCTTCTTCGTGGCGGCGGGCTTCCTCGACGGCGGCTGCATGTTCAACGACCTGGTGATCGAGGCCTGCCGGGTCGCGCCGCCCGGTGCCTGGCGCACGGGCATCCCGCTGCTCGGGGACGTGGTGGCGGGCGATGCCCCCGCGCGGGTCGCGCTGGCCGGGCAGCTGATCGCCCGCCTCAAGTACCGCGAGCCCGGCGAGCGGCTCGAGCTTGCCGGGCGCCTGCTGGCCTCGGCCGGGGGACGGCAGCCCGACCACCTCATGATGACCAGCGACGAGGTGCGCGGGCTCGACCGGGCCGGCATGGAGATCGGCGGGCACACACTGACCCACCCGATCCTCGCGCGGCTGCCCGACGCGGACGCCCGCCGGGAGATCGCCGGTGGTCGCGCTGCTCTCGAGTCCCTGGTGGGACACCCGGTTCGGCACTTCGCCTACCCGAACGGCAAGCCCGGCGAGGATTACCTGCCCCGGGACGTGGCGCTCGCCAGGGACCTGGGATTCGATGCCGCGCTGACCACGGTCTGGGCCGCGGCCACGCGCCGGGATGACCGCTTCCAGGTCCCGCGGGTGGGCTCCTGGGACCGCACCCGGGCCCGCTTCTGTGCCCGGCTCCTGCGCTGCTACCGGGAGACCTCGTCCGCGGCCTGAGCCGGCCTGGCGGGCCGTCGGAAGCGCCGGCGGAGCTGCTGGATCTTCCCGAGCCACCAGCCGCGGCCGGCCGGCGCGTAGAGGAAGTGGTCCACGTGCCGGCGCGTCGTGGGCGACCAGGCGAGCTTGTAGCGGTCCGCATCCCCCAGGAAATCGAATTCGGTTCCACCCTCGTCGGCGAGACGGACCAGCAGCTGGTTCTGCGCATGATGGCCCACGGCGAGGCGCGCGAGGGGCTCCCGGTAGGTGCCCTTCATGCAGCCGTAGGTGCCCTCCCAGGCATAGCAGAGGCAGTAGGCGGCAGGCACCTCGTCGATCACCAGCAGGCACGCCCGCAGCTGGCCCGCGGCCGCCAGCTGGGCCAGCAGGCGGCGGTAGTAGGCAGTTTCCCGGGGGTCGTCGCTGATGGCGACGCCGGCGGCGGCCTTCCAGCTGTCCCGCTCGATGTGGAGCATGGCCTCGAGCAGCTGGTCGGTGTCCGCCCGCGGATCACCGCCCATGCCGTACCAGACCTCGACCGCACCCGGTTCGGCGGCGAAGTCCTTGGCATTCTTGCGCATGAGGTAGCGGTCGCGCTTGGGCCGCCGCGCCACCAGCGTCTCGCCGCTGACGCCGAGGGCCATGTAGGGTGATTCCTCACCCGGGACGGAGATGAGCGGCTGGCCGTCAGCCTTCGCCACGGCGCGGATTGCCTGGTCGGTGGCGCTGTCAGCCAGCACCCCGCCGAAGCGGAGGACGTCCCAGCCGAGCGTCCGGTGCGTCCCCGTAAGGTGGCGCAGGAGCCCGGCCAGGTCACCCCGGACCGGCAGCTCGGCGTGGTAGGACACGACGCTGCTGACCGGCTCGAGCACGCGGACCTGGAACGGCCCCACCATCTCCGGGCGCACGTGGAACGGCACGATGCCCGTCAGGCGGCCCTCGTCAGTGGCGATGAGCACCTGCACGGCGCCGGGCGCCGTCAGCTCCCGGACGATGGTGCTGGTCCAGGCGGGCAGCAGGGTGGGATTCAGGTTCAGCGCGCGGCCGAGGGCCTGCCATTGCGACGCCCAGGTGGCCTCGGCCTCGGCCCACGGCATGATCCTGTACTCAGTCACGGGAAACTCCCTGGCGGCGGTGCCGGACCGCCGGACGGCCGGGCCGGCTGCGACGACGGGGTGGCGGCGCCGGGGCCGGGTCGGGTTCGGGAGCCGCGGGCGGGGCCGCCGCCGGGAGTGCATGGGGTGCCAGCTGATAGAGCGCGGCGAGCAGGCCCAGGCACCAGACGAAGACCTCGGCCTTCAGGAAGTCCGTGAAGAGGCCGCCGACCAGCACGGCCGTGATGCAGCCGGCCACGGCAGCCCGGTAGGTGCCGATGGCCTCGGGCAGGCCCAGCGGGTCCAGCGTCTTCAGTTGCCGCACCTGCCGGTAGACCGTGAGCAGCAGGAGCAGGTAGATGAGCGCACCGGGCATGCCCTGCTCCACCAGGACCGACAGGAAGGTGTTGTGGGACGAGCGGGTGCCGAGGGCCTCGCCCCACTCCGTCTTCGCCATGTACTTCTCGTCCAGGTACCGGGGACTCAGGATCGCGGTACCCCGGTGCCCGGCGCCGAAGGGATGGTCGAGCGCCATCTGGAGCTGCGCTTCCGCCAGCACCAGCCGCGTCTGGGTGCTCAGGTCGACTTCCTCGGTCTGCTGGACGGGCGCCGAGATCGTGCCCAGCCGCTCCCAGAACTGGGCCGGGGCCATTCGCACGAGGATGAGCAGGGCCAGCACGCCGAGGCCGTAGTACACCTTGCGGAAGCGCACCGGCGTGACCGTGAGCATCACGAGGCCGCCCGCGATCAGGCCGACCACCGGGCCCCGGCTCATGGTCTGGATCATGCCGTTGACGATGAACGGGGTAACCGCGAGGGCCAGGGCCCGGACCCGCCAGGAGCCCTGCAGGACCAGTGCAGAGGCGGCGAGGAGCCCGGTGCCGAGCTGCATGGCCAGTGAATTGGCGTCGTCGATGCCGGGTCCGCCGACGCCGTCGAAGCGCCCATCGAGCCGGCCGGAGTCGGGCGTCACGAAGATGATCCAGCCCAGGTAGAAGCAGCCCAGCACGTGCACGAGCAGCACGTTGCGCAGGTCCTCGGCCGTGCGGACCACCATGTAGACCAGGAAGATCAGCAGGGTGTACTTGGTGAAGAGGATCGCCGCCTCCGAGTGGGTCTCCCGGTCCGCGGCCCAAGCGAGCTGCAGCCACAACCACGCCGAGAACAGGATGAACATGCGCACCGTGCTGTTCTGGAGCCAGCTCGGCCGGTCGGCGGGCGGGGGGTCGCGCCAGAGCGAGAGCACGGTGACGAAGGCCGCCAGCAGCGACCAGCGCAGGTCCGGCAGCATCTCGCCCCACCACCGGTCGGGGGGGTGCAGGTAGAACACCGAGATGTAGGTGTACAGCCCGTAGACAGGATTGCGCAGCAGGCTGGCGAGCAGTCCGCCGAAGAACGCGGCGACGAAGGCGAGGGATGTCAGTGACACCCGAGGTCCTTCGCCCGGAGCCACTGCTCCAGCATCAGGAGGTCCCAGATCACGTAGCCGAAGTAGCCCGGGTGTCCGTCCCGGTGCCGGGCCTGGATGCCCGCGAGGAAATCCTCCCGGAAGATCCCCCGGGTCGCGAGGCTGGCCATGCTGCCCGCCACGAGATCGATGAGGCCCGGCGAGGTCTTCAGCCACACGCCGAAGGGCAGGCCGAAGCCGTGCTTGCTCTTGTTGAGGATCTCGTCCGGCAGGAAGCCCTGCATGGCCTCCTTGTAGAAGTGCCGCAGCTCCTGGCCACGGATCTTCCGCTCCGGCGGGATCCCGAGGGAGAACTCCAGCAGCCCGGTGTCGAGCATGGGGTAGCGGACCTCGATGCCGGCGAGCTCGCACATGCGGCCGACCTTGCGCAGGTCGCTGTCCGCCAGCACGAATTTCCAGTCGAAGTAGAGCATGCGGTCCACGACGTGGGCGTCGGGCACCTCCGCCCAGGTTTCGTTCATGCGGGTGACGGGATGCCGGGGGTCGACCTGCGCCAGGAAGTCGGGCGTGAAGATGTCCGCCCGGTCCTCCCGGAACATGAAGTTCCAGGATTGGAGCCGCTCCGGCAAGGGGATCCGGGCCTGCTGCACGTAGCTGCGGACCTTGCCGAGGGGCCAGGCTGCTTCCTCCGGGATCCAGCGCAGCAGGCCGTCAGCGAGCCAGGCGGGGCGGAGCGCGGGCGGCAGGCGCCAGTAATGCTCGAAGAGCGCTTGGCGGGTGTAGTGGGGGTTGCCGGCGAAGATCTCGTCGCCGCCATCACCCGCCAGCAGCCGGTCGATGCCGGCACTGCGGGCGAGCTTCGCGCAGAAGTAGGTGGGGATCGCCGAGGAGTTGCCGAAGGGCTCGTCGTAGGCACTCGCGATCACCGGCAATGCGGTGGCCACGTCTTCCGGCGTGACGATGTACTCGGCGCCGCGGGCGCCGTACCGCTGGACGGCGATGCGGGCATAGGACAGCTCGTCATAGCCCTCGGTGTTGAACCCGACCGAGAAGGTGCGGACCGGGTCGGCGCCGATCGCGGCCATCACGCCGACGACGGTGGAACTGTCGAGGCCACCGCTCAGGAACGCGCCGGGGCTGCGGGCGCCGGCCAGGGCGTTCCCGACCGCGACGCGCAGCAGCCGGTGCAGCTCCGCCCGGGGATCGGCCGGGTCGCCGGGGGTGGGCCCGAAGGCCGGTCGCCAGTAACGTTCCTCACCGACGCCATTGCCCGTCGCGGTGGCGAGGGTGCCCGGCGCGAGCTTGCGGACGCCGGGGTAGGCGGTATCGGGGCTCGGCACCATGTGCAGGTGCAGGTAGTCGAACAGCGCCTGCGGCGCGAGCCGGACCCGGGCTGCGCCCGCTGCCGCCCGGGCAACCTCCAGGGCCGAGGTGCCAAACACGAGGGTGCCGTCAGCTGCCCGGGCGTAGGCGAGGGGCCGCACGCCCACCCGGTCCACGGCGAGCAGGGCCCGGCCGGCCGGGCGGTCGAGGATGACGGCGGCGAACGGCCCCGCCAGGCGGGCGAAGGCCGCCGGGCCATGGGCCGCATAGGCCCGCAGCACCACCTCGGCGGGTGTCGCGGCGGCGGTGCCCGGCTCCCGGGACCGGGGCTGGCCATCGACCAGGACCTCGATGCCCCCGGCGCTCGCGACGGAGGGCGCGCGGGCGGCCGGGGCCGAGGCCGCGGGGCGGGCCGGATGCCACGTGCCATGAAGGTCTGCCATGCGCTCAGGACTGCCGGGAATGCCTGGGGAAACGCGAATTCTTGGGGAACCACCGGGGGTTGTCCAGCAACGGCTTGGCAGTTGTGCCTGGGGTCGGGCGGACCGGTTTCCTTGACTTGGGGGCGGGCGAGCGGGCAGGGTGCGGCCTGCATATGGACAGCGTGGCAACCGTCATTTTCTGGGCCAGCGCCGTGCTGGTCGTCTACGTGTACGCGGGCTATCCCGTGGCCCTCTGGCTGCTCGGTGCCTGTGGCCTCGGCCGGCCCGTGCGCCGCGGCACGATCGAGCCGCCCGTCACACTCGTGATCTCCGCCTACAACGAGGTGGCGGTCATCGGGGAGAAGCTCCGCAATTCCCTCGCCCTCGACTATCCCCCGGACCGGTTGCAGGTACTCGTCGTTTCCGACGCCTCCAGCGACGGCACGGACGAGGCGGTGCTCGCGGCCGGCGATCCCCGGGTGGAGCTGCTGCGCATGGCCGAGCGGGGTGGCAAGACGGCGGGCCTGAATGCCGCCGTCCGGCGCGCCCGTGGCGAGATCATCGTGTTCTCCGATGCCAATGCCCTCTACGACCGGCTCGCCATCCGGCACCTGGTGCGGAACTTCGCCGACCCCGAGGTGGGCGCCGTCACCGGTGAGTCGCGCTACCAGATCGCCGAGGAGGACGCTTCCACCGAGGCCGAGAACCAGTACTGGAGCTACGAACTCTGGGTGAAGCGCCAGGAGAGCCGGCTGGGTTCGCTCGTCGGTGGCGACGGTGCGATCTACGCCGTGCGCCGGGAGCTGTACACGGAACTCGGCGCCTCCGACCTGTCGGACTTCGTCAATCCCCTGCAGGTCGTGGCCCAGGGGTACCGCAACGTCTATGAGACGGAGGCGTTCTCCAATGAAGGCGGCGCCGAAGGCTTCGGCGCCGAGTTCCGCCGCAAGGTCCGCATCGTCAACCGGGCCTGGCGGGCCACGCTGAAGCTCCGTGGCCTGCTGAACCCGTTCCGGCACGGGGTCTTCGCCCTGCAGTTCCTGTCCCACAAGGTGCTGCGCTGGTTCGTGCCCCTGTTCCTCCTGGCGCTGCTGGTCGCCAACTTCTGGCTGGCCCGGACCGGGGTGCTGTTCTATTCGTTGACATTGGCGGCCCAGCTGGCGTTCTATGCGGCGGCGGCGCTGGGCTTCCTGCTCGACCGGCTCGGCCGGCCCGTGCGGCTGCTGAACGTGCCCTACTATTTCTGCGCCGTGAACATTGCCAGCCTGATGGGGATCGGTCAGGCGCTGGCGGGTCGCACCTACACGACCTGGAGCAGTTCCCGTCCCGCAACGCCGGCGGCCTGAGACCGCCTGGCACCATCGGAAAGTGATACAGATGACCGACGTGACCGAGATCGTGGAGATCCTCCGCAGCACCCTGCAGCTCGGCTCCCGGGCCGATGCCTTCACCGCCGACACCGCGCTGCTCGGCCATGTTCCCGAGGTCGATTCGATGGCGGTCGTCGCAATCCTCACGGCCATCGAGGACCAGTACGGCATCACCATCGACGACGACGAGATGTCCGCCGAGGTGTTCGCGTCCGTTGGCAGCCTTGGCCGCTTCCTCGACGCCAAGCTCGGTCGGTGACCGTCGCCGCCCACCGGCTTGAACCCGTCTTCCTGCCGACAGCGGCCGGTGACATCCTGCTGACCACCTGGGTGCCCGCCCGGGCCCCGCCTGCCCGCTGGCTGCTCCTCGTCCCGCCCTTCGCGGAGGAGCTGAACAAATCCCGGCGCATGCTCGCCCTGCTCGCGCGGGCGGCCGTCGCCAGGGGCCATGGCGTGGTCCTGCCCGACCTTGCCGGGACGGGTGACAGCTGGGGCGACTTCCGGGATGCCCGCCTGCCGCTGTGGCGCGCCGACCTCGCCGCGACCGCGGCCTGGGTCACCGCCCGGGGCGGGGAGGTCAGCGCCGTGCTCGGGCTGCGCTTCGGCGGCCTGCTGGCGCTGGAACTCGCCAGCAGCCTGTCCGCCGTCCAGCAGGTGCTGCTCTGGCAACCGGCCCTCGCCGGCAACGACGTGCTGACCCAGTTCCTGCGGTTGCGGACGGCCGCGGGCCTGACGGGCGGCGGCGGGCCGGCCGAGACCGTCGAGGGACTGAAGGCCCGGCTCGCCGGGGGCGAGTCCGTGGAGGTGGCCGGCTACGAGCTCCCACCGGAACTCTGCGCCGCCCTGGGCGGACTCAGCCTCGTGGCCCTCGCCCCGCCCCGGCCGCTCGCCATCGAGTGGTTCCACCTCACGCGCCAGAGCGCTACTGCGCTGCCGCCACC
>ERZ761602.3377-NODE-3377-length-22703-cov-440.398137_pt1 | contig 22703 bp, 19 predicted proteins | sample MGYA00512165_ERZ761602 | MGnify/ENA primary metagenome ERZ761602 (study PRJEB28899, sample SAMN02445085) | bioreactor sludge metagenome | biome: EBPR sludge; isolation source: Thorneside wastewater treatment plant | place: Australia: Brisbane, Thorneside...
ACGGCGTCGTAGCCCTCGTCGAGCACGGCTTTCAGCGAATGGATGTATTGGCCGCTGCGGAAGTCGACGCCGAGGTCGAGGATATAGCCCGTCTCCTCGTCGATGACTCCCTCGGGCAGGCGAAATTTGGGGATTTGCGTGCGCATCATGCCACCGGCGAGCCTGTCGCCGTCGTAGACGACGACCTCGTAGCCGAGCGGCGCGAGATCGCGGGCGACGGTCAGCGACGCCGGGCCGGCACCGATGCAGGCGATGCGGCGGCCGTTCTTCTGTGCCGCCGGTTGCGGCAGCAGGTGACGAATGTCTTCCTTGTAGTCGGCGGCGACGCGCTTCAGGCGGCAGATGGCGACTGGTTCCCGGCGCTCGCGGCCGTCAGGTGCTTCGTCCTCGACGCGGCTGCGGCGGCAGGCGGGCTCGCAGGGGCGGTCGCAGGTACGACCGAGAATGCCGGGAAAGACGTTCGACACCCAGTTCACCATGTAGGCTTCGCTGTACCGCCCGGCGGCGATCAGGCGGATGTACTCGGGAACGGGCGTGTGGGCCGGGCAGGCCCACTGGCAGTCGACGACCTTGTGGAAGTAGTCGGGAGCGCTGATGTCGGTAGGCTTCAAGACTTGGGTATCCTTTCGTCGCTGGGCAATTGGGACAAGGACCGCTGACTGCAAGGGCGTCCATGGTAGCGCGCTGATGCGGCGCTGAAAAGGGCTGCCTTGCAGGCTTTCGCGAGGCCGCGCGACGCGGCGGCGAAGCTGGTTTCCCGGCGGCGGGGCTGGGGAGTGGCAATGAGCCAGCAGTCTGCGGTGTTTGATGGCGTTGTCGTGGCCCGCCGGCGGCTGCCCGGCGGTCGGCAAACCGGCAGCGAGCGGCGCAGGCGTGTAAGATGGGTGCTGCAACTTCTTCGGGGAGATCGGCGATGGTCGGCAAATTCCTGCTTCCTCTTCTGGCGCTGGCCTTCCCACTGCTGCTGCGTGCCGAGGTGGTGGATATCGGCAACGCTGAACTGGCCCGTCTGCTGGCTGCCGGCGTGCCGGTGATCGACATCCGCACGGCCGGCGAGTGGAAGCAAACCGGCGTCGTCCCGAACAGCAGGCTGCTGACTTTCTTCGACGAGCGGGGCCGCGCCGACGCGCCGGCCTGGCTGCAGCAGGTGCAGGGCGTCGCCAAGGCGAACGAGCCGGTGATCGTCATCTGCCGCAGCGGCAACCGGACGCGGGCGGCAAGCCAGTTGCTTTCGCAGCAGGCCGGTTACCGGACGGTCTATAACGTCAGGGACGGGATTCGCGCCTGGGCGGCTGAGGGCCGACCGCTGGCACCGGTCGGTGCCGGCGTCGCTGCCGGTTGTCCCGGCGGTGCGAGCTGCTGATACCGGGTACGCCAGGCGGGGTCGCCGGTTGCGAAGGAAGCGGCGGCGCGGCCGATCGGCAGTGCTGCGCGCTCGCGCCGCGCGTCCGGAGGTGCTCGCGCCGCTTGCTTGGCAAGCCTGCCGGTCGTGCGCCGCGCGGCCGCCTGCGAACGGGCAGCCGCGCCGGAGACGAGCGGCCAGCACGGGACATCGCCGCAGGCGGCATCAATTCGTCGCGTGGCCTGTCGCCGGCTGTGTCACGTGCAGGCTGGCACTCTCTTCGCGGACGGGCACTGCCGGCGCGGACGGCAGCAGGTGGCGGGCGAAGACGGCCAGCAGCAGCAGGACGACGGCGCTCGTCAGCCAGGCGGTCCACAGCGTATGCGTCAGGAAGTGCTGACCGCGCATCTGCTGCACCCAGCCCAGCAGCAGGCCGACGCCAGTGCCGCCGGCGTAAGCCAGGAGCGCCTTGCGCGGCGAGTGGGGCAACCAGAGAACGGCCAGTGCTGCCAGCCACATGCCGGCGCTGGCGTGCCCGGCAGGGAAGCAGTGGCCGGCGTGCCAGCCGGCCGGCACGGCATCGAGGAGACGGAGAAAGGGCGCTGCGCCGTCATAGCGGTCGATTCCCCACGGGCAATGCATCGCCGATTGGGCCTTGAGGCTGCGGATCAGCCAGGGAGCCAGCGTGGCGGCGAGCGCCAGGACCCGCAGCCGGGCGCGCCCGGCTGCGCCCAGCGCGCGCAGCGGGCGAACGAAGTCGAGCAGGGTGGTGGCGACGAGCAGAAAACCGAGCCAGATGAGCACGTTCTTCACCCAGATGTGCATGAAGACGCGGCCGAACCAGCTCTGGTCCCAGGGGAACAGGCCTCTCGCCGGATCGAAGTGGATGTCGGCGAGCCACAGGTCGATGTCGGTGTACTGACCGATGACGAGCAGCACGATGGCGACGGCGGCCAGGTACAGCAGGAGTTTGAGGAGAATCCGGACATGCTGTTGGGGGCCGCGGGTGGCCGGCAGAGTGGCAGACATCGAGCGCTTCCCGGAACGTTGAGGACGGCATGGTTGCCCGGCACGCTTAAGAGGGCATTAAGGAGCCTGGTCTGCGGTCTCCCACTGCCGCCGTCACTTGGCGGCGAAGCTCCGGCCGCGTGTTGTCCGTCAGTTGCAGTGGCTGCGTCGATGGGGTGCGGCCGCGGATCGCTGTCTGCTCGTCACGGCGAGGCAGCGTGGGCGACGACACGCCGCTGGTCGGCCGCCCGCCGGGCCGGCCGTGGTGGCGGCCAGGAATGCCACGGGGCCACCAGGCCGGCGGCTCATGCGTCCGTATTTTTTCTCGGACAAGTGGAATTCGCAAGTCATTGACTAAGCGGGCGTAGAGAGCGAAGGAGGAGCAGTATCGTCGCGAGCAGCCCACTTGCCGGTTTGCGTCCAATGCCAACGTAATAGTATAATCCGGGCTTCGGAGAGGAGGCAGGCGCGAGGCAGGCGCCGACAGGGGCGAGCAGGCCCTCACTTGTCGCGCCGGGGTGGTGCTGGCCCAACCGCTCCTTTTTCTTGTTCACAGGGGGTAGCGATGGCGGAGCAGAAGCTGGGAAATCCGGCGGTTGTCGGTCTGGCCGGTTTTGGTCTGACGACGATGGTGTTGCAGTTTCATAACGTCGGCTGGATGGGGCTGGGTCCGGTGATCTGGCTGGGGTTGATCTTTGGCGGGCTGGCGCAGATGATCGCCGGCTTGCAGGAGATGAAGACGGGCAACAACTTCGGCTATTGTGCGTTTACCGCCTATGGCTGCTTCTGGATCGCTCTGGCGCTGCTTCTGATTGGCAACCACTACGATCTCTACACTTCGAGCAAGACTGACGTCGGCTGGTTTCTCGTCGCCTGGACGCTGTTCACCTTCATCCTGTGGATCGGCGCGCTGCGCATCCACGGCGCTCTGGCGTTGACGTTCACGCTGTTGCTGATCGGTTTCATCCTGCTCGACCTCGCGCATTTCGGCTATCCCGAGCTGACGGTCGTTGCCGGCTATGAGTTGATGGTCACCGCCGCCATGGCGTGGTATATCATGGCGCACATCATTTATGCCGACGTCTTTGGTCGTGACGTTCTGCCGGTTGGCCGGCCGTGGATCGGCTAGAGGCTGGCCGCTCGGCGGGAGGTTGGTGCCGGGATTGCGGGCGAGGGCCGGGTTGCCGATAGCCGTGACGAGATTATGAGGGAGCAAGATACGATGGAAAATCTGAAAGCGTCTGGCCTGATCGCGGTTATCGCCGCGTGCGGCTTCCTGTCCTCCGCCACGGCGGCGGAAGCCGATGTCGCGACGGCCGAGGAGGCGGTCAACAACGTCCGCGCGGCCGCCAAGTTCCTCCACGACAAGGGCTCCGCGGGTTATGCCGAGTTCAACAACAAGGACGGCAAGTGGGTGTGGAAGGACAGCTACGTTTTCGTCTATGACTGCCGCCGCAACAAGATGATGGCGCATCCCCTGCGGCCCGATCTGGTCGGTCAGCCGATCATGCAGATCACCGACAATTCGGGCAAGTACATTTTCAAGGAACTTTGCAAGGCGGGTAGCGAACCCCGTGGTGGCTGGGTCGACTATGTCTGGCAGAAGCCGGGGGCGGGCAAGCTGTCACGGAAACTCTCCTATGCCCTGGCGGCGGACATTTCCTTCACCACCGGTATCCAGGTCAGCGCCGGCATCTATGATGAAAAGCTGACCGTACCGGAACTCGGCAAGGCGCTCGAGAAGATGTTCGATCCGGCGAAGTATCCCGCCCTCTGACGGGCTTCGCGGGCGGCGGGGCGACTCTTCGGCGGTCGCTCCACATGCCGCTTGCAGCGGCAGGCGGCGCGTTGCCAGTGGACACACATGGCCGGCCGGCAGTCTCGGTCAGAACCAACGCCAGTGGCTGGTCGCCGGAGTGCGGCACCGCGCCTCCGGCTGGCGCACGATCGGTCGTCGCCGGGTGTGTCGGCAGGCCCGGCGCGCGGCCGTTCATTCCGCCTGCGGGTGGCGGAAGAACGACTCGATCAGCTCGGCGAGCCTTTCCGGCCTGTCGTGCTGGACGTTGTGGCCGCAGTCATCGATGTGCACACGGCTGCCGTTGGCAAAGCAATCCATGCGTCGCTGCAGTTCGCCGGGTTGTCTGCCGAAGCGCTGCAGCACGTAGCCTTCATCGGCGGTCACCAGCAGTACCGGGGCGGTCATCGCACGCCAGCAGGCCATCACTTCCTCGACGCGGTAAAGGTATGGCGACGGTACCTTGTGCCAGGGGTCGCAGGCGACGACCAGCCGGCCGTCGGGCAGTTCGCTGCTGCAGTGGGTGGCGAGAAAGATCGCGCGCTCGGGCAGCAGGCGGCGGTTGAACTGCAGCAGTCGCGCCGCCAGTTGCTCACGGCTGGCATAGATGCGCATTGCCGGTGGCGCTCGCTGATGGTCGAGCCATTGGCGGATGCGGCCGGGAGCCTCGTCCGCTTCGTTCGTCGGCAGGCCGAGAAAATCGACCAGCAGCAGACCGGCGACGCGTTCGGGCCGGACGCCGCCGTAGATGCTCGCCACCGCGCCACCCATGCTGTGCCCGACGATCCGCGCCGGCGCGCCGGGACTGCAATGGTCGAGCAGCGCCTCGAGGTCGGCATAGTAGTCGGCGAACCAGTAGCGGCGGTGCAGCCACTGGCTTTGTCCGTAGCCGCGCCAGTCCGGCGCGACGACGTGCCACGAGTGCCGCAGCGAGTCGACGGTGAACTGGAAGCTCGGCGACGAATCCATCCAGCCGTGCAGCATCAGCAGCAGCGGTGCGTCGGCCGGCCCCCAGTGACGAAGGTTGCAGGCGAGGCTGTTGATCGGCCGCCGCTCGCAGCGGCAGGGCGTGTACGTCGACATGCGGCAATCAGCGCCAGTGGTTCGCGCTGGCCTTCACTTGCGGGCCACCATCAGGAAGATCGGGAAGTCGGTCTGGCCAGGACTGTCCGGCTTCGACATGTGGAAGACAGTCGCGAACCCGATGTCGCGAAAGCCGGCCTGCTGCGCTTCGCCGGCCAGGACGGCGCGGTCGAAACCCCGATGTCCGGTGAAGCCCGGTCCGTGGAAGGATCCGTCCTCAGCGTCCAGGTCGGCGACGCAGAGATGGCCGGGTGAGTCCAGCAGGGCGAACAGGTCACGCAGCAGCCGGGCGGTGTCGGCGATATGGTGAAAGCTCATCAGCGAGCAGATCAGGTCGTAGCGTTCGGCCGGCAGCGGATCGCTGGCGAGGTCCAGTCGCAGCGAGCGCAGGTTGCTGGCGCCGGATGCGGTGATCTTGCCGTCGAGGGCGGCGAGCATGCCGGACGAACTGTCGGCGAGCGTGATGTGGCCGCAGTGCGGCTGCAGGGCGAAGCCGAGCAACCCCGTTCCACAGCCGTATTCGAGAACCCGCGTCGCGCCGTCCGTCGGCACCCGCTGGCGGATCGCTTCGCCGACGGCCAGCGCGCGGGCCACCTTCAACGGGTCCGAATCCCAGGTCGCGGCGCTGTCGTCAAAGGGGTTCGCGGCAGCGGGCGGCGACCGGCCTTCCCGGTCCTGCGGGCGGCTCATCGGGCAGCCTCCACAGCCTGGCAGCCGGCGCCAGTGGCTTGTGTGGCGCCAGCTGCTGCCGTCAGCGGGCGCCGGCAGTGCGCGCCCGGATGGCTCGGTGCTGGCCGCAGGGCGGCCCGTTCTGCTGTTTCGCTCATGTGGTGGTGCTCCTGCGTCGCTTGCCGGTGATGCGGGCGACGATCGTCGTCCGGAGGCGCCGATGAGCAGAGCCCGTTGCGCGGGTCTGACGCAACCTCCAACGCCAGCAAAGCGGCGGCAACCGCTCCACCAGTCGTCGAGCCGCCATTGTCGTGTGCGCCCGGCGGCTTTGGCAAGCGGTGCGATGCGACGGCACTGGCGCTGCTCTGCCGGTCAGCACGGGCGGCCCTTCTCGCCGGCTCAGGTGTCGGCGAGAAGGGCCTCGTAGACGGCGAGGTCCGCCGCCGAGAAACAGCAGAACAGCACTTCGCGCAGCTGCGCGGCAGCCGGCAGCGCTGTCCGCACGGTGTTCACCGCGATGCGGGCAGCTTCGGTGATCGGGTAGCCGTAGATGCCGGTGCTGATGCCCGGAATCGCCAGGCTGAGGACCTCGTGCGCGGCCGCGAGTTCGAGCGAGCGGCGGTAGCAGGAAGCCAGCGACTCGGCTTCGCCGCAGTCGCCGCCGCGCCAGACCGGTCCGACGGCATGGATGACGTAGCGGGCCGGCAGGCGGTAGGCGCGGGTGATGCGCGCATCACCGGTCGGGCAGCCGCCGAGCAGGCGACACTCCTGCAGGAGTTGTGGTCCGGCGGCACGGTGTATGGCCCCGTCGACACCGCCGCCGCCGAGCAGTGACGTGTTGGCGGCGTTGACCACTGCGTCGACCTGCAGGGTGGTGATGTCGGCGAGCACGGCGCGCAGCAGGGTGGACATGTCGTTTCGCCTGCAGGCAGCGGCGCGGCTGGTCAGGCCAGATCCTGGCACTGCGGGTTGGCCGACCGGAGGTGGAGCGCGGCGAGCGCCTGCTCGATCGTGTCTGCAGCCGGCGGCCGCACCAGGCGGGCGATCTCCTGTCCCTGGTGGAGGAAGACCAGCGTCGGCCACAAGCGGACCCCGAACGAGCGGCCGAGCGGGCGGCCCGGGCCATCCTCGATCTGCAGGTGCCGGATCGCCGGATACGCGGTCAGGGCTTGCGCCAGCGGCGCCTGCAGGGCTTGGCAGTGGCCGCACCAGCGGGCGCCGAACTCGATCAGCAAGGCTCCGCCGATGGCGTCTATGTCGCGGCGCGATGGTTCGCTGGCGTCGGTGTGGCTGCTGGGCATGATTCCTCCGGGACGGTTCCGCGGCCTGTTGCCTGGCGTCGGGGCGCGGAAGGGCTTGATTTTTGCCGGGCAGCAACTATGTTAGCAGCGGTGAGGGTGATTGTGCCGCAGAGCAGTTCTGCGGCTCGGTCGCTCGCCGCGAGAGAGATGATCGTCTGGTTGAGTGCCTCCCGGGCTGGTGAGCGGCGGTGGCGCAGTGGCTGCCCGTCGCCGCCGAACGTGGCGGCGAGGGAAGCTTTTGTTGAGGAGAGAGTCATGAGCGACAAGGACAGCGGATCCGGGGCCGGCGAAGAGCAGGGCGGCAAGTCGGTTGCCGTGCAGCGCGGCGGTTTGGCGCCGTTCAAGGGTTTCGAGGAGCGCTTCGAACAGATGGAGCGGATGATGGACCGGATGTTTGCCGGCTTCTCGCCCGGCCGCTGGATGCGGCCGTTCGAGCGTGAATGGCCGACATGGTTGGAAGGCCCGAGCTTTCGTGCGCCGGCAGTCGACCTGATCGATCGCGAGAACGAGGTCGTCGTACGGGCCGAGCTGCCGGGCGTCAGCAAGGACGAGATCTCGATCTCGCTGACCGCCGATGCGATCACGATCCAGGCGCAGAGCAGGCAGGAAGACGCCGACGAGAAGGGCGACTATCGCCGCCGCGAGATCCGGTCGAGTTCGTTCTCGCGTTCGCTGCCGCTGCCGGCAGCGGTCGATAGCGAGGCGGCGAAGGCGGTCTTCAAGGACGGCGTGCTCGAAGTCAGTCTGCCGAAGACGCCCGTTGCCAAGGGCAGACAGGTACCGGTCGACTAGCATGACGGCTCCTGCAGAGGTAGACCGGCTGTTGGCGCGGGCGGGGAAGAGCATCTGGCCGCGACTGATCGCCGCCGTCGGCATGGCCGTCCTCGCCGCGCCGCTTGCCGTCGCCGCCGACGACGAGCGCGCGCCATCACGCGGCGAGTTGCTGTACGCGACGCATTGCATTGCCTGTCACGACCGCGAGCTGCACTGGCGCGACCGGCGGCTGGTGAGCGACTGGCGGAGCCTGCGTGCGGAGGTTCGCCGCTGGCAGGAGATGGCATCGCTGCGCTGGAGCGACGAGGAGATCGAGGAAGTTGCCCGTTTCCTGCAGCTTCGCCACTATCGCCAGCTGACGCCGGAGTGAGCGGCTGCTGCAGCGCATGTGCCGGTGTTCACCGCGCTCCCGCCGATTCCCGAAGTTCCCGTGATGGTATTCTCCGGACGCCATCGGGAGTAGAATCGGAGCTGGTCTGGGCGGCGGGCCCAGCAATCTGCCTTGGGAGAGGAACATGTCGGCGCACGACGATGAGGACGAAGTAGCGGGTGTGGTTGCGGGGGTGGTCGGCGGTATCGCGCTCTGTGTCGCGGCCGTTTTCTTCAGTGCTGGAGCGTCGCCGGCGTTGCCGTCGGCAACGGCCGCAGTCAGCGACATCGCGCCGGTCGGCGAACCGCTGATGAAGGTCTATTTCTCCGTCGACCAGGCGGTGTTCGTCGATGAGGACAACCTGGTGGTGGTGCGGACGAATCAGGTGCTCGCGGCGACGCCGAAGGCGATCGTCCTCCTGTCGGGTTTCCACGACGCTTCGGGTGATCCGAAACACAACGCCCAACTGGCCATGGCCCGTGCCGTTGCGGTGCGCGACGTGCTGGTGGCGGGAGGCGTTGCTGCCGTCCGCGTGAAGTTGCGCCGCCCCGAGTCGACCGTCGGCAGCGGCACCCCGGAGGAAGGTCGCCGGGTCGAGATTCGCGTGCAATAGTCGTCGACGCGCTGCAAAGGCGAGCCCCTGGTGGGCTCGCTTTTTTTTTGCCCGCTGACTCCCGGCCGTGGCCGCGCCTGCCGCGTCGCCGCCGGCGTGCGGGTCGGCGACGACGCGGGGGTTGTCATTCGCCGCGCGCTTGCTACACTGAGGATCGCAATCCCCGATAAATCATTAATTCGCAGGAGACAGTCATGAGCAAACGCGCACTCTGCATTGGCGTCAACAACTATCCGGGCACGCACATGGACCTGAGCGGCTGCGTCAACGACGCCAACGACTGGGCGGGCGAGCTGGCGGCGCGCGGTTTCGCCGTCAGCAAGCTGATTGACAGCCAGGCGACGAAGGCGGCGATGGTCAGCGGCATGCAGTCGCTGATCGCGTCGGCAGTCAGTGGCGATGTCGTCATGATCACCTTCTCCGGCCACGGGACCTATGTCCCCGACCTCAATGGCGACGAAGTCGACGGGCTCGACGAGGCGCTCTGTCCCTACGACCTGCAGACCGGCGGCGCCTTGATCGACGACGAGATCAACACCCTGTTTGCCGCGCGCAAGGCGGGCGTGCGGCTGCTGCTGATCTCGGACAGTTGTCACTCGGGGACGGTGACGCGAGCCGCGCTTGCCGATCCGGACGCCGAGGACGCGCCGCGGCCGCGTTTCATGCCGATGGGCAACTGGCTGCCTGCCGACCAGTTGCCACGCGGGTTCAGCGGTCAGCCAATGACGACGGTGCAGGTGACCTCCGGCTTGTCGCCCTTTGCCGGCGCGCTGTCGCGCATGGCCGGCGACCTGCTGCTCGCCGGGTGCAAGGAAGGGCCGAACAACTTCAGCTACGACGCGCGGATCGGCGGCCGTCCCTGCGGTGCCTTCAGCTATTACGCGCTGAAGACCCTGCGCGCGCTGCCCGCCAACGCCACCTACGCCGACTGGCATGCCCGCATCACGCCGGCCAACCTGCCGTCGGCCTCATACCCGCAGACGCCGCAGATCTTCGGCAGCGCCGACGCGCGCCAGCGCAAGATCTTCACCTGATCTGCCAGCCACACGGTGCGGGCGTCATGCGCTCGCACCGTCCCCGCACGCCGGCGTTGCGGTGCCCCAGGTGGCGGCCGCTCACTGCCGGGTTCATCCGTCGCGCACGGCCAGCCTGAAGGAGAGCAAGATGTCGCCGACCACCATTCTCGATCTGACTGCCACACCGCAGGATCAGGCGCCTTTGCCGCCGCTGCTGCGCAACGTCCGGCGCGCCGCCGATGCCGGCGATGATCCCTTCATGCCGGCGGGCTACCTGCAGCAGCGGGCCTGCTTCGAGCTCGGCGCGACGGCGCGCGGCTCCACCGCCGTCAGCCAGCAGTACGCGGCGCAGGCGGACGAGGTGCTGGTCATCGAGCTGGCTGACGGCGGCGTACTGATCACCAGCGCCAGCGAGCTGCAGGCGTCGCTGGCGCGCAGTCGGCCGGATCTCCTCGGCAGCCAGGGCGAGATCCTGTTCGACCGCCTGCGCAGCGACGGCGCGGCGACGCGCGGGCTCGCCGGCGATCTCGTCGGCGGCCTGATCAGCCGCATTTTCGCGCTGGCGGTCGGCACCAGTGAAGACGCGATCATCACCGACGCCAGGCAGAGGCTCGGCGAGCTGACCAAAGGCAGGGAGTCCGATGCCGTCGAGCTGGGCGTTTCCTGGCTCGGCACCAAGGCGCTGATGTGGGCGATCGAGAAGCGACTGGAGCGGCAGCCGGGGGTCTACTGCTGGCAGCCGTTGCGCGGCGCTGCGCCCGCCGCGGAGTCGGACGAGCAGGCGCGGACGCGGGCGCAGCAGGAGCTTCTGGCCGCCGCCGCCGCGGGTGAGCCGGTCCTCGTCTTCATCCACGGCACGGGGTCGAGCACGCGCGGCAGCTTCGGCGACCTGCAGCTCGACGAGCGCGAGCTGTGGAGCGTTCTCGAGCGGCAGTTCAACGGTCGCATCTACGCCTTCGAACACCGGACGCTGTCCGAGAGCCCGATCGAGAACGCGCGGCAGTTGCTGGCGGCGCTGCCGGATGGCCTGCAGCTCAGTCTGGTTTCGCACTCGCGTGGCGGCCTGGTCGGCGATCTCATCTGTATGGAGAATTTCGACCACCTGATCGAGCACTACCGCAGTGACCTGCCGGCCACCGGCGAGACCGACCCCGCCGCCGCGCAGGTCGTGCAGCGCGAGATCGGCGACGCGCATGGCGAACAGCGGCAGCAGTTGCGGGCTCTGGCCAGCGAGCTGGCGGCGAAGAAGCTGGTCGTCCAGCGCTACGTGCGGGTCGCCAGCCCGGCGCAGGGAACGCGGCTGGCCAGCGGCAACCTCGACGTCTTCCTCTCCGGGCTGTTGACGCTGCTCGGACAGATCCCGTTCTTCTTCGGCAACCCGCTCTATTCGGCCTTCAAGCGTGTGGTGCTCGAGATCGCCCGGCGGCGGACGAGTGCCCACCTGGTGCCGGGCCTCGAGGCGATGCTGCCGGAATCACCGATGGCGCGCCTGCTGCGCGAGGCGCCGGTACGCCCGGGAATCGAGATGGCGGTGATCGCCGGCGACATCGAGGGCGGCGGCCTGCTGCAGCGCCTGGGGGTGCTGCTGACCGACTTCCTGCTCTTCGACAACCTCGACAACGACCTGGTCGTCGATACCGATTCGATGTACGCCGGCATCGCGCCGCAGGCGCGGGCGCGGGCGTTGTTCGACCGTGGCGCGGCGGTATCGCATTTCGCCTATTTCAGCAACATCGACACGCGGGCGGCTCTGCGTGACTGGCTGGTGAGCAGCGACGTCGGCTCGCTGGCCGCTTTCCGGCCGTTGCCGGGGCCTTTCGCCGACGCCGCCATGCCCGGCGCCCGGCTGCGGCGCGCTGGCGAAACGGCGGTCGCCGATCTGCCGGTGGTCGTCGTCCTGCCCGGCGTGATGGGGTCGCACCTGCACGTCAGGCGCCGCGACCGTGTCTGGTTCGATCCGCTCGACATTGCCAGTGGCGGTCTCGAAGAGATCGCCTGGGGGCAGCCGGAAGTCGAGGCGGAGGAGCTGTTCGGCATGTTCTATGGCGATCTCTGCAGGTTTCTCGCCGCCAGCCACCGTGTCGAGTGCTTTGCCTACGACTGGCGGCAGCCGCTCGACGTGCTTGGCGAACGCCTGGCGGCGCTGCTCGATCGGCTGCTGCAGGAGACGCAAAAGCCGATCCGGCTGCTGGCGCACAGCATGGGCGGTCTCGTCGTGCGTGCCTGCATCCATCGGCGGCGGCCGGTGATGGATGCGCTGATGGCGCGGCCGGGCGCCCGTCTGGTGATGCTCGGCACGCCGAACCAGGGCGCCTACTCGATGGTCGAGAATCTGCTCGGCAAGGGCGACACGCTGCGCTCGCTGGTGCGACTCGATGTCCGGCACGACATGCGCGAAGTGCTGCAGATCGTCTCCGGCTTCCGTGGCGCCCTGCAGTTGCTGCCAAAGCCGGGTTTCGTCGACTGCTTTCAGGGGCAACCGGACGGTGGCCTCGGCGGCCAGAGCTTCGAGCGCGCCGAGACCTGGCAGGACTACCGGCAGAAGGTGAAGGATTTCTGGTTTGGCGACGGCCAGTCGGCGACGCCGAGCCAGGCGGAGCTCGACGAGGGCAGCTGGCTCTGGCGGCAGGATGGTGAGCCGACGCCCGCCCTGCCGAAGGAATACGAGCAGCAGTCGGTCTATGTCTTCGGCGTCGCGCGCAACACGCCGTGCGGCATCCGCGAGGAGAAGGGGCGGCTGAAGCTGGTCGGTACGACGCAGGGTGACGGCACGGTGACTTGGGCCTCGGGGCGGATCGACAACGTCGGCAGTTACTACTACATGCCGGCGCAGCACGGCGATCTGCCTTCGACCGGCGAGTATCACCCGGCGCTCGCCGAACTGCTGCACAGCGGCGCCACCGGGGCGTTGCTGCGCAGTCCGCCGGCGGTGCGCGGCGATGGCGAGGCGCGGCCGGTTGTCTATGACGCCGGACCGCCGCTGCTGGCGAGCGGCGAAGCGGTGGCCGTCGGCCTGCTCGGAGGCGCGCCGCGCAACCGCGTCGCGCCGCGCTCGAAGCGCCGGCTGGAAGTGGTGGTGCGGGCGATGGACCTGCGTTTCCTCGAGCAGCCGATCCTGCTCGGTCACTACGAGCAGGATCCAATTTCCGGCGCCGAGGCGCTGATCGACCGCGAACTGCTCGACGGCGATCTCGGCGAACGCTACAACCTCGGCCTCTATGCCGGGCCGCGGGGCAGTGCGACGGTGGTGCTGCGACTGCCGAACGCACAGGAACGGCGGCGCGGGTCGCTGCGTGGCGCCGTCGTCTGTGGTCTCGGGAGCTACGACGGCAGCCTGAACGTCGAGGATCTGACTGCTGCGGTGCGGGCGGGTGTGCTGCGCTATCTGTTGCAGGCGATCGACGTGCTCGGCGACGAGGATCGTGACCTGCCGCTGGCGACGCTGCTCCTCGGCTACAATTCGTCGGCCAGTGTTTCGGTCGCGGCTTCCGTCGAAGCGCTGGTGCGCGGGGTCGTCGAGGCCAACGCGCGCTTCCACGAGGCAACCCGGCGCCACATCCGGGTCAGTCGGGTCGACATCGTCGAGCTCTACCAGGATACCGCGATCACCGCCGCCTATGCCTTGCGCCGGGTGCCCGAGCGCCTCGCCGGACTGCTCGGCCGCCACGGCGTCGCGCTGGTCTGTCGGCCACAACTGCAGCAGGGCGAGGGCTGGCGGCGGCGCCTGTTCGATCGTGGCGGGTCTGCCTACTGGCCGCGTCTGATGATCACCGCCGCCGACCGGCAGGAGCCGGCGGAGGCGGCTGCGATGCCGTCGGCCGCCGTCGGCGCGACGCCAGCCGACGCCGCCGGGCGGCCGTTGCGGGCGGCGCGCACGGCGGTCACCGATCGCCTGCGTTTCCTCTATGTCGGCCAGCGGGCGCGCGCCGAGTCGATCGTTCATCAGCGCCAGCCGGGACTGGTCGAGATGCTGGTCCGGCAGCAGATCCACAGCACGGTCTGGCAGGAGAGCTTCGGCCGCGCACTCTTCCAGCTGATGGTGCCGAACGACTTCAAGGACGCTGCCCGGCAGCTCGAGCGGATCGTCCTGGTGGTCGACGAGTACACGGCGAACCTGCCGTGGGAGTTGATGTTCGCCGACTCGCCGGGCGGCGGTGGCGAGAAGCTGCCGCTGGCGCTGCGGACGCCGGTGGTCCGGCAGTTTGCCACCAGCGAGTTCCGGCGGCAGGTACGGCAGGGGTTCGAGCGCCGGGCTTTCGTCGTCGGCAACCCCTCGGTCGAGGGCTTCACCCGCGCCTTTCCCGACCCGCGGCGGCCGGACCCGGCCAATCCGCCGCCCTTGCCCGGCGCCGAGAGCGAGGCGAACGAGGTGGCTGCCGTGCTGCAGGCGATGGGCTATCAGGTGCTGTCGGCGATCGGTGCCGACTGGCGTGCCTGCGACGTGCTGACGCGGCTGTACCAGGAGAACCATCGGCTGCTGCACATCTCGGCGCATGGCATCTTCGACCAGTTGCACGCCGATGGCCGGCGGCGCAGTGGGGTCGTCCTCTCCGACGGGTTGCTGCTCACCGCGGCCGAGATCAGGGCGATGGAAACGGTTCCCGAGCTGGTCTTCCTGAGCTGTTGCCATCTCGGCAAGATCGACACCGTCGCCGTTGCCGACACGGCCGCCGCGGCGACGGTGCGTGACGGCAACCTGCTTGCCGCCAGCGTCGCGCGCGAGTTGATCGACTGCGGTGTGCGCTGCGTCGTCGTTGCCGGCTGGGCGGTCGACGACCAGGGGGCGCTGGTTTTCGGCAACGCCTTCTACCGCCACCTGCTGGTCGAGCGGCTACCCTTCGGCGAGGCCGTACACGAAGCGCGCAAGGCGGTCTGGCGCAGCAACGCGCAGGACATCACCTGGGGTGCCTTCCAGGCCTACGGCGATCCCGGCTGGCGGGCCGAGCCGAGCCTCGAGGGCAGCGGCAACGACGATGCGGGCTACGCGTCGGTCGAGGAACTGCTCGATGAACTGGTGAGCCGGCGGGCCGGGCTGGCGCGAGCGAGCCGTCAGCAGACGCGACGCGAGATCGAGACCAGCACCAGGAACCTCCGTCGCTTGCTCAAGGAACACTGCCCCGCCGGCTGGCAGCGCCTGCCGGCGGTACAGTTCGCCGTCGGCGCGCTGTGGGCCGATCTCGGCCAGTTTGCCGAGGCGCGCAGCTGCTATCTCGATGCATTGCAGGACAACGATGACGCGAGCCAAGTGCCGATCGGCGCCATCGAGCAACTGGCGAACATCGAGGCTCGCCTCGGTGAGGCCAGCGCCGATCCGGGCCTGATCGAGCGGGCTCTCGGACGCCTCGCCGACCTCGACCAGATCGTCGCCGAGGCCGGCCGGCAGCCGGACGGGGCGGCACCGGCGACTGCGGGTGGCGAGCGCAGTGCCTTGCGCGGCGGGGCCGCCAAGCGCCTCGCCAGTCTCCATGCCACCCGCCTGCTCGCCGCCTGGAACGGCTGCGAGGCGCAGCAGCGGGCGGTGGACGGCGATGCGGCGGCGGCAATGGAACGTGCGCTGCTTGACAGCGCAGGTTTCTACGCCGCCGGTGAGGGCAGGCCGGGTGAGAGCTCGTTCCGCGCCTACAACGCACTCAATCGGCTCGCCCTGCAGGCACTGCTGCCCGATGATGGGCAGCGCGCCGCGGCGATTGCGCTCGCCGGCCACTGCCGGCAGGGCGTCAGCGGTGGCAGCGCGAGCGGCGCCGGCGTCTGGGATGCGCTCATCGCCGCCGACGCGCTGCTGGTCGATCGGCTGCTCGACCAGCAACTGCTGCAGGCCGGCGAGGACGGCGAGCGGGCGTACGAGGAAGTCGCCCGTGCCTACGCCGAGACGCTGGCCAGCCTGGCTTTGCGGCCGCGCGATCTCGACTCGATCGTCAGCCAGATCGGCATGCTGTCACGCTTCTGCGATGCCCGCCGGGTGACCAGCGGCGAGACGGGGTGGCAGCTCGCGGCCGACCGTCTGGTCGCGCTGGTCGAGCAGGTCTGGCCGGGCGCCGGTCAGCGGGCCGACCGCCCGCTGCAGCCGGTGGCGGGTGGCGATGCATCGCCCCGCTCCGGCCGGCCGCGCCGTGCCCGCGGCGGCACGCCATGAGGGGCGGCGCCTTGCTGGCTGCCGCCACCGCCAACGCAGCGTCCCGCTGAGGAACGGCCGATGCAGCCACACGCCTTTGTCGCCATGCCCTTCGGCAGCAAGCCCGGAGCCGATGGTCAGCTGATCGATTTCAACCGCGTCTATGCCGAGTACATCCGGCCGGCGCTCGAGGCGGCGGGAATGGATGTCTTTCGCGCCGACGAGGAGCAGCGTGCCGGTGACATCCGGACCGACATGTTCCAGGAGTTGCTGATCGCCGATCTCGTCGTTGCCGATCTGACCCTCGACAACCCGAACGTCTGGTACGAACTCGGCGTGCGGCATGCCCTGCGCGCACGCGGGGTGGTGCTGGTGCAGGGGCCGCGGCCGAACCAGCCTTTCGACATCTACACCGACCGCAAGCTGCGCTACTCGCTGCGCGATGGCGCACCGGACCCGGCAACCGTCGAGCAGGACCGCGCGGCGCTGACGGCGATGGTCCGCGCCAGCATGGCCAGTTCGACGCGGCGCAAGGTGAGCCCCGTCTTCCAGCTGATGCCGCAGCTCGAGCAGCCGGAATGGCGCCGGCTGCTGCTCGCCGAACGTAACGAGTTTTCCGATGCCTATGAAAGCTGGGCGAGCCGCATGGAGGTCTCGCGGCAGAAGAATCGGCCAGGCGACATCCTCGTCCTCGCCGATGAAACGCCGATGCGTGCGCTGCAGCTCGAGGCCCGGCGCAGCGCCGGCAACGCGCTGCTGAAGCTCAAGCAGTACGAACTGGCGCTCGAGCAGTTCGAACTGGCACTGGCGATAGACGACGAGGACAAGGCGAGCCGGGAAAGGAAATCGGTCTGCCTTGGCCGCCTCGGGCGCTTCGAGGAAGCGCGCGAACTGGTGCGACGACTCACCACCGATCATCCGCGCGATGCCGAATGCTGGGCGCTGGCCGGTCGTATCGAGAAGGAGCGCTGGGTCGCCCTCTGGCGGCAGCCGGAACTGTCGCCAGTACAGATGCGCGAGGCAGCCGCATTCGAGAATGCCGCGCTGGGCGAGGCGATCGAACCCTATCATCAGGCGTTCGTCGCCGATCCCTCGCAGCACTACGCCGGGGTGAACGCCTTGACCCTGTTGTTGCTGCGGCAGCATCTGGGCGGCGACAGCGACCCGAAGCTGATCGAGAACCTCAGCGGCGGTGTGCGCTGGGCCAGCCTGACGGCGCAGGAACGCGACCGCAGGGATTACTGGGCGCGCGCCAGCTACGCCGAGGTGTGCCTGCTGCTGGCACCGGTCGAATCGGTGCGCCGGGAGTTCAGCCACATGGTGGCGGCAGCCAACCAGGACCGGTTTGCGCTCGAATCGAGCAGGCAGACCTTGGGCCTGTTGCGTGACATCGATTTTCGCCCGGCGGAAACGGCCGCCGCCGCAAGCATCGTCGACCGCGAGATCGCGCGCAGCACGCAACCCTTCGTGCCGCGGCAGGTGGTGCTGTTCAGCGGCCACATGATCGATGCCGCCGGTCGCGTGCCGCCGCGCTTTCCTGCCGACAAGGAAGCGCTGGCTGCGGAGCAGCTTGCCAGGGTTCTCGACCAGCTCGGCATCGGTGCGGGTGACCTGGCGCTGTCGCAGGCGGCGAGCGGCGGTGACCTGTTGTTCCTCGAGGCCTGTCAGGCGCGCGGCGCCCGCCTGCAGGTGATGCTGCCGTTCGTCGAGCCGGAGTTCATCGATCGCTCGATCCTGCCGGCGAGCAATGGCGAGCGCTGGCGGGAACGTTACTTCGCCCTCACCGCGACGGCTGCGCAGGAGCCGCGGATCATGCCCGAGGAACTCGGTCCGCTGCCGCTGGGTGGCCGCGGACCGACGGTGAACGCTTTCGAGCGCTGCAACCTCTGGCTGCTTTATACCGCGCTTGCCTGGGGTGTCGACAAGGTGCGTTTCGTCTGTCTGTGGAACGGTGGCGGCGGCGATGGGCCGGGCGGTACCGGCCATATGTACGGTGAAGTCAAGCGGCGTACCGGGCGGGTGAACTGGATCGATACGCGCAAGCTGTGGTGACGCCGGCTGGCGGTGCTCGCCGGAGCCGGAGCATGGCGCGAGGAGACGAATGTCGCCGTGTCTTGCGGTCGCGAAATCCTGCGAATCTTCCGAACCCTGCGAAGTGATTGCCCGGACGATCGCGGCAGCGCTATAATCGTCGGCTTTTCACCTTGCTCCACCGCTCGCATGGCGGGGAGCTTCAGCCATAAGGAGTGTTCATGCGCCATTACGAAATCGTCCTGATCGTCCATCCTGACCAGAGTGAGCAGGTGCCGGCGATGGTCGAGCGCTACAAGGGGCTCATCGCCTCGCGTGGCGGACAGATCCACCGCCTCGAGGACTGGGGTCGCCGCCAGCTCGCCTATCCGATCCAGAAGCTGCACAAGGCGCACTATCTGCTGATGAATATCGAGTGCGACAGCGCGACGCTGAGCGAACTCGAGCACGGCTTCAAATTCAACGATGCCATTCTTCGTCATCTGACGATCAAGGCCAAGCGCGGCGTCAGCGCGCCGTCGCCGATGATGAAGGACGAGAAGTCCAAGTCGCTGCTGGAAGTCCGTGAGCCGGCTGCTGCCGGCGAGCCACCCGCAGCCTGAATGCCGAGGCGCTGCTGAACCGTGTCGAGCTCAGCGGAGTCCTGATCGAGCGCAAGGCTCTGCGCTTCACGCCGGCCGGAGTGCCGGTGACGGAGTGCCTGATCGGTCACCAGTCGGAGCAGCTCGAGGCCGGCAGCAACCGCCGCGTCGAATGTGAGGTGCAGGCGATTGCTCTCGGCGAGACGGCGCACTGGCTGCAGGCGGCGAGTCCCGGGACACGGCTGCAGCTGAGCGGATTTCTCGCTGCGCGCAGCCGCCACAGCAGGCAGCCGCGACTGCATGTAACCAAGATCGAATTTGTCGAAGGAAATCAAGATGCCAAGGTTCTTCAAGAAGAAGGATGACAAGAACGTCAAGAAGCGGGGCAGTGGTCTGTTCAAGCGGCGCAAGTTCTGCCGCTTCACTGCCGAGAAGATGGAAGAGATCGACTACAAGGATGTCGATCTGTTCAAGGAGTACATCGCCGAGAACGCCAAGATCATGCCGGCCCGCCTGACGGGCACCAAGGCGGGCTATCAGCGGATGCTGTCGGTGGCGATCAAGCGCGCGCGTTTCCTGGCGCTGCTGCCCTACACCGACAATCACCAGTAAGCGGGGAGACGACGATGCAAATCATTCTGATGGAGAAGGTCGCCAACCTCGGTAACCTCGGCGATCTGCTCAAGGTGCGCGACGGCTACGCGCGCAACTTCCTGATTCCGACCGGCAAGGCCAAGCGGGCGACGCCGGCGGCGCTGCAGGAGTTCGAGGCGAAGCGGGCCGAGCTCGAGCAGGCCGCGGCGGCGAAGCTGGCTGACGCGCAGACTTATGCCGAGAAGCTCGCCGGCATCGTCGTGCGGATCGAACGCAAGGCCGGCGTCGATGGTCGCCTGTTTGGTTCGGTGACGAATTTCGACATTGCCGATGGCCTGCGCGCGCAAGGCTTCGAGATCGAGAAGTCGGCCGTGCGCATGCCTGGCGGACCCCTGAAGACGATCGGCGAGACGCAGCTCGAAGTGGCTCTGCACAGCGATGTGCTGGCGACCATCACGGTCGCCGTGGTCGTCGAGCAGGCGAAGATCTAGAGCACGCGGCCGCCGGCGCAACGGCCTGTGGTCGGAGACGAGCCTTGCCTGCTGGCAAGGCTTTTCTGCTTCTGGACCCCGGATCGCTCGCCAGCGCGCTAAACTCCCCGCCCTGTCCCCTTCTCCTTGCTGCGGATTGCCGATGGCCAGTGCTTCCGATTCATTCCGCCCGGACGACGGGCAACAGCAGCTTGCCGGGCGCGGCGCGCGGCGGGGCCGCAGCCCGCAGCCTGACCCAGCGCTGTCCGAACTGCGCGTGCCACCGCATTCGCTGGAAGCCGAGCAATCGGTGCTGGGCGGTCTGCTGCTCGACAACGCGGCTTTCGACCGGATTGCCGACGTGGTTGGCGAAGGTGATTTCTATCGCGACGAGCACCGGCGCATCTATCGCCAGATGCGCAAACTGCTCGAAGGCGGCAAGCCGGCCGACGCGGTAACGGTCGCCGAGAGCCTCGATCTGGCCGGCGAGGGCAAGGCGACCGGTGGCCTCGCCTACCTCGGCGAACTGGCGGCGAACACGCCATCGGCGGCAAACATTCGCCGCTACGCCGAGATCGTTCGCGAGCGTGCGATTCTCCGGCAACTGGTGACTGCCGGCGACGAGATCGCCGGCAGTGCGCTCAACCCGCTCGGCCGCGACGCGAAGACCCTGCTCGACGAAGCCGAGGCGAAGGTGTTTGCCATCGCCGAGGGCGGATTCCGGCATCAGTCCGGCTTCGTCCATATCAATCCGCTGCTGACGCAGGTTGTCGAACGGATTCAGGAACTGCACGATCGCGACAACCCCTCCGACATCACCGGCGTGCCGACCGGTTACCACGACCTCGACGGCAAGACATCCGGCCTGCAGAGCGGCGATCTGCTGATCGTCGCCGGCCGGCCGTCGATGGGCAAGACCTCGTTCGCGATGAACATTGCCGAGCATGTGGCGCTCGAGGTCGGGCTGCCGGTGGCGATCTTCTCGATGGAGATGGGTGGCACGCAGCTGGCGATGCGCATGCTCTGCTCGGTCGGTCGTCTCGACGCGCACCGCGTGCGTACCGGACGCCTGAATGACGATGAATGGTCGCGCCTTTCGTTTGCACTCGGCCGCATGCACGAGGCGCCGATCTACATCGACGAGACGCCGGCCCTCAATCCCATCGACCTGCGCGCGCGCGCGCGCCGCCTTTACCGGCAGTGCGGTCAGCTCGGGCTGATCGTCATCGACTACCTGCAGCTGATGTCGGCGACCTCGCATGGCGAGAACCGGGCGACCGAGATCTCCGAGATTTCACGTTCGCTGAAGGGGCTGGCGAAGGAACTCGGCGTGCCGCTGATGGCGCTTTCACAGCTAAACCGCTCGCTCGAGCAGCGGCCGAACAAGCGTCCGGTGATGTCCGACCTGCGCGAGTCGGGAGCCATCGAGCAGGATGCCGACGTGATCATGTTCATCTACCGCGATGAGGTCTATAACCCCGACACGCCGGACAAGGGCGTCGCCGAGATCATCATCGGCAAGCAGCGCAACGGGCCGATCGGCACCGTGCGCCTGACCTTCCTCGGCGAGTACACGCGCTTCGAGAGCTTTGCCAACCCGGGATCGTACTGAGTGCCGGCAGCGCCGGCGTCGCGTCAGCCGTCGATGCGGCGCGAGGTGACGCTGTAGCTGCAGCGCTGGCTGTCGTTGCTGTCGAAGCGCTGACCGCCCGCCTCGATCTGCGGCAGCACCAGGAAGGGCAGGGGACCACCGCTGGCGCCCTGCAGCTGGACATCCTGCGCGGTATTGAGCGCCAGCCAGTTCCTTTCCCAGAAACCGAACAGCAGCTTCCGCAGGACGACCAGCTTCGGGTCGCCGTAGCCCAGATTCTCGTCGCGGATCGCTTTGCGCACGTCGCCGGGGTCGACCGGAATCCAGCCATAGCCCGGCGTGTAGAACTCGGCGCGGCAGTGTTGTCCGGTGCGCAGGTTGCCGGTCGCGCCGAGGCCGGAAAAGAGTCGCGAGCTGTCGATGCGCAGCCCAAAGACCGGCCGTGCCGGGATGCCGATCGAACGGCACAGTGCAACGAAGAGCAGGGCGATGTCGGCGCTGCCGCCGCTCAGCCGGCCGCTGTCGAGCATCGCCTCGACATCGCCGCGGCCGATGCCGGTCGGCCCCGGATCGTAGGTGGTGTTCTCGACCACCCAGTCGTAGATCGCCTTGCCCTGGGCCACCGGATCCTTGATGCGACCCACTGCAACCTCGGCAGTACGTCGCACGAGCCCATCGGTCGGCATGAGGTCGCTCGACTGCAGGCAGCGGCGCAGCACTTCGCCACGTTCGGCGGCACCGCCGCGGCGGGTGATGTCGAAACTCCGGTCCCGCTTCGCCACCTGGCTGACCAGCTGCAGTTGCGGTGTCGCCGAGCCACTGTTCCAGTCGGCGTAGAAGACTTCGAGATCGGCGACCGGGTCGCGGTAAACGCCAGCGCTGTCGAAGTTGCCGCGCCAGTCATGCCCCAGCGCACGTTGCCAGGGGTTGTCCCGGTATTGCGCCAGCGGCAGCCAGAGGCGCAGCCTGCCCTTGACGTTGCTGAGCGTGAGCAGCGAGGTGATGTCGTAGGTTCGCCATTGCGGCTGCGGCTCGTCCGGCAGCGCGATGGCGTTGTAGGTGTGTTCGTTGGTTGTCGCCGGCGAGATGGCAGCGGCGGCCGGGGCGGTAGCCGGCTGTTCTGCGACGGGGCGGTAGCTCTGTCTGCCGCGCGCGCGACTCCGGTTGTCCGTTCTCGTCTCGCGCCTGCTGCGGCCGGTCGACGCGCCCGCTGGTTTGCTGCCCGGCTTGGCACTGGCTGTCGTGCTGCTTTTCTCCTTCTTCCGGGCTGCCAGCGCCGGCGCAGGGGCCAGCAGTGCAATCAGCGCAGAAGCAGCAAGGAAATCGCGTCGTTTCAATCGACTCTCCGGCAGG
>ERZ761602.3378-NODE-3378-length-22703-cov-6.545081_pt1 | contig 22703 bp, 16 predicted proteins | sample MGYA00512165_ERZ761602 | MGnify/ENA primary metagenome ERZ761602 (study PRJEB28899, sample SAMN02445085) | bioreactor sludge metagenome | biome: EBPR sludge; isolation source: Thorneside wastewater treatment plant | place: Australia: Brisbane, Thorneside...
AAAGCCGCAGTACCAGGCGCGCGTCCCGGCCGGCGAGGCCTACGGCCGCGTGGAAAACCCCAAGGGCGAGCTGGGCTACTACGTCGTCTCCAACGGCAAGCCCAACCCGTATCGCTACCACGTCCGCGCCCCTTCGTTCATCAACCTGACCCCGTTCGGCAAGATGTGCGAAGGCCACAAGATCGCCGACGTCGTCGGTATCCTGGGCAGCATCGATATCGTGCTCGGCGAAGTGGACCGGTGAGGAGATGAGCATGTTTGGATCTGGCATCATCCGCGGCCTGGGCGTTGTCTTCAAGCACTTCGTCGACTCCTACCTGGACGACATCCGCTGGCTCGGCCGCCGCTACTACAACCCGGAGGCGCTGAAAGTGCGCCAGAGCCCCAAGGCGCAGGGCGTCTTCACCGTGATGTATCCGGAGGAGAAGCTCGTCACGCCGGAGGAGTTCCGCTACATCCCGTTCCTGGTCTATGAGGAAAAGGGCGCCGAGAAGGATTACCGCTGCACGTCGTGCGGCATCTGCGCCAAGGTCTGCCCGCCGCAGTGCATCTGGATCGAGCGCACCAACGATCCTAAGACCGGCCGCCCGGTCCCGCAGCCCAAGAACTTCTTTATCGACGTCGACATCTGCATGAACTGCGGCCTGTGCGCCGAGTTCTGCCCCTTCGACGCGATCAAGATGGACCACGATTTCGAGATCGCGTCCTACGACCGGACCAGCGCCCACATCTTCGACAAGGAGAAACTGGGCAAGCCGGTGAGCTACTACGCCCGCATCCGGCCCGCCAATTACCAGCGCGAGGAGCAGGCGCGCGCCGAGGAAGAGGCCAAGAAGGCCGCCAAGGCGGCCGCCAAGCCCGCTCCCGCCGCCGCCAAGCCTGCGCCCGAGAAGAAAGACTGACGGCGCAGCGTCGTTCCGCGCTCATCCAATCCGCAGGGCGGAGGGCTCCCGGTCCCGCCGGGCCGATAGCCGTCCGCCCTTGCGTTGGCCGAGGTCACCGTCCATGTTCGCGCGTCCCCCGCAACCGCCCACCCCCATGCCCGCCCGCTTTGTCATCGCCATCGCTTCCGGCAAAGGCGGCGTGGGCAAAAGCACGGTCGCCGTCAACGTGGCCGTCGCCCTGGCTCAGGCCGGCCTGAAGGTCGGCCTGCTGGATGCCGACATCTACGGCCCCAACACGCCCATGATGCTGGGCGCCAACGACTACAAGCCGGCGGCCGTGGACGGCAAGCTGGCGCCGGCCCGCGCCCACGGCCTCGAGTTCTTCTCGATGGGGTTCATCGTCAAGGCCGAGCAGGCCATCATCTGGCGCGGCCCGATGCTGGATAAAGCCATCCGCCAGTTCATGACCGACGTGGCCTGGAGCGCGCTGGACTACCTGCTGATCGATATGCCGCCCGGCACCGGCGACGCCCAACTGACGGTGTCCCAGGCCTTCCGCCTGACCGGCGCCGTCATCGTTACACTGCCACAGGCCGTGTCCCAGGCCGACGCGCGCCGCGGGCTGGAGGGCTTCCGCCAGATGGAGGTCCCGATCCTGGGCGTGATCGAGAATATGAGCTATCTGGTTCTGCCGGACGGGGGCAAAATGGATGTTTTCGGCCAGGGCGGCGGGCGCGCCTTCGCCGAGGCCGCCGCCGTCCCGTTCCTGGGCGAGGTGCCCATGGACCCGCAGGTGCGGGTGGGCGGCGATGCCGGCCAGCCGGTGGTGGTCAGCCACCCGGAGTCGGCGGCGGCGCAGGCCTTGCGCCAGGCCGCTCAGGCCATCGCCGATCGGGCCGGAGCTGTCGGCGACCAGAACCTGTTCATCCCGATCACCGAGATCTAGCGCGGCGCCTCAGCAACCCACACGGGCGGCCGGAGCGGCCGCCCTTTTTATTTCCAGCCGCGGCCCGTCAAGCGCCGCGGACGCGTTCGATAAAGGCTAGTGTCAGGTCGGCGACCTGGGGCAGTTCTTCGTCCAGGATGACGCAGTGGGTGGAGCGCGCCATCCAGTGCACGGTCTGGTCCGCGGAGCTGACGCCGGCGCTGATCAGGGCGCCGCTCAACGGGTGGACGACGTCGTCCAGGCGCGCCTGGATCGTCAGGACCGGCTGGGTCACGCGCGGCAGGCGGCGGCGCGTCTCCCATTGCAGGCGGAAGAACTCCAGCAGGGCGCGGGTGGGCCGGACGGTGTAGCCTTGCCAGACCTCGTCCACCGGGCCGCGGGCGCGCGGCGTTTTGCGCATGTGCGCCACGAACGGGCTGAGGGCGGCCACCAGCGCCACATCGCGCAGGCGCGCATTCGTCCACAGGGCCGGCGCGTACAACATCAGGCCGGCCGCCTCCGGCTGCTGGCTGGCCACGTACAACGCCAGCATCGCGCCCATCGATTCGCCCCCGATGAAGACGCGCTCGCACTTGGAGGCCAGATCGCGATAAGCCGCGCCCAGCGCCGCCGTCCAGTCCGTCCACCGGCTGCGGTTCAGATCCTCCGGCGTGGTGCCGTGGCCGGGCAGAAGCGGCGCCGCCACCGTGTAGCCCTGGGCGTACAGACGGCGCGCCAGCGGGCGCACTTCGGCGGTGGTGGCCGTGAAGCCGTGGCACAACAGCACGCCGACGTCGCGGCGGCCGGCCCACTCAAACGCGCCCCCCTCCAAGTGTTGGTTGACCAGAGCCACGGCCATAGGGTGTCCCCGCCTCGGTCCGCTGTCTTCTGACGCCAGCGGGTAGTTTAACACAGCGCCTTCAGACGCCAGGGTATAATCACCAAGAACAGTTGTTCCCTGGAACTCAAGCGTGCCGCACCCACCGCAAGACCGCCTGGCCCTGCTCTATCGCGTTTCGCAGACCTTCAACTCCTCGCTGGACCTGGAGGCCGTGCTCAACGCCGTCATGGACGAGGTCATCGCCGCCACGCGCGCCGAACGCGGTTTCGTCATGTTGTGGGACGCCGCCGGCCAGCTCGTGCCTCAGACGGCGCGCGGCCTGGACCAGCGCGTGCTGGAGGCCCCGGACTTCCAGGTCTCGCGCGGCATCGTCGAGCGCGTCGCCCGCGACGGCCAACCGCTCCTCACCAGCGACGCCCAGAACGTGGATTGGCTCCGCACCCGCGCCAGCGTGATGGCGCTCGGCCTGCGCGCCATCCTGTGCGTGCCGCTCCGCCTCAAGGACAAGACCGTCGGCGTGGTCTACGTCGACAACCGCCTGCAGGCCGGCATCTTCACGCCGGACGACCTGGAACTGCTGAACGCCATCGCCGCCAGCGCCGCGGTCGCCATCGAGAACGCCCGCCTGTACGCCGTCGCCGTGGAAAAAGGCCGCCTGGAGCGCGAACTGCAGGTGGCGCGCGAGGTGCAGACCCGCCTGCTGCCCGCTGAGGTGCCCGCCCTGCCCGGCTGGGACATCGCCGCGCACTGGCAGCCGGCGCGGGAAGTGGCCGGCGACTACTATGACTTCGTCCCCGCCCGCGCCGCCGGCCTCGGCCTGGTGGTCGGCGACGTCACCGACAAGGGCATGCCGGCGGCCCTGTTCATGGCCCTCACCCGCAGCACCGTGCGCGCCAGCTTGTCCGGCGCGCCCTCGCCCGCGGAGGGCCTGGCCCAGGCCAACCGCCTGATCTGCGCCGACTCGTCCAACGGCATGTTTGTGACGCTGGCCTATGTGCAGCTGACGCCCGGCACCGGCGACCTGGTCTGCATCAACGCCGGCCACAACCCGGTGCTGATCTATCGCGCCGCGGCCGACCGGTTTGAGACGCTCTGGCGCACGGGCTTTCCGCTGGGCGTTGACGCGAGCGCCGACTTCGGCCAGCATGCCACGGGCCTGAACCCCGACGATCTGCTGCTCATCTACACCGACGGCCTGCCGGACGCCCTCGACGCCCAGGATCACGAGTTCGGGCTGGAGCGCGTTCAGGCCATCCTGCGCGAGCACGCCGCCCGCCCGGCCGCCGCCATCGTGGCGGCCCTGGAGGCCCAGCACAGCGCCTTCGCCGGCGAGGTCGCCCCGTTCGACGATATCACCTTGGTCCTGGCTAAGCGCGTCTGAACGGCACCGTCGCGCCCATGCCCGCCTCCGCCCCTCTCCCGCCTGCCTCCACCCCGCCGCCCGGCACCGCCGCCGGGCTCGGCGTCACCCTGGCGGATCGCTACCAGCTGGAGGCCGAGATCGGCCGCGGCGGCATGGGCGTCATTTACCGGGCGCGCGATCTGCTGTTGGATCGCGCCGTCGCCGTCAAGCTCCTCAACGACGCCGGCTTGGGGGAGGCCGGCCGCGAGCGCCTGCTGCGCGAGGCCCGCGCGGCCGCGCGCCTGAACCATCCCAGCATCGTGGCCGTGTACGACGCCGGCGAGGCGCGCCTCGCCGGCGACGCGCCCAGCGCCTTCATCGTCATGGAACTGGTCGTGGGGCAATCGCTCTACGAGCGCTGGCCCCTGCCCCTGGAGGCCGTGCTGTCCGTGGCCGGGCAGGTGTGCGCGGCGCTCGGACACGCGCACGCGCACGGCCTCATCCATCGCGACCTGAAGCCGGAAAACGTCCTGCTGGCCGCCGACGGCCGCGTCAAGCTGACCGACTTCGGCCTGGCGCGCTCGGCCGCCGTGCCGCGGACCACGCCCGACGGCCCGCTGGTTGGGACGCCCTTCTACCTGGCCCCCGAGCAGGCCCTGGGCCAGACCATCGACGGCCGCGCCGACCTCTACGCCCTGGGCGTCCTGCTGTACGAACTCGTCACCGGACGCCTGCCCTTCACCGGCGATGACCCGCTGCTGATCATCGCCCAGCACGTCCACGCCCCGGTCACGGCGCCCAGCGTCCACCGGCCGGATTTGCCGGCCGCCCTGGAGGCCGTCATCCTGCGCTTGCTGGCCAAGGCCCCGGACGACCGTTACCCCACGGCCGAGGCTGTGGCCCAGGCGCTGGCCGGCCTGGCCGATGACCACGCGCCCCGCCCGGGCACGCGGCTGCGCCACAATCTGCCGCTCCAGCTGACCCGCTTCATCGGGCGCGAGCGCGAGATCACGACCGTCCGCGAGCAGCTCGCCGCCCATCGCCTGGTGACGCTGGTGGGGCCGGGCGGCTCCGGCAAGACGCGCCTGGCGCTGCAACTGGCCGCCGAGCTGGAACGTGACCAGGCCGCCTTCCCGGACGGCCTGTGGCTGGTGGAGCTGGCGCCCATCACGAACGCGGCCCTGCTGACCCAGACCGTGGCCGCCCTGCTGGGCGTCCGTGACGAGCCCAGCCATCCCCTGCTGCCCAGCCTGGTGGAGCACCTGCGCGGCCGCGCGCTGCTGCTGATCCTAGACAACTGCGAACACCTGGTGGAGGCGTGCGCCCAGTTCGTCGAGACCGTGCTGCGAAGCTGCCCGCGGGTGGCCGTCCTCGCCACCAGCCGGGAGGCGCTCGGCATCCCCGGGGAGGCCCCGCAGCGCCTCCCCTCCCTGGCCGCCCCGGATCCCAACCGCCTGCCACCCTTGGAGACGCTGGCCCAGATCGAGTCCGTGCGGCTGTTGGTGGACCGCATCAGCGTTGTCCAGCCCGCCTTCACCCTGACCGATGCCAACGCCGGCGCCGTGGCCCAGATCTGTCACCGCCTGGATGGCCTGCCGCTGGCGCTGGAGCTGGCCGCCGCACGGGCGCGCGCCATGACCGTGGAGCAGATCGCGGCGCGCCTGGACGACCGCTTCCGCCTGCTCACCGGCGGAAGCCGCACCGCCTTGCCGCGCCAGCAGACGCTGCGCGCCCTGATCGATTGGAGCTGGGATCTGCTGACCGAGCCCGAGCGCACGCTGCTGCGCCGGCTGACGGTCTTCGCCAGCGGCTGGACCCTGGAGGCGGCCGAGAAAGTCTGCGCCTGGAGCGTGGACCCGGACGCCTGGCCCGGCCCGGCCTCGCTCTCCACGCCCGCCGAGGCCCTGGACTTGCTCACGCACCTGGTAGATAAGTCGTTGGTGCTGGTGGAGGACCAGCCCGGCCAGCCGCGCTACCGGCTGTTGGATACGATCCGGCAGTATGCGCGCGAGAAGCTCCTCAACGCCGACGAAGCCGCCAGCGTGCGGGACCGGCACCTGGCCCACAGCTTGAAACTGGCCGAGAAGGCTGAGCCCGAACTGCGCCGCCCGACCCAGATCGCGTGGCTGGAGCGCCTGGACCTGGAACACGACAACCTGCGCGCGGCCCTGCAGTGGGCGCTTGAGTCAGACGCCCTGGAGCGCGGTCTGCGCCTGGCCGGCGCGCTCAGCCGGTTCTGGTATCTGCGCGGTTATTGGGCCGAGGGCCGCGCCTGGCTGCAGGCATTCCTGGAGCGCAGCCCGCAACCCGGGACCGACGCGCTGCGGCGCGCGCGGGCGTTGGCCCTGGCCGGGGCCGGCTGGCTGGCCGACGAGGACGGCAGCGAAGTGCCGCTCTACGTCGAGGGCCTGGCGCTGTTTCAGCAGTTGGATGACCGCTGGGGCGCGGCCTTCTGCCTGCGCGGCCTGGGCGCCGGCGCCATCTTTCGGGGCGACGTGGACGGCGGGCAAACGCGCCTGGCGGAGAGCCTGGCGCTGTTCGAGGCCCTCACCGATCCATGGGGGATCGGCGCGGCCGCCTACAACCTGGGCTGGCTGGATTTCAACCGCGACGACGTCGCCGCCGCCAGTGTCTGGTGGGAGCGCGGCCTGACCCATTTCCGGCGCTCCGGCGATCGGTGGGGGATCGCGGTCACGCTCGGGTCCTTGGGCTACCTGGCCCGCCTGCGCGGCGACTACACCGCCGCGATGGCGCTGGCCGAAGAGAGCCTGGCGCTCTTCCGGGAATTGGGCGACCAGGCCGGGATCGCCACCTCGCTCATCCGCCTGGGCAACGTCGCCTTCCGGCGCGGCGAATACCGGCAGGCCCTCGAGTTGATCGAGGAGAGCCTGGCCCTGGACCGCGAGCGGGGCGATCGCAGCAGCCTGATCTCGTCGCTCAGCCTGCTCGGCCTGGTGGCCACCTACCGCGGCGAATTCGAGCGCGCCACGCAATTCCTGACCGAAGCCGTGGCCATCGGGCGCGAATTGAGCGACCCGTACGAGCTGCCGTACGCCATCGCCTATACGGGGCTGTTGGCCTACTACCGCGGTGATCTGGACGCAGCGCAGGCCGCCTGGGAGGAGAGCCTGACCTGGCAGCGCCGTTCGGAGGATCGCGGCGGGATCGGGTACACCCTCAACGGCCTGGGCCGCGTCGCCTTCCGGCGCGGCGACCTGGCCCGCGCCCGCGCTCTGCTCGAGGCGGCCCTGGTCGAGTACCGCGAGGTCGGCGACCGCCGTTACATCGGCGCCGGCCTGCATGACCTGGGCCTGGTGTGTCTGGCCGCCGGCGACCAGGGCCAAGCCTGCGACCACTTGTCCGAAGCGCTGGCCGTCCGCAAGAAGATCGGTGACAAGCAGGGTCTGGCGGAGACGCTGGAGGCCGTGGCCGCGCTGCACCCGGACGAGCCCCGGCCGGCGGCCCAGCTGCTCGGCGCCGCGCAGGCGCTGCGGGAGGCCATCGGCCTGCCGGTGCCGCCCGTCGAGCGCGCCGACCTGGAGAAGCTGCGCGCCTCCCTGCCGGCCGCGCTGGGCGCCGCCGGCTACGCCGCGGCCAGCGCCGCCGGCCGCGCGCAAACTTTGGAGCAGACCATCGCCGAGGCCAAGGCCGTGCTGCGGGCCGCCCGCACAGTGTCAGCCTGAACTCAACCGGCCGGCGCCGTCTTGAGTATACTGAGGCGGGGCGCGCTCGGGCCGCCCTGCACCCATCACCCAGCTGGAGATCCGCGGCGGCTTCACCATGATTGGGACGTTGCTGGCTAACCGCTATCAGCTCGACGCCGAGCTCGGCCAGGGCGGCATGGGCACGGTCTACCGCGCCCGCGATCAACTCCTGGACCGCGACGTCGCCGTCAAAGTCCTGAACGACGTCGGGCTGGGGACGGTCGGCCGCAACCACCTGCTCACAGAAGCCCGCGCCGCGGCCCGGCTCAACCACCCCAACATCGTCGCCATCTACGACGCCGGCGAGGCCGCCTGGACGGACAGCGGCGCGGCCGCCGGCACCACGGCCTTCATCGTCATGGAACTGGTAGCCGGCCGCACCCTGTACCAGGCCTGGCCCCTGCCCCTGCCGGACGTGCTGGACGTGGCTCAGCAGATCTGCGCGGCGCTGGAGCACGCCCACACCCACGACATCATCCATCGCGACCTCAAGCTGGAGAACGTCCTGCTGGCCTCGGCCGGCGCTCAGGCCGCCGGGGAGGCCAGCCCGCTGCGCGTCAAGCTGACCGACTTCGGCCTGGCGCGCTCGATCGCCTCGCGCCTGACGCAGGAAGGCCGGCTGATCGGCACCGTGTTCTACCTGGCGCCTGAAATCGCCTTGGGCCAGCCCGCCGATGGCCGCGCCGACCTGTACTCGCTGGGCGTGTTGCTGTACGAGCTGACCACCGGCAAGCTGCCGTTTCTGGCCGATGACCCGCTGGCCGTGATCTCGCAGCACCTGCACGCGCCCGTCGTGCCGCCGCGCGCCCACGTCCCGGACCTGCCCGCCGGCCTGGACGCCCTCATCGTCCAGCTGCTCGCCAAGCGGCCGGAGGATCGGCCGGCCAGCGCCGGCGCAGTGCGCGCCGCCCTACTCCGCATCGCGCGCGGCGACGCCGACGGCGCGGCCCGGCCCGGCCCGACGCTGCTGGACCACATCGCGCGCGGCCGCCTGGTGGCGCGCGCCCACGAAGCCGCCGAGCTGCGCGCCCATTGGCGGCGGGCCGGGGACGGCGAGGGCCACGTCCTGCTGCTCAGCGGCGAACCCGGCATCGGCAAGACCCGGCTGGTGCGCGAACTGATCTCGCTGGCCGAAGTCGGCGGCGGGCACGTGCTGGCCGGCGAGTGCTATGCCGAGGGCAGCGTGCCGTACGGCCCGGTGGCGCAGATGCTGCGCACGGTGCTGGTGGATGCACCGGATCGTCAGCTCGATCTGGCGCCGCCCGTCGTCGCCGATCTGCTCACCCTGGCCCCGGACCTGCGCCCGCACTTCGCCCAGGTGGCGGCCAACCGTTCGCTCGAGACGCAGGTGGAGCAGAGCCGCGTCTTTGAAAGCTTCGTCACGCTGTGCGCGGCCCTGAGCGCGCGCCAGCCGCTGCTGCTCTTCCTGGACGACGCCCATTGGGCGGACAGCGGCACACTCTTCCTGCTGCGCCACCTGGCCCGGCGCGCCCGGCGCCAGCGGCTGCTGATCATCATCACCTACCGCGAGACCGATCTGGATCAGGCCTGCTGTCTGCCGGAGGTGCTGGCCGACCTGAACCGCGAGCGGCTGTCGGCGCGCCTCAAGCTGGGGCGCCTGGGCCTGGACGGGACGCGCGAACTGCTGGCCGCGCTGCTGCAGGGCCCGGCCGACGAGGCGCTGACCGGCGCCATCTACCGCGAGACCGAGGGCAATCCCTTTTTCATCGAGGAGGTCTGCAAAGCGCTGGTGGAGGAAGGCCAGTTGGCCCTGACGGACGGGCTCTGGCGCGCCACCCACACCGACGAGATCGTCATCCCGCAGAGCGTGCGCGTCACCATCCAGGCCCGGCTGGGTAAACTGCCGGAGGCCGCGCAGGAGGCGCTGCGCCTGGCGGCCGTGCTCGGACGCGAATTTGACTTCGAGACCTTGACGCGGGCCAGCGAGGCGGGTGAAGACGTCTTGATCGCGGCCCTGGAGAGCGCCGAGCAGGCGCAGCTTATCAGCGAGACGCGCCGCGCCGCCCGGCTGACCTTCTCGTTCGCGCACGCCCTCATCCCGGCCACCCTGCGCGAGAGCACCAGCCGGTTGCGCCGGCAGCGCCTGCACCGGCGCGTCGCCCTGGCCATCGAGGCCCTGCGCCCGGATGACTTCGAGGCCCTGGCCTACCACGCCGAGCGGGCCGGCGACGAGGACCGGGCGCGCGCCTATTACCTGCGCGCCGGCGACCGGGCGCTGGCCGTGTTCGCCAACCAGGAAGCTGAGCGGCATTATCACGCCGCCCTGGAGACGCTGGCCGAAGCCGTCAACGGCGACCGGCCCGTCCGCGCCCACGCGCTGGCCGGGCTGGGCGAGGCGCTCTACCGCCAGGGACGTTACGAGCAGGCCATCGGCACTTGGCGCGACGCCATCCCGCTCTACCAACAGGCCGGCGACAGCAGCCTGGCGGCGCGCCTGTATGCGCGCATGGGCCGGGCCGCCTGGCAGGCCGGCGAGTTGCCGCGCGGCCTGGCCATCTGCCGCGAGGGCCTGGGCCAGTTCGCCGACGCGCCCGAAAACCCGGGGCTGGCCTACCTCACCCACGAGACCGGCCGGGCCTTTTTCTTCAACGCGCGTTACGAAGAGGCCGCCACACTCTGCCAGCGCGCCCTGGAGATGGGCCGGCGGCTGCAAATGGTGGAGGTTCAGGCTGAGGCCCTGGCCACGTTGGGCGTCTTGCCCGGTCAATCCGGCGAAGCCAGCGCCGAACTGCTGGCCCAATCGGTGGCGTTGGCGGAAAGCGCGGGCCTGCCGGCGACGGCCATCCGCGGCCACATCAACCTGGGCAACGCTCTGCGCAGCCTGGGGCGCCATCTGAGCGAGCCGCGCGACCACTTCCTGCGGGCGCGCGAGCATGCCCGCCGCATCGGACATGTGGCTGAAGAGCTCAAGTGCCTGGTCACAGCCGCCTCCACCGTGCTGCAGATGGGAAACCTGACCGGCTATCAGGATCTGGCGCACGAGGCGCGCGAGCTGGCCGTGCAGGTGCCGCGGCCGCACTGGTATCTGGGTCTGCTGGGTTTCCTGGATGCCATCCGGCTGATTGAGTTGGGCGATTTTGAAGGTGGCTATCAGGGTGCCCTGACGGCGCGGTCGTTCGCCGAGGCCAACAAGTTGGACGATCTCCGTGAAGAAGTCGAGGGGACGCTGGCGATGCTGCACGCCGAGCGAGGTGAGTGGGCTCTGGCCGAGGCCGCCCTCCAGACGGCCCTGGCGCTGGCCAGCCAGGGCGAGCACGCCGTGGGCTCCTATTGTCTGCTGGCGATCATCCAGTCCGAACAGGGGCAGACCGACGCCGCCCGCGCCACGCTGGAGCGCGCCCAGGCCCAATCAGGGCCGTGGACGCCGCATCCGTTCCTGTATCTTCTGGCCGAGGCCCGCGCTTATCTGGCCGCGGCGGAAAAGCGCTGGGGGGACCTGGCGGCCGAGGTCGCTACGGCCCTGCAGATGATCGCGCCGACGGGGCAACCCTGGACAGAGGCCTTCTTCCGCGTGCACTTCGCCAACCTCGTCAGCCGCGAGAATACGCCGGCCAGCCAGGCGCGGGCACGCCAGCTCCGCCAGGAGGCGCTGGACCGCTTCCGCGCTCTCGGCGCTACGCAGTGGGTGGCGCGGCTCCAGGCAGCGTCTGCGCCGTCAATGTAGAACGCCCGGCGCAGACACGCCGGGCGTTCCTCCCTCCCCCGCACTCATCCAGCCCAATTGGCCGCTCGCCGGTGCCCGGCGAACGCCCGCTGCCGATCTCAATTAGGCGGCCGCTCTCCCAGAGGGCGGCCCGCTAAGCCGACGCAGCGCTCCAGGCGCCGGCGGCCCCATTCAGGCCGCCCGCCACGCGGCGGATCACGTCCACCAGTTCGTCCAAAGCCTGATGCTTGGACACAAAGGCCGCGGCGCCGGCCTGACGCGCGCGATCGACCACGGTCGTGTCATCGTGCATGCTCAGGATCACAACCGCGCTGCGCGGAGCCAGGTCATGCAGCGCCGCCGTCGCCGCGATCCCGTCCATGGCCGGCATATCGATGTCCATCAAGACCACGTCCGGGCTCAACTCCGGCACCAGGCTCAGGGCCGCCTCGCCGCTGTCCGCCTCGCCGACAACCTGCATGTCCGGTTCGATCCCCAGCCAACTACTGACGGCCTGGCGCATCACCGGCTGGTCATCCACCAGCATTACCTTAATCATCCACAACGCTCCGCCCATTTTTCTGGCATCCTCTTCTTGCCAACAGGGTCAAGCGTCAGTGTATACTTTTTCACTGTACGAGGACATCCCGCTCTTGGCCTATTGGCCCGCACCCGCCCGCCCAAGTGATTGAGAAAGATCGCACAAGCTGCGCCTTCAACCGGCTCTGCCGCCCTTCCCCGCCCCGGCCAGGCTGTGAAGCGGGCGCTGCGTCCCCGGCCTACTAGGAAGGATTTCCTATGCCGATCGTCTACACCGAGCGCCACCAGCGCCATGCCACCGCCAGCGTCCGCGTCCACGGCGAAGCCTATCCGGAAGTGCCGGCCCGGGCTGAGACGTTGCTGGCGGCCGCACTGGCGGCCGGCCTGGGTCCCGTCCAGGCGCCGGAGGATTACGGACTGGCGCCGATCCTGGCCGTGCACACTCCCGCCCTGATCGAATTCCTGCAGAACATCCACGCGGCCAGCCTGAACGTGCGTCACACTACGGTCGGCGCCGGCTCAGCCGCACCGCTCTTCATGGCCGACACGTTCGCCACGCGCAGCGCGCGGCGCCGTTCGCCGCACCCGTGGGCGCAGATCGGCTATCACAGCTTCGACATCGAAGCGCCTTTTCTAGAAGGGACGTGGGAAGCCGCCTATTGGAGCGCGCAGTGCGCGCTGACGGCGGCCGAGCAGGTGCGGGCCGGAGCGCCGGCCGTGTATGCGTTGTGCCGGCCGCCCGGCCACCACGCCACCGCCGACCAGACCGGCGGTTTCTGTTACCTCAACAACGCCGCCGTAGCAGCCCGGCATCTGCAGCGGACGGCCGGGGCGCGCATCGCCGTGCTCGATATCGATTACCACCACGGCAACGGCACGCAGGAGATCTTCTACGACGATCCAACCGTGTTCTATGCGTCGCTGCACGCCCACCCGGATGAGGATTACCCCTTCTTCTGGGGCGCCGAGGACGAGCGCGGCGCCGGCCCCGGGTTGGGCAGCAACCTCAACCTCCCCCTGCCGCGCGGCACCGACGACGCCGGCTACCTGGCCGGCCTGGATCAGGCCTTGGCGGCGGTGCGCGCCTTTGCGCCGGAGTACCTGGTTCTGTCGTTGGGGATGGATATCGCCGCCGGCGATCCGGCCTCGCTGACCAGCGGGTTCGCGGTCAGCCCGGCCGGCTTCCGCACCATCGGCGAGCGCGTGGCCGCGGCCGGGTTCCCGACCGTCATCATCCAGGAGGGCGGCTACCGGCTGGCGACCCTGGCCGAGAATGGCCGCGCCGTGTTGAGCGCTTTCGCAGCGCCCCGCGCCGAATAAAACGGCCGGGGCGGTGCCGCCCCGGCCGTTCAGTGATCAATTCGGCTCCTGGGCCGGTTCGCGGCCCAATCAGGCCGGCGGTCGGGTCGGACCCAACAGGCCGGCCAGGACGGCGCGCGCTTCGTCGTCCACCAGCGCCAGGACCTCATCGCCCTGCTCCAGCACGGTGGTGCCGCGCGGCAGCACCAATTCGCCCTTGCGGATGATGCCAGAGATGACGCAGTGGTTAGGCAGCGTCAGATCCTTGATCGCCAGGCCGATCGCCTGGGCTGTGGGCGCGATCTTCTCCTCCACCAGCGAATAGGTGCCGCGCCGCAGTTTGAGCATCGTCATCATGTCGCCGATCGACATCTCTTCCTCGATCAGCTTGGCCATGACGTCGGCCTGGTTGAGCGGCACATCCACGCCAAAGTCCTCGTTGAAGAGCCAGGCGTTGCGCGGGTTATTGACGCGCCCGATGATCCGCCGCACCCCGAACTGATAGCGGCCCAGCGCCGCGATGACGAGATTATCGGCGTCGTCCGGGGTCACCACCGCCAGCACGTTGGCCTGGCGGAGGCCGGCCGCCTCCAGCGCGTTCGGGTCGGTGGGGTCGCCCTCAAAGATCACCTCGGTGGGCAGCTCGCGGTGCAGTCCGGCCAGCGTCTCTGGCCGGCTCTCCACCAACCGCACTTGATGTCCCTGCGCCAGCAGGAGTTCCGCCAGGTGGGAGCCGGTGCGCCCCCCGCCCGCAATCATCACCAACATACTCAGCCTCCGTTTTCCTCATGCAGGCGCCGGCGCAAGGTCACGGCGGCGGCATCGGTCGCGCTGACGTGCAGCAGGTCATCCGCCTGGAGCACGGTCTCCGCCGTCGCGATCAGGCCGCGCCCGCTGCGCGAGACGGCCACCGGGCAGGCGCCCTCGGCCGGCAGCACATCGCGCACGGTCCGGTTGGCCCACTCCCGCGGCACGCTGATCTCGTAGACCTCGACCTCGCCGTTGCCGACGGCGTGCAGGCTGCGCATGCCCGGATGCAGGATGATCTGCTCGATACGCTGCGCGGCCCAGGACGAGGACGCGATCGTCTGCAGGCCGAGCTGGTCGTAGACGGGCGCCCGCAGCGGGTTATAGACCCGGGCGATGACGTGCTTCAGCCGGAAGATGGCCTGCGCCATGCGGGCGACCACGATGTTGACGCTGTCCGACGACGTCACCGCCGCCAGGGCGTGGGCGTCCTCGATGCCGGCGCGTTTGAGGGCTTCGCGGTCCATGCCGTCGCCCTGGACCGTGCGCCCCTGAAACTCCGAGCCCAGCCGCTCAAACGAGCGCTGGTGGGCGTCCATGATGGTCACCCGATGCTGCTTGCGCCACAGCGCCAGAGCCAGTTCGGCGCCGACCCGCCCACAGCCGACGATGATAATGTGATGGGCTGAATTCGATGTCATGCAGGTTAATCACCCTCGATATGGTAGGGCACCTCGGTGATGACGATGTTGCGCAGGCCGAGCAGGCCGATGCGCAGAAACACGCCGGTGTTCATGTGCAGCAGGTTCTGCCAACCGCGCTCCGGCACAAATTCGGGCAGCACAACGGTCAGCATTTCGCCCGGCTGGCGCCGGCGCGCCACATCGCGGACGTAGCCGATTAACGGCTCGATCAGGGCGCGGTAAGGCGACGGCACCACCACCAGGCGCACCCCATCGCCCCAGCGTTCCCACTTGGCGCGCACCTTGGCTTCATCTTCCGGGGCTACCGAGATATGCACGGCCGTGATATCCGCGGAGAGCGAGCGGGCATAGTTGAGTGCGTGCACGGTGCCGCGGTGCACACCGCTGATCGGCAGGATCACGCGGTGCCGGCGGATGCGGGTCGGCGCGCCGAAGGAGTCTAGGGACAGGTGCGCGGCCAGGTGCCGGTAGTGGCGGTGGATCGAAAAGAACAAGTACACCAGCGCCGGGATGATGACCACCACAATCCAGGCGCCGGACGTGAACTTGGTGACGGCGAAGATGAGCATGACCACAAACGTGCTCAACGCCCCAAAGCCGTTGATGGCCAACTTGATGTGCCAGCGCGGATCATGGTGCAGCGTGGAGCTGAGCTGGGCCACCGTCTCGCCCGGCCGCAGCCGGCGCGAACGCCACCAGCGGATGGCCATGCCGGCCTGCGACAGCGTGAACGACATGAACACACCGATAGCGTAGAGCGGGATCAGGGCCGTGGTCTCAGCCCGGAACAGGACGATCAGCAGCGAAGCGACGCCGGCCAGGCCGACGATGCCATAGGTGAACACCAGCCGGCTGCCGCGGAACGAGAGCTGCTTCGGCAAGAAGCCGTCGCCGGCGATCATGGCCGCCAGCAGCGGAAAGCCGTTGAAGGCCGTGTTGGCGGCCATGATCAGGATCAGGGTGGTGCCGCCCAGCAGGAGCAGATAGAGCGGATGGCCGGGGCCGTAGATCGTCCGGCCGATCTGCGAAAAGATCGTCTCGACGTGCGAGGGCACCGCCTGGGTCGACTGCGCCAGGAAGGTGACGCTGAAGAACAGCACCGACAGGATGCTGCTCATCCACAGCAGGGTGATGCCGGCGTTGCGGCTGCGCGGCTCCTTGAAGGCCATGATGCCGTTGCTGATGGCTTCCACGCCCGTCAGCGCCACCGCGCCACTGGAGAAGGCGCGCAGCACCAGGAACGCCGTCAGCATCTGAGTGACCTCGGCGTGCATCGGCTCCACGCCGGTCACGACGCCCAGGGTGCCGGTGAAGTAGCGGTAGTACCCGACGCCGAGCGTCAGGAAGGTGATGCCCAGGAAGAAGTACGTCGGGAGGGCGAACGCGCTGCCGGACTCCTTCACGCCGCGCAGGTTGACGATGGTCATGAAGGCCACGAACACCAGGGCGATCACCACCCGCCACTCGTACAGTTCCGGGAACGCCGACGTGATCTGCGCTACGCCGGACGAGATCGACACCGCCACCGTCAGGATGTAATCGGTTAACAGGGCCGCGCCGGCCACCTGGGCGGCGTTCTCGCCCAGGTTATCGCGCGAGACGATGTAGGCGCCGCCGCCGTTCGGGTAGGCGTGGATGGTCTGCTCGTAGGAGATCGTCACGATCAAGAGCAGCACCGCGATGGCGATGGCGATGGGCAGCGCGAAGGCCAGCGCGCTGGTGCCGGCCAGGGCCAGCACGATCAGGATTTCGTCGGTGGCGTAGGCTGAAGACGAGATCGCATCCGACGAGAAGACGGCCAGGCCGACCTTTTTGCTGATGGTCTGGTGTTCAGCCTCCGCCGTGGCCAGCGGCCGGCCGATCAGCCAGCTGCGCCACGAACGGCGCGGTTGCGAGTCAGGCGACTCGACGGTAAACGAGCTCATAGGGATATCCAGCTGTCCAACTAGCGGCGCGGCGTCTACCACGCAAAACGAAGCCCGCCACACAAAGTCCGACGTCCATCCTTGTGGGCGGGTGGTCCGATGCTACTCCGGTTGAAACGGCGTGTCAAGACAGCGCCCAGCCATTTCGCTGACACCGGGCCGGACAGGCCGGCCTTACAGCAGGGTTTTGGCGGCAAAACCGGCCAGCGCTGCCACCAAGGGCGCGTTCGGCTGGCTGACCACCAGCGGCACGCCCTGGGCCAGCGCCGTCGCCTGGCCTTTGTCGAACGGAACCACCAGGTCCAGCCCGCGGCCCAGCGCCTTCTCCACGGCTGACATCGGCACGGCCGCCTCCGCCGCCGTTTGGTTGAGGACGACCTTGATTTTGGCCTCGGGCACCTGCAGCGCCGCCAAAGCGCGCAGAGTGTTGCGGGTGACCTCTACCGAACCGACGTCCGGATTGAGGACGACGACCACGTACTTGGCGTCGCCGACCGCGGTGGTGGTAGCGTCGTCCAGCAGCGGCGCCGCGTCTACGACGACGTCGGAGAAGAACTTGCGCAGGTAGTAGGCCACAGCCTGGGCGGCCTCGGCGGCCAGGCTGGCCCGCACCGGCTGGGCCGGCGCCGACATCACAAAGACGCCCGAGTCATGCCGCACGATGGCCTGGGCCATCGTGCCCGAGTCGATCACCGGCGGCAGGTCAGCCCAGGTGACCTTGGGACGGACGCGCAGCTGCAGGGCCACCTGGCCGCCAGCCGGGCTCAGATCCAACAGGCAGGCCCGCTTGCCGGCGCGCTCCAGGACGCCGGCCAGGTTGACGGCCAGCGTGGTCTTACCGACGCCGCCGCGCATCCCTAGGATTACGACCAGACGGCCGGCCGGCGGCGGCCCCGGCGGCGCAAAGGGCGAAGTGGTGGCCCGGCTGACGCTGACCACGGCCGGCCCGGCTTGGGCGGCCGGCGGCGCGGCGGCCGGCGGCGGCACCGGCGTCACGGTCGGCGGCGGCGTCTCCTCCCGCGAGATGCTGAGCATCTCCGTGATCTTGGCGGCCAACTCGCGCGGGTCGACGGGTTTGGTCAGGTAACCATCGGCCCCCGCCTCCAGCGCCCCCTCCCGGTCGGCCGGCTGGGCCCGCGCGGTCAGGATCAGGATCGGCAGGTTGCGGGTCCGGTTGGCGCTGCGCAGGCGCTGCGCCACCTCGTAGCCGTCGATGTCCGGCAGCATCAGGTCCAAGATGATGAGGTCGTAACGGTTGCTGACCGCCAGCGCCAGGCCCTCCTCGCCGCGCGAGGCCAGCGTCGGGCTGTGGCCCAGGCGCGTCAGCATCAGCTTCAGAACGGCGCGGAAATCGTTGTCGTCGTCGATGACGAGGATGTAGGCCATCAGCCTTTTCCTTTGGGGAGGGCGCCCAGGCCGGTGGCCAGCGTCCGGTTGACGAACATGGCCGGCGCGGCGAAGGACGTGTCCGGGTATTGCACCGGGATGGCCGTGGCGTTGAACAACATCGCGTACTTGCCCGTGCCGCCGACCAGCAGCGCGTCGTGGTCCAGCCGGCTGGTGAACTCCACCAACCCGCGCACCTCGAACGCCTCCGTCGTCATCAGGACCGGCGCGGTGAGCATTTTGCCGCCGCTGACGCGGATGTAGGTCTGCGGGCCGATGTCCTCGCGCCGGGCCAACAAGCCCAGCGCGACATTGGCCTTGACCAGGCTGGCTTCGTCGAAGTTGGCGATGATGCGGGCAGGCTGCTGCAGGCGCGAAACGTACACGTTGCGCACCATAAAGATCGAGGAGTGGACGTCGTTGAGCAGACCCACCAGACCCGTGTTGCCGACCTCCACCTGGCAGGTGATGCGGTGAACGTTGGTAAAGAAGTCGACGTTGACAATGCTGCGCGCGATGCTTTTTTCGGTCATGTGTCTGCCTAGGGCGACGCTGGCCGTCCGCTCGGAGCGGCGAGCTGGCCGGAACTGGTGCGCAACACAGGTTGTCCCCGTATTCTACAAAGAATCGCCGTATAGGGAAAATCGCCCCCGGCCCGCCGCTAACCTGGCTTGGGCCGGCCGGGGTCCAGCGGGCGCTGGACCAGCCCCGGCGCTGCTCGCCGCGGGCGGCCGCCTCGGCGCCAGCAAGGAGGCCGGCCGCGTACGCCTGGGCAAAGTCAGTGATCCGCTGGCGCCCGCCCGGCTGAGACAGGTGTTCCGATTGTTCAAGCGCCAACAAACAACCCGCCCACAACCGGCCGGCGCGTCCGCCCGGGCTGCGTAAAAACCGGGTTAAGGGGCCGTCCGTCCGCGGCTCCGGCTTCACCATGTTTTCACGCCAGCTTCGGCGCAGCTTTGCTGAGTTTCGCCCGCGGAATCGCTAAAGTATGCGCGGGTTGGGTGCCCGGCCGGCCCCAACCAACCGGCATCATTCAGCGAGCGAGGACCCCATGCGACACAAGACCGTCACCTAAATCCGCCGCGATCACCGCTGCCAACGAACGAGCCGGGCTTGAGGCCCGGCTCGTCGTTTTTGTGGCTTCTGCCCTGGGGAGACCGGCGCGCGCCGGCCGGCTGTTACTGCGGCGGCAGGATGACAGTGTCGATGACGTGGATCACGCCGTTCGAAGCGGCCACGTCCGTGGCGATGACGTTGGCGTTGTCGACCTTCACGGAACCGCCGGCGACCGTGATGGCGACGTTAGCGCCCTGGAGCGTCGGCGCCGCGGTCAGGTTGACGACATCGGCGGCCAGCACGCGGCCCGGCACGACATGGTAGAGCAGGATGTTGCTCAACGCGGCCGGGTCCTTGAGCAGGGCGTCCACCGTGCCGCGCGGCAGCTTGGCGAAGGCGGCATCGGTGGGCGCGAAGACCGTGAACGGCCCGGCGCCGCGCAGCGCGCTCTCCAGGCCGGCGGCCTTCACGGCGGCCACCAGCGTCTTGAAGTTGCCGTTCAGGATGGCGGTATCCAGCACGTCGAAGGGCGGCAGGATGACGGTATCGATGACGTGGATCACGCCGTTGGAGGCCGGGATGTCGGTGGCGATGACGGTGGCGTTGTTCACCATGACCTTGCCACCCTCAACCTTGATGGCGACGCTGGCGCCGTTCAGGGTCGGCGCGGACGACAGATTGACGACGTCAGCGGCCAGCACCTTGCCGGGCACGACGTGGTACAGCAACACCTTGGCGAGCAGATCCGGGTTGGCCAGCAGCGTGTTCAGCGTGGCGGCCGGCAGTTTGGCGAAGGCGGCGTCGGTGGGCGCGAAGACGGTCAGCGGGCCCTCACCCTGGAGAGCACCCACCAGACCGGCGGCACGGGCGGCGGCCAGCAGGGTCTTGAAGCTGCCGGCGCCGGCGGCGCGGCCGACCAGGTCGGGGGTGGGGATGGCCAGGCGCTGGCCGGGGAAGATCGTGTCCGTGCGCAGGCCGTTGGCGGCCTTCAGGTCATCGACGGTGACCGCGTTGGCGCGCGCGATGCGGCCCAGGCTGTCGCCGGCCTTGACGACGTAGCGCCCATCGGTCGCCGGGGCGGCCGCCGCCGGAGCAGCCGCGAGCGACGGCGGCAGGATGACGGTGTCGATGACGTGGATCACGCCGTTGGAAGCCGGGATGTCAGTGGCGATGACGGTGGCGTTGTTGACCATGACCTTGCCGCCCTCCACCTTGATGGCGATGGCCTCGCCCTGCAGGCTGGTGGCCGAGGTGAGCTTGACGACGTCGGCGGCCAGCACCTGGCCGGGCACGACGTGGTAAGTCAGGATTTTGGTCAACAGGGCGCGGTCCGCCAGGATAGCGTTCAGCGTGGCGGCCGGCAGTTTGGCAAAAGCGGCGTCGGTGGGCGCGAAGACAGTCAGCGGACCTTCGCCCTTGAGCGCGTCCACCAGGCCGGCGGCCTGGACGGCGGCCACCAGCGTCTTGAAGCTGCCGGCGCCCAGCGCGCGGCCGACCAGGTCGGGCATGGGGATGGTCAGGCGCTGGCCGGGGAAGATCGTGTCCGTGCGCAGGCCATTGGCGGCCTTCAGGTCATCCACGGTGACCGCGTTGGCGCGCGCGATGCGGCTGAGGTTATCGCCGGCCTTGACGACGTAGACGGAGGCGTCGGCGGCCATCACAGGCGCCGGCGTCAGCGCCGCGCCGAACGCCAGCGCCACGATCGCGGTCAGTGTCATCAGACGAAACAGGAAGGAACTCTTCGCGGACATGGTCAACTCCTCTATTACCATTGAGATACGTTGGCTCATCGGGCTGAGGCTGGTGCCCCGGCGGTGCGCTGCCGCCGGGACTGCGTGAACCACGGCGCGGGCGCGACCGGTGCGCGCCGGCGTCTTGCCTGTGGTCAGGTCCAACCGCCTCACTTTGCTCCGGCGAGAAACATATCGCCGTCCACGATGTTGTAGCGAGTTTGTTAATTGTTTGCTTAATTCTTGTATATTGCTGAACGCAGGATGAGCGCGGCTCGGTCAGGCCGGCCGCTCCAGGCGGACGAGCACGGCGCCATCGGAGAAGGCGATCCAGGCGGAGTCGGCCGGGGGCGTCTCGGGCGGGGTCTGGGCGGCCAAAGCCAGGGCGGCGCGCACGCGCCAGCGCCGGGCGGGGCCGGTGACTTCAAAGGGCCCCCAGGCCTCAGCGCCGCGCAGAAAGTTGAAGGCGCGGCGGGCCGGCCAGGTGACCGGGACGCGAAGGTCGTCTGGCGTGGGGGAGGGAAAGTAGCTGGCGCCGACGCCAGGCTGCGGCCGGCGCGGCCAGGGGACGTGAGCGAGCGCGTCCAGCACCAGGCGGGCGCCAGCCTCGGCCAGCGTGCGCTCCGCCTCGACCTCACGCCAGCCGTCCGGGAAGGGCAGCGCTGCCTGCCCCACCAGGTCGCCCGTGTCCAGGCCTTCCTCCAATTGGTGCACGCTCACGCCGGTGCGGGTCTCGCCGTGGCGAAACTGCCAGAAGAGCGGCTGTGGGCCGCGGTACGCGGGCAGCAACGAGGGATGCAGGTTGAGGCCGCCCAGCCGCGGCAGCGCCAGCCAGGCCGGCGGCAGGCGGCGCGGGAAACACGCCACGCACCACAGATCCGGACGCAGCGCGGCCAGCTCGGCCAAACCTGCGTCCGCGCCCAGGCGCGCCGCCTCCCACACCGGCAGGCTGTGCGCGTGCGCCAGCGCCACGATGTCCGGCCGGCTGCCCGGCGCGCTGAGCGGCAGGTCTGGCGGCGGCAGGCGCTGCAGCCCGGCCCCGCTCGCGAACGGGCGGCGCGGAGACGGTATAATCAGGCCCACGACGGCGCAGCCCGCCGCCAGCAGTGTCTGCAACGCGACCCGCGAGTATTCGCAGCGCATCCCCAGGAAAATGAGCCGGGGCGTCATGGTTCAGACACAGAGAGAGGCCAACATGTCAGTCCGCATCGTCAAGTGCGCCAAGCTCGGCCGCGAGTTACCGGGGCTGCCGCGCCCGCCCTTCCCCGGCCCGCTCGGCCAGCGCGTCTTCGAGAACATTTCCCAGGCGGCCTGGCAGTTGTGGCAGCAGCAGTCAGTGATCATCATCAACCACTACGGCCTCAACTTGGCCGACAAGCGCGCCCAGCACTTCCTGATGGAACAGCTGGAGGAGTTCTTCTTCGGCGCGGACGCCGCCATGCCGGAAGGCTGGGTGCCGGAAGGCGAGGGCGAGCCTGGCGGAGCGCCGGCCAAAGGTTCCGGCAAAGGCGCGCCGGTCCCCCAGCGCAAATAGCGGTCCGGCGCGGCCGCTGTGCCTCGCCCCATGACACCTAGCCGCATCCTCCTGATCGCGTGTTACGAACTGGGCCATCCACCGCTCAGTCTGGCCTGGCCGCTGGCCTGTCTGCGTCAGGCCGGGTTTGCGCCGCAGACGCTCGACCTGGCCGTCGAGCCGCTTGACGAAACGCTGGCCAGCGCGGCCGACCTCGTCGCCATCGCCGTGCCGATGCATACGGCGCTGCGCCTGGGCGTTGAGGCCGCCCAGCGCGTCCGCGCCGCCGACCCGCGCGCCCACCTGTGCTTCTATGGATTGTACGCCGGTCTGAACGCCGCGCACCTGTTCGGCGCCGGGCTGGCGGACTCCGTCATCGCCGGCGAGAGCGAGGCGCCGCTGGTGGAGCTGGCGCGCGCGCTGTCCGCCGGCCAAGATCCGGC
>ERZ761602.3380-NODE-3380-length-22701-cov-9.405237_pt1 | contig 22701 bp, 23 predicted proteins | sample MGYA00512165_ERZ761602 | MGnify/ENA primary metagenome ERZ761602 (study PRJEB28899, sample SAMN02445085) | bioreactor sludge metagenome | biome: EBPR sludge; isolation source: Thorneside wastewater treatment plant | place: Australia: Brisbane, Thorneside...
AACCCCCTCCCGCCGGGAGGGGGAGTGAACGGTTACCTCTAAGCCACATCCCTCTGGGGAACCATGCCACGAAAAGAACCCCGATCGCACGGCCTCCCGCAACGATCATGCGCGGCCTCGTCGCGGCGGACTCTTGCACGGACTCGCGAGAACCCAGTGGAAGATTCGATAGCTCTCCCACTTCAGTCTAGGGGCGGTCGTCCACCGCCTCCTGGGCACGGGGAAGCAGATCCTCGCGGCTGACGCCCAAATACAGCGCCGTGGCGCTGGCGATGTAAATCGACGAGTAGGTGCCCACCACGATGCCGACGATCATGGCGATCGAGAAACCCCGCATCACGACGCCGCCAAAGAAATACAACACGATGACCGACAGCAGGGTGACGAAGCTGGTCATGATGGTGCGCGAGAGCGTCTCGTTGATCGACAGGTTCATGATTTCCATGGCGGAGCCCTTGCGCCGCTTACGGAAATTCTCGCGGATCCGATCCAGCACCACCACGGTGTCGTTGACCGAGTAGCCGATGACCGCCAGCACCGCCGCCAGCACCGTCAGGTCGAACTCGATCTGGAGCAGCGAAAACCAGCCGACGGTGAAGATCACGTCGTGGACGGTGGCGGCGATGGTGCCCAGCGCCAACCGCCACTCAAAGCGGAACATCACGTAGATCAGGATGCCCGCCAGCGCGCCCAGGGCCGCCAGGCCGCCCTGCTCCACCAGTTCCTGACCCACCTGCGGCCCGACGAACTCGGCCCGCGCCAGCGTGGCCCCGGCGCCACCCTCGGCGGCTTGCAGGGCGTGCAATACGTCATTGCTCAGCGTGGCGGCGTTACCCTGACCATGGCGGGGTGGGATGCGGATCAACACATCCCGCGAGGCGCCGAAGTGCTGGGTCTGGGCATCGCCGAAGCCGGCCTTGGCCAAGGTCTCGCGGACCTTGGGAATTTCCACCGGCCGTGGGTACTGAACTTCGATCACCGTGCCGCCGGTGAAGTCCAGCCCCAGGTCCATGCCCCGAACCAGCAGCGAACCGACCGCGATCAGCAACACGGTGATGGACCAGGCCATTGCCAGCTTGCGCCAGCGCAGAAAATCGATGTTGGTATTGTAAAGACCGAATCGTCCCATAACCGTGTCCCAGTCCGCTCAGACGGTCAGTTTTTGCAGCTTGCGGCCGCCATAGAGGAGATTGACCAGCGCCCGCGAACCGGTGACCGCCGTGAACATCGAGGTCAGGATGCCGATGCTGAGCGTGACCGCGAAGCCCTTGATCGGGCCGGTGCCGAAACCGAACAGCATGATCGCCGCGATCAGGGTGGTCAGGTTGGAGTCGAGGATGGTGTCGAACGCCCGGTCGAAACCGGCGTGGATCGCCGCCTGCGGGCTGTTGCCGTTGCGCAACTCCTCGCGGATCCGCTCGTAGATCAGCACGTTGGCGTCCACCGCCATGCCCATGGTCAGCACGATGCCGGCGATGCCGGGCAGGGTGAGGGTGGCCTGCAGCATCGACAGCGCCGCGATGATCAGCACCACGTTGGCGACCAGCGCGGCGGTGGCGATCAGGCCGAAGGTTTTATAGCGCAGCGTCATGAACGCGGCGATCACCAACAGCGAGATCATGGCGGCGCGGAAGCCCTGAGCGATGTTTTCTTTGCCGGCGCTCGGGCCGACCGTGCGTTCCTCGATGATCTCGATCGGGCTGACCAGCGCGCCGGCGCGCAACAGCAAGGCCAAATCGCGGGCTTCGCGGGTGCTGTCCAAACCGGTGATCTGGAAGCGCCGGCCCAGCCGGTCGCGGATGGTGGCGACGTTGATGACTTCCTCGACGGTGTAGGCGGTTTTCTTCAGCTCACCGTCCACCCGCTTGGTCTCGGTCTTGTTTTCGATGAACACCACGGCCATGCGTTTGCCGACGTTGTCCTTGGTGCCGTCTTCCATGCGCTTGGCGCCCTTGCCGTCCAGGGTGATGAACACCGCCGGCCCGCCGCTCTGCTGGTCCAGCCCGGAGGCGGCGTCCACGATGGAATCGCCGGTCAGCATCACCCGCTTCTGCAACAGCACCGGCCGGCCTTCGCGATCTTTGTACAGCCGCGAGTTGAGGGGGATCCGGCCGGTGCTGGCGGCCTGGTTCCAGTCGTTTTCCTCGTCGGCCAGCCGGAATTCGAGGGTGGCGGTGGCGCCGAGGATTTCCTTGGCGCGAGCGGTGTCCTGCACGCCGGGCAGTTGCACCACGATGCGGTCGCTGCCCTGCTGCTGGATGATCGGCTCGGCCACGCCCAGTTCGTTGACCCGGTTGCGCAGGGTCGTGATGTTCTGCTGCAAGGCGAAGTCGCGCTTTTCCTTGATCTCGGGTTCGCCAAGGGTCAGTCTCAGGCTCAGCGAATCGGGTTCGCTCTGTTGCAGGCTCGGTAGTTGCTTGCGCAGCGCCTGAGCGGCCTTGTCGCGTTCGGCCTCGTCCTTGAACTCCACCTGCACCCCGCCACCGGCAACCCGTCCCACTGAAGTGTATTGCACTTTTTCGGCGCGCAACTGGGCACGGATTTCATCCACGTAGCCATCCTCGATCTGCTTGATGGTGGCGTCCATGTCCACCTGCATCAGGAAATGCACGCCGCCGCGCAGGTCGAGGCCCAAATACATCGGATTCAGGCCCATGGCCCGCAGGAAATCCGGGGCCGATGAGGCGAGGTTCAAGGCGACGATGTAGTCGCGACCCAGCCGATCCTTGAGGATGTCGGCGGCCTTGAGCTGCACTTCGGTGTCGGGAAAACGGATCAGCAGCCGACCGTTCTCCAGTTCCAGCCGCTTGGAAGACAGCTTGTCGACGTCGAGCAAGGCGGCGACCCGGTTCTGGAACGCCGCGTCGATGGCGATGTTGGCGCGGGCGCCGGAAATCTGCACGGCGGGGTCTTCGCCGAACAGATTGGGCAAGGCGAAGATCAGGCCCCAGAGCATCACCAGGCCGATCAGCAGATACTTCCACCAGGGATATTGATTCAGGGTATACGGAGTGGACATGACGCAGCGGTTCCCGCCAGGCGCCGGGCGGCGCGCTGGCGCTGGATTAGAGATTGCCCTTGTAGGTGCCCTTGGGCATCAGCGATCCCACGGAAGCCTTTTGAACCTTGATCTGCACGCCATCGGCGATTTCCACCTGCATGAAGTTCTCGCCGATCTCGGTGACGCGGCCCAGCACGCCGCCGCCGGTGACGATTTCGTCGCCCTTCTTGAGTCCCTCGACCATCTGCTTGTGTTCCTTGGCGCGCTTGGTCTGCGGGCGAATCAGCAGGAAGTAGAACGCCGCGATCAGGATGATGGGAAACAGCAGGTTCATCAAACCCATCTCGGCGCCGCCGGGGGCGCCGCCGGTCTGGGCCAAGGCGGCGGGGACCAGGAAACTCAGAATACTTTCCATGCAAGTGCCTCGTTGAGTGTTCGCCACGCTTTGGAGTCATGCGGAAATGCGCCGCCGCTGTTGGCGATCAAGACAGCGCGGGGCGGGCGATGGGAGCCATTGTCAAATGGGCGGCATTATACACGGGCGACGGAACTTGCCCGCGTTTTTCACGAAACCCGCCGCGATTCTCTCCACGACGCGGGTGTTGCAATCACCGACCCGCAATTCCCGCTTCCAAGGCGGGAAAGGCGGCTTGACCTTCATTCACCTCGATGGATCCATGCCTCGGCGCTGGCCGTCTGGCCCGCCTGGTCCAGCACGGTGACCCGGACCAGTCCCACGCCATCCGGCGACCAGAACGCGTCCCGCCGCCATGGGTCCGTCGTCAGCGGCCGACCGTTCACCAGCCAGCGCAGTGGCCTGACCCCACCCCTCGCCGTCAGCGGCAGTTCGGCCAGCACGCCGCCGCGTTCCGGCAATTCCACCGTCGAGCCAGCCACCGGAAAAGTGAGGGTCAGCGGCGGAGCATTGACGGTTTCCGCCACCGGCCGAGTGCGGAAGTAGCGCAACCGTTCCGGCAACTGGTCGCGGCCGACCTGAAGGACGCCCGGAGGCGGCGCGGCCGGGCGAGGCGCCGGTTCCGGCAGCAGGTCGAATACCCGAAACAGCAGCGGCGCGGCGGTGTTGCGGCCATAGTGACCCGGGCTGGGCGAACCGTCCGGCCGGCCGGCCCACACGCCCACCGTGTAATCGGCATCGAAGCCCAGCGCCCAGGCGTCGCGGAAACCGTAGGACGTGCCGGTCTTATGGGCGATGGCGCGCGGTCGGGCGACGCTGGCCGGCCCGACCACGTTTTGTGGGATCGGTCCATGGCGGAGGATGTCTTGCAGATACCAGCAGGCTGCTTCCGTCAGCAGGCGCTGGCCGGACACCTCGGGATCGGTGGGACCGAACCGCAACGGCGCCACCCCGCCGCCGTTGGCGAAACCGACATACAACGTCACCAGTTCCTCCAGGGTCATGCCAACGCCGCCGAGCGCCAGCGGCAATCCCGGTCGGGGATGGGCCATGCTCCAGTGCAAGGGCAAACCGACCTCGCGCAGCCGCGCCGCCAGCCGCGCCGGCCCCACCTGCTCCAACACCGCCACCGCCGGGATGTTCGACGACTGTTGCAGGGCTTCGCGCACCGTCAATTGCCCAGCGTAGGTGTTGCGGAAATTGGTGGGGCTGTAGTCGCCAAAGCGGGTGGGCACATCCTCGATCAAGGTTTCGGGATGGATCAGCAGATCGTCGAAGCCGAGACCGTAGACCAGCGGCTTCAGGGTCGAACCCGGCGAGCGCACCGCCCGGATCATGTCCACCTGCCCGGCGCGGCGCGGATCGCGGAAATCGCTGGCGCCGACATAGGCCAGCACCCGCCGGTCGCGGTGGGCGACCACCAGGATCGCCAGGCTGCTTTCCGACTCCAGCGCGGACTGCCGTTGGCGAGCCAGCGTTTCCAGGGTCTGCTGCAAGCCTCGATCGATGAAGGTGGGGTGCTGCGTCACGCCGGGTCGCGAAGTTCGCAACCGGTCGGCAAGATGCGGGGTCAGGAAGGGCAAGGGGCGCAACCGGCTCGGCAACGGTTCCTGGCGGGCCTCCTCGACCTGCCGCCCGGTCAGTACCCCCAGTTGGCCCATGCGCGTCAACACCTTGTCGCGCGCCGCCCGCGCCCGGTCGGGAAAGCGGTCCGGCCGCAGCCGCGACGGCGCTTGCGGCAACACCACCAGCAGCGCCGCTTCCGCCGCCGTCAACCGGGTCGGCTCCTTGCCGAACCAGGCCAGCGCGCCCGCGCGGACTCCTTCCAGGTTGCCCCCGAACGGCGCCAGCGTCAGATAGAAACCGAGAATCTCGTCCTTGGCATGGCGCCGCTCCAGTTGCAGGGCGCGCAGCATTTCACCGAGCTTGCCAGCCAGATCGCGCTCGTGGGGCTCCAGTAGCCGGGCTGCTTGCATGGTCAGGGTCGAGGCGCCCGACACCACCCGGCGGTGGCGTAGCCACTGTCCCAGCGCCCGCACCACCGCCACCGGGTCCACGCCGGGATGAGCGTCGAACCGCTGATCCTCATAAGCCCGCAACATCCGCAGGTACAGCGGATCCACGTCATCGGGTCGCGCCGGCAACCGCCAGACGCCCGGCGGCGCCGCGAACGCGCGCAGGATGCGGCCCTGACGGTCCAGCACCAGCGCCGAGACCTGGCGAGCGCGATCCAACGGCGGCGGCAACGCCGCGTCCAACGCCAACCCCAGGCCGACTGCCGGGATCAGCAGCGCGCACCGGCGAACGAAACGAGGAGAAAAGCGGATAAAACGAGGGAACGAGCGCATGATCGGCTTCGCGCTACGCCGGGTTCGACCGCCGGCGTCACCCTCCCTGACCGAGCATCCGCCGGCTAGCGGTGGCGTCCGCCCCGGGCGTTGGGTGCCCGCTCCTCGTTTACCTTGAGGCGCTGGCCGCGCAATTCCTGGCCGTTGAGTCCGCCGATGGCGGCGCGCGCCTCGTGGCCTTCCATCTTGACGAAGCCAAAACCGCGGCAAAGACCGGAAAACACATCCCGGGTCAGTCGCAGCCCGTGAACCCGCCCGTAGGCGGCGAACAGGTCCGTCACCTCCTGCTCGGTGGCGTCCGAAGGCAGATTGCCAATGAAGACGGTTTTCATGCGCGGTCTCCTGTGGTTACGACCCGCCGGGGCGGGTTGGGATGATGGTGGCGCCGGGAAGCATTCCCGGACCCGGCTTCCGGGCGCGTGGACCGGCGCGGAGACGACGAGGCGGGTCGCTCTCCAGTCGGCGGGCCAGCGCGATGCGCCGAATGATGCCGAACGCCGGACGCAATCGGCGCGGTTGGCGCTGGCGGGCGCCGACCACCGCTGGGCGCAAATCCTTCGACCACCGACGACGGCAATTGTCGGCCTAGCAAGCGCTGGATGTCCCGCAACCGCGGAGTTTCATCGGCGCTGACCAGCGAAATCGCCAACCCAGCGTAACCCGCGCGGCCGGTGCGGCCGATGCGATGGACGTAGTCCTCCGGCACATGCGGCAGTTCGTAATTCACCACCCGCGGCAATTGCACGATGTCCAGGCCACGGGCGGCGATGTCGGTGGCCACCAGCACCTGAATCCGGCCCTGCTTGAAATCGTCCAGGGCGCGGGTACGGGCCGACTGGCTCTTATTGCCGTGCAGGGCGGCGGTGCGGATGCCATCGCGTTCGAGCTGGCGGCTCAGCCGGTCGGCGCCGTGCTTGGTGCGGGTAAACACCAGGGTCGCGTCACGCCCGCCGGCGCTCAGCAGATGACTGAGCAAAGCGGTTTTCCGCTCCGCGTCCACCGGATGCACCTGCTGCTCCACCCGGTCGGCGGGCGCGTTGCGCGGGGCGATGTCGATCACCGCCGGGTCGCGCAGAAAATCGCCCGCCAACTGGCGGATCGGCTCGGCGAAGGTAGCCGAGAACAGCAGGGTCTGCCGCCGCTTGGGCAACAGTGCCAACAGGCGCCGGATCGCCGGCAGGAAACCCAGGTCCAGCATCCGGTCGGCCTCGTCCAGCACCAGAATCTCGACGCCGGCCAGACTGACGGTTTTCTGGCTCAGGTGGTCCAGCAACCGCCCTGGCGTGGCCACCAGGACATCGACCCGGCGGCGCAAGGCGTCGAACTGCGGTCCCATGCTGACGCCGCCGACCAGCAGCGCGGTGCGAGGTGCGACATGGCGGCCATAGACGCGCACGCTGTCGGCGATCTGGGCGGCCAGTTCGCGGGTCGGGGTCAGCACCAGGGCGCGCGGCCGACCGGCGGGTAGCGCCCCACTCGCGTCAAGTTGCAGGCGCTGTAACAGCGGCAGGGTGAAGGCGGCGGTCTTGCCGGTGCCCGTCTGGGCGGCGGCGAGGAGATCGCACCCCGCCAGAATCATGGGAATGGCTTGAGATTGAATCGGGGTGGGCGTGGCATAGCCTTGGGTGGCGACGGCGCGCGCCAGGTCGGCAACCAGGCCGAGAGCGGCAAATGGCATTCACAACTCCTGAATCCGCCTGCCCATGCGTGGCGCAAGGAACCGGTCCAGACGGAATAATTTGAAAATGGAGGGTAATCGGGGAACCCCAGCAGGGGCGAACCACGGCGGGTTTGCGGGAGGAACAGGGGGCCTGAACGACCCCTTGGCGACAATTCCGGGAGGAACGGCGGAAACCTCGGGGCGCGAACCGGACCGCGCCGCGACAAACTCGGTGCCGAATGTACCACGCTTCGCGTGCTTTACCTAATCGGGGGATAAGGCGAAGGCCGAAAACGCCGGGGACTGAGTCGAACTGTTTCCTCCCCGGCGGCGCGCGTCAGAACGGGCGGGTTGGGATCGGGTTTATCGTCGGGAGACTCCTCCCCGGCGGCGCGCGTCAGAGTCGACTCAGTTGCGCGTTGATCGCGCCACTCAAACGTTGAACCCAGCCGTTGTAGTTGCTGTGGATGTTGACGCCGTCGTAGCCGAGATTTTGGCTGTCCCGGTAGATGATGCTGTAGCTGGTCCGGTTATACGGAATCTCGACCTGGGCCATGTGATCGCGCACATAGAGCGTGCCAATGATCAGTCCGGGCTGAACGTCCTTCATCTGCCAGCCCAGCGACACTCCGGCCTGCTGGATGGCGTTGCGGACATCTCTCAGATTATAGCCGCTCGTGCTGGTGCTGACCGGCGCGCCCTCGACATTGTAGATCGGATTGCTCTTGCAACCCACCAGCGCCAGGGCCACGATGCCAATGAGCGCGAGCCATGTTCTAGCTTTCATGGTTTCCCCCCGTTTCTTCGTGTTGCAAAAAGGTTTCCTTGCTAAGCGTGGGTAATGGTAGTAGCCGCAGGGAACGGAGTAAACCCAGCGGATACAAACCGCGCCTGAGCAACGACCACGCCACCAGATTCACGATGCGCAGCGTATCTCGCCAGGGCCGGTAATGGCTGGGGCGACCCTGGGCGAGGTAAATCGTTTCGATGGCGACCACTCCCGGATAGCGCCGCTGGCAACCCGCCTGCATCAGCAGGGCGCTCTCAAAGGCGAAACCGCGCCTTCCCGGTTCGGGTCCGTTCGCCTGGCGCAGAAACTCGGCGGGATACAGCCGGAAGCCGGACTGGGTGTCGGGGATCGGGCAGCCGGCCGCCCAGGACACCCAGAAGTCGGCCATGCCATTGGCGAAGCGCCGCAGCCGGGGCGCGGCCTGGCGACATTGCAGACGGGCGGCGATGATGGGACAACTGGGCCGGCGCGGACGAGCTGCCAGCAGTTTTGGAATGTCCTCGGGCCGATGCTGACCGTCGGCGTCCAGGGTGATGACCGCTTCCGCCCCCTTCGCCAGCGCGGTTTGCATCCCATGCCACAAGCTGGCGCCCTTGCCCTGATTGATCGGCTGGCGCACCACCACCGCGCCCGCCGCCTCGGCCCGCGCGGCGGTGTCGTCGCGGGAACCGTCGTCCACCACGATCACCCATTCGATCTGTCGCCGCGCGCGGTGAACGATGTCGGCGATGGTGGCGGCTTCGTTGTAGGCGGGGATGACGACGGCAATGGTCATCGGCGCTCTTCAGACGATGCCGCCGTTGAGACCGATGATTTGGCCAGTCAGGTAAGCCGCCTGCTCGGACGCCAGGAATCCGACCAGATCGGCCACTTCGTCCGGCGTTCCCGCGCGGCGCATCGGCACCAGGGTTTTGATGGCCGCCGCGTCGAAGACCGCTTCCGTGGCCGATCCGGCGATGATGCCCGGCGCGACGGCGTTGACCGTGACCCCACGCGAGGCCAGCTCCAGCGCCAGCGCCTTGGTGGCGCCGTGCAGGCCGGCCTTGGCGGCGGCGTAATTGGCCTGGCCGCGATTGCCGGTCACTCCGGCCAGCGAGGAGATGTTGACGATGCGGCCCCAGCGGGTCGCCATCATCGGCAGCAACAGCGGTTGGGTCACGTTGAAGAAGCCGTGCAGGCACACGTCGATCACCCGTCGCCATTGCGCCGACGCCATCCCGGCCATGGGGGCGTCGTCGTGAATGCCGGCGTTGTTGACCAACACCTGAATCGGGCCGGCTTCAAGCAGTTCCGCCAGGATATGGCGAGTTTGATCCACATCGGCGACATCGAAGATCGCCGTTTCCGCCGAGCCACCCCCCGTTCGAATGGCGTCCACGACCTCGGCCGCCCGCTCGGGATGCTGGTGGGCGTGAACGATCACGTACAACCCGCCGCGCGCCAGCCGCTGGCCAATCGCGCGGCCAAGGTCGCCGCTGCCGCCGGTGACCAGCGCCCGCTTCACGGCTCGACCGCCACGCGCAAGGTCGCGCTCGTGCCGGCGAACAAGATTACCCGCCTGGTCGCTCGTCGGGCGATGGCGCACAGCAACGGCAGGCCACGCGCGGCGGGATTGCCGGCGCGCAACCGCTCCAGACCCGCGTCGTCCAGCCGGTCCGCCGGCTGTCCACTCGCGCCGGGATCCAGTCGCAACAACGCCAGCCGGTTGGCTGTCGTCGCCGGATTCAGCAGCAGCGCCGCCGCGAACGGGGCGATGATCTGGCGGCGCTCGGCCAGCGGAAACGGCGGCGGCAGATCGTAGGCGATTAGCAACACCCGCGCCTGATCGGCCCACGCCAGCGCCGCCGCTTCCCGCAGGCCGGCGGCGAAACTGCCATCGTAGGCGGACAGACTGAGCGAGGGCTGCATGCAACCGGTGGCGATCGACCAGTAGCCGGCCGGCGTGTTGTGGACCGACTGATGAAAATGGGTCGGCGATACCGGCCGGTCGGGCTGGGTCAGCGCCACGCAGATTTTGTCCAGGATCTCGCTATCCCCGCCGGAGGACGCGAACACCGTGCGCACCGACAACTCTCCTCGCCCGTTGCCGGGAGAGGGGTCGAGGGCGAGAGCCGCCTGAGCCATGGCCTCCTGCGCGGCCTGGAGCGCCAGCTTGATCGTGGCGGTGACGCGCCGCCGCTCGTTGGCCGGCAGCAGGGTGGCGATAGTCGCCGGCATCGGTTCGGCGATGTAGGGCTGTTGGCCAGCGAGCACCGCCTGGCTGGCTGGCCAACCGGCCAGTCCCGGCGCCATGAGGCCCACGGCTTCCACGGCAAGCGGATTCATCGACGCCTCCGTCCAAGCAGCAGGCTGCAATTGGTGCCGCCGAAACCGAAGGAGTTGCTCAGGGCCAGCCGCAAGGGGCGCTCCCGGTTCTCCAACACCACGCCCGCACCCAGCCTCGGATCGCGCCGGCGGGTGTTGAGCGTGCCCGGAATCAGGTCCTGTTCCAGGCACAGGGCAACGAAAACGGCCTCGGTGACGCCCGCCGCGCCCAGGGTATGCCCGGTCCAGCCCTTGGTGGAGCTGCACGGCGTGGCCGGCCCGAACACGCGCAGCACCGCCCGATCCTCGGCGGCGTCGTTCAATGGCGTGGCGGTGCCGTGCAGGTTGATGTAGTCCACCTGCGCCGGGAGAATCTCCGCTCGGGCCAGCGCCTCTTGCATCGCTAGCGCCGCCCCCGCTCCCTCGGGATGCGCGGCGGTCATGTGGTAGGCGTCGCTGCTTTCGCCGTAACCGAGCAGCAGGACGCGATCATCGTTGGGTTTGGCCCATTCCAGCAGCGCGAAGCCGGCTGCTTCACCAATGTTCAGGCCATCGCGGTCGACATCCCACGGTCGGCAGGGCCGGGCGGAGATCAACCCCAAGGCGTTGAAGCCATGCAAGGTGGTCAGGCACAGGCTGTCCACGCCCCCGACCACGGCGGCGTCGCACAATCCCCCCCGCATCTGCCGCCAGGCGGAGGCGAACGCCTTGGCGCTGGAGGAACAGGCGGTGGAAATGGCGAACGCCACCCCCGTCAGACCCAACCAGCGTCGCGTGAAATCGGCCACCGAGAATACGTTGTGGGTATGCTGGTAATCGAAGGTCGCCGGCAAGCTCCCGGTGATGGGGTCGCGCTGGCGATAGGCGTGTTCGGTGGCGCCGATGCCGGAGGTGCTGGTGCCGATGAACACGCCGATCCGATCCGCGCCGTAACGGTCGCGGGCCTGGCGCACCGCCGCGCCGAACCCATCCTGTTCCAGGCCCAGCCGCGCCAGCCGGTTGTTGCGACAATCGAACGGCGCCAGCTCGCCGCGCAACGGTTCTTGGTCCAGGCCGGCCACCTGGCCGATCCAGGTATTCAGCTCAGCGTCCTCGAAATCGCAAGGTCGCAACCCGCTTTCGCCCTCCCGCAACGCGCGCAGCGAGGCCGCGAGACCGCGTCCCAAGGCGTTGGTCAGGGTGCAGGCGGCGATGGCCAGCGGCTTGATCGCCATGAGTCAACTCATCTTCGTCAACAAAGGTCGGGCCGCCACCAGGGCGGCGATGAAACTGGCGGCCACGCCCAGGCTCACGGTCAAGCCGATGGCCCGCAGCGCCGGCAGCGCGGAAAGTGAAAGCATACCAAAAACGGTCAGGGCCGAACCGCAGCAGACCAGCAGCGCATGCAGGGTGCGGCGGCGCGAATCCGGATCGGCGCCCGGCCGGCTGAAAAACAGCCCGTAATCGACGCCGACCCCCAACACCAGCAGCAGCGAGACCAGATGGAACAGCGACAACCGCTCGCCCAACGCCAACAGGGCCGCCACCGTGAACACCAGCGCCAGCGCCACCGGCAAGAGCGCGGCGACCACCCGACGCCAGGAGCGCAGTCCGAGCCAGACCACCGCCACGATCAGCGCCGCGCCCCAACCGATCCGAACCAGGGTCGCTGCGCGGAAACCGGCCACCAGCCGGTTGGTTTCCGCACGCAAGTCGAGATAGTACGCTTGGCTGGATTCAGCTTGCGGTAAATCGGCGGCCAGGGCGCCGGCATCCCGCACGCCGCTCAACGGCAGCAAGGCGGTCCAGCCGCGCCCGCCGGGAAACAGCATGGCGTTGACCCGCGTCCCCAACAACGTACCGCGCAAGTCCTCGGGCCGTAGTGGCGACGCGGCGCGCGCGGCGTCGACGGCGTCGAGAAACGGCGCGAACGATCCCGGCTTGAACGGCAAACCTTGCAAAGCGGCGTTCAGGTTGGCGGTCAGCGTCGCCGCGTCCGGCAACGACGCCTGGCGCTGTTGCTGGGTCCGCGCGCTGGGCAGCGAGCGCATCGGGCCGTCGTACCCGGTCAGCAGACCTTCCCGCTGACGGTCATCCAGATAAACCGCGATGGTTTCGCCGTGGCGCAGGGCGGTTTCCGCGTCCGGCGCGACGATGGCGATCAAATGGCCGACTTCCGGGGCGCCCAGCGCGGTGCGCAGTTCCTGATCGAGTCGCATCAGTTCGCGCGGTACCGGACTGAGCGCGGCCAGGTCGTTTTCCCACAGCGGCGGGGCCTTGACCATCAGCGCCAACAATACCAGCGCTCCGCACCCACCCAGCGCCAGCGCCAACCGGGGCCGGGGTTGCAACGCCCGGTCCGCCCAGGCGCCGATGGCGACCGGCTGCGGCGGCGTCCAGCGCGGCGGTAATAGGGCCGGCAACAACCAACGGGTGGTCGCCACGGCGGCGGCGATGCCGGCGACGGTGAACACGCCCAACTGGCTCAAGCCGGGAAAATCGGCGTCGAGCATCGCCAGACAACCGAGCAGCGTGGTCGCCACGCACAGCCGCAAGGTCGGCCACAACTGGCGCAAGGTATCCACCACCGTTTCCGTCGCCCGCCGATGGCTGAACAGGTAGGTGGGATAGTCCAGCGTCTCCCCCAGCAGGGTCATGCTGAACGCCAGGGTGATGAGGTACATCTTGCCGAAGATCAGGTCCACCGCCGCCGCGCCGGCCAGCAACGCCGCCAGCATCGGCAGCGCGCCGAGCCAGACCGTGCGCGCCGAGCGGTAGACCAGCAGCAGAATCAGCACCACCGCCGCCAGCGCCAGCGTGCTGAGAAACTCCGCCTGGGCGTGGATCGTGTCCGCCGCCAGCGTCGCCAGCACGCCGGGGCCGCTCATCTCCAGTTGCACGCCGGTTTCCACGCGAGCGGCGGCGAAAGCCGCGCGAATGGCGGTCACCGCTTTGCGCTGGGCGGCGAGGTCATAACCGGAGGCGCGGGTTTCGACCAGCAGCAACGCGCGCTCCCCATCCGGCGAAAACCAGAGGCCCAGCCGCTTGGCCGGTTCACGCAAACCACCCTGCCACCGCTTGAGCAGATTCAGCAGTTCGCCGGTCGGATCGCCAGCCAGCCAGCGTTTCTGGAACACCGCCAGCGGTGACTGCAATTCGGCCAGACGTTGTCGCAAACCGGCGCGCAAGCTATCCACCGTGAAGCGTTCCGGGGTAACCGTCGGGCTCAGTCGGTAGCGGTGGGCGAACAGCGCCTGCAATTCCGCTTCGGGCAGGGTGTCCGCGCCATTGGCGACCCGGACGAATTCGTCATGAACCTTCAGCCGTTCGGTCAGCCGCTGGCTGACGGCGGCGCGTTCGGTTTCCGCGCCGCCGGCCAGTCCGAGCAGGATCAATCGGGTGGTCGGGCCGCTGCGCAATTGTTCCAGCAGCAGTTCCGCCACCGGATCGGCGCGGGAGGCGAACAGCGTCAAATCGGCGGCGACCGGCGTGGTCAGGACGATCCAGCCGCAGCCCAGCGCGGCCAGCAACCATAGCAGCGGAATCGACCAGCGGCGCATGATGGACCTCAGTCTCAGCGCCAGGTGATCGTCATCAGGCTGCGGTCGCCATCCGGCTCCAGCGTCTCCATGCTGTCGATCCGCCCATTTCGGCCGCGTAGCACGATGGCGACGACGTAGCGTTGCGCGTCCGCGTCGCGGGGCGTCAGGCGCAGGCTCCAGTCGGCGGGCGTTCCCTGAAATTCCAACCGGTAATAACGCTCCAGCGCCGCCCGGTCGCCGGCCTGGGCGGCGCGAATCGCCTCGACGAAGGGGCGTAGTTGCGGATAGCCATTGAGATCGAACTGCCGGCGTCCGGCCTCCGGCGTTTCGACCGTCAGCCAGTGGCCATCCGCTTCATAATCCTCGGGTTGCGGATGCAGGGTCCGCTTGCGCAGAAGATCGGGCGCGCGGTAATACAACACGCCGGTGGCGACCAGCGGCGCATCCAGCACCGCCAAGGTTTTTTCCTCCCGAAACGTCGCTTCCACCGTCGGCGCCGCCGCCAGCGCCCGCATCACCTGGGAGAGCGCATCATCGTCGGCCATGCCCGCCAACGGCCAGCACGCCAACGGCAGCCATATCCAATATTTCACCCGTGGACCCCGCTTTTCGGTTGCGGCGCGATGGTGATCCGGGCTTCCGCCAATGTCCGGTCGGCGGCGCTGACCTGGATCGCGTAGATGCAGTAGTCGGCGTCGCCCAGCACCAAGCAGGCGGCGACCTCCAGCGGCGCCTCCACCGCCGCCAGGTCCTCGGCGAACCAGCGCACGTCGCGCAGCGCGGCCAAATAACCGGCAGGGGCGCTTTGCCCCGCCGCCCGGGCGCGCAAACCGCCGTGAATCGCCGCCGCCTGCGCCCCATACTCGCAAGCATGCACCATCGCCAGCCGACCTTGCCGACGCAACGGATTGGCGGGATCGCGATGGGTCTCGGTCAGGCACAGGATGCTGTCCTCGTCCCAGGCGATCACCGCCTCCAGCAGACACATGGCGCCCGCGTGGGGAATCAAGGTTTGAATGCGCGCCTGGTCGAGTCGCACGGTCGCAATCCCATCAGGTGATCCGCGCCAGACTGTGGCGGTTGCCGGTCCAACGCGACCAGGCCTTGCCCACCTCGTACCAGTGCAGGTACCAGGCTTCCAGGCCGAGCCGCCACAGCGTCCACGGATCGAGGCGCAGGCACTCCTCGGCGGCGCACGGCGTCGGTCGCAAGCCCAGGCCACGCGCCAGCACCTCGCCGCGAGCCAGATGATAACGGCTCGTCACCAGTACGAAGGGCCGCGCACCATCCCCGCCCAGCAAACGCCGCGCCTGGCGCAGATTGTCGAGCGTGTTCAAGGACTGGTCCTCGATGAACAGGCAGTCCGCCGGAAGACCCAGCGCGCCGAGAAACTCCCGACCGCGCTGGGCCTCGCTGACGCTGCCGCCGGTGTAACCGCCGACCAGCAAAATCCGTCGTTGGGGATCGGCCTGGTATAGCACGGCGGCGCGGCGCAACCGGCGGGCGTAGCCGGGCGCGACCTGGTCATGGAACAGCCGGGCGCCCAGCACCACCACCCAGTCCCCGTCCATCCCGGCAACCGGCGTGTCCCGCGCGATGCGCCAGACCCGGCGCAGCAACCACAACCCGCTCAAGCCCAGGGTCGCCAGCAAAAGCAGATTCGACAGCGCCAGCATCGCCAGGCCGTCCCAGCCCATGCCCAGTTGCCGGGCGAAGCGTCGGGACGCCGTCGCTCCCGCCTTCATGCCTCCTCCCAGTAATCGTAGAAATTGAACCAGTTGTAGGGTGCGAGGCGGGCGTAATGCTCCAGCCGGTCGGCGTAGCGTTGCACCCAGAGGGTCAGTTGCTCCTGGCGTCGGCGCCGGTCCAGCGCGATCCGTTCCGCCAATCGTTCGAAATGGATTTCGTAGCGATGGCCGCCGCGATACAGGCCGAAGAACAGGATGACCGGACAATCCGCCAGCGCCGCCAACAACAACGGCCCGGCGGGAAACGCCGTCTCCTGGTCAAAAAAGCGGACGCGCACCGCTCTTTCGCCCGCCGTCACCCGATCGCCCAGCACACCGACCATATAACCCTGCGCCACGCTCTCCCGGACCCGGAGCAGGGTGTCCGGTCCGTCGATGGGAAGGATAGTCTGAGCCAATGCCGGATTCAGCGCGTTGAGAAATCCGGTGATACCGCGGTTATGGCCGGTATTCATCAGGATTTTGATCGGAAAATGCCGCAGGGTGACACCAATTGCCCGCAAAACCTCAAAACTGCCGAGGTGTGATCCCAGCAGAACGCAGCCCAGCCCGGACGCCGCCTGCTCCACAACCCACCGGTCACCGAAAATCTCGATATCGAACGGCCGCAATCGTCCGGTCAGAAAATACACTCGGTCCAGAATGGTCGCGGCGAAACAATGGATGTGGCGAAACACCTCCCGCCAACCCGGTTCGCGGCCCAGCGCCCGTCGCAGGAACAACCAAGACCCGCGCCGCGCCGCCGGGGCGGTCGCCAGAAAATACAGAGTGATGGGATACAACAGGGCGCGGCCCGCCGACCGGCCGATCCGCAGGGCGATCCACAAAATCAGTCGCAGCACCAGCGGATTGCCCCGTTCTGGAAGCCGCGCCCAGTTTTGGCTCATGCGGCGCGTCTCGCCCGGGGCGCGACCGTGGCGGCGCCACGGTCGCTCATCACCTTGTCGACGCCGGTTTCGACCCGCAGGACACCCGACTCCAACGGCGGATTGCGCTCGCTCGACAATACCGCGGGATCCGCCTGCTCCAGCAACCGATCCAGGCGCACGAAATGAAAACCGCACGCGCGCAAACGATTAATCGTCAGTTGCGCGGTCGTGAGCGCCTGCCGGGGCTTGCAACACGGCATTCCGTAATAAAGTTCGTGCAGCAGGAGGATCGAACCGTTGCGCGCCCGGCGAGCGACCCGCGCCGCGATGCGCTCGGGATCGCGATAAAAACCTTCCAGGCCCCGAACATCCCAGGCAACGTTACAAAGCTGCAATCTTCGCAATACATCGGCCAAATGCGGGCGGGATATTCCGGCTGGCGTCCGCGCGAACCGCGGCGGTTGGCCCAAAATATCGGCAAGGGTTCGGTTGGCCGCCGCAAACTCGACGAACAGTCGCTCGGTGGAGGAGACCGTCCAGCCATAACCGTGCCGGTCGGAGTGATTGCCGATCAGATGACCGTCCGCGGCCGCGCGCGCGACCAGGCCCGGGTAGCGCCGCGCCGCCTCGCCCACGAAAAAAAACGCGGCGGAAATCCGCTCACGTCGCAGCAGCTCCAGCAATAACGGCGTAGTGGCCGGATGGGGACCATCGTCGAAGGTCAGCGCCACCCATGGTCGGTCGGTCGGCCCGCGTCGGGCCGCGCGCAGGTAGAAATCCAGACGCGGCGTCAATGACCCCACCGCCAGGAGCACGACATAACAGCCAGTCAAACTTATGAGCGCATGGGCTTGGCGCCAATCGGGCTCCATCAGCGTCAAGATCAGTCCCAGCGCAACCAACATGCACACGGCACTCCATGCAAATCGGCTCATGGCTACGTATTGAAAGCGGTGACCACGGAAATCCCATCTGTCCCGGTCCGGCGCGGAAACGATTCTCCGATTCCAACCGGTCTTCAGCGGGTGCGCTGTTGCGCGATGTGCTGGCTCAGCGCCCGCAGCGAAGCGAAAACGCGCCGGTTGTCCTTGTCCTCCGAGCGCAGTTGAAAACCGTAGGTTTTCGAAATCGCCAGCGCCAATTCCAGCGCATCGATGGAATCCAAGCCCAGTCCGTCGCCGAACAAGGGCCGCTCCGGCTCAATGTTCTCCGGTTGGATGTCCTCCAGATGCAGGGTCTCAACCAACAGTCGAGCCACCTCCAGCTCGAATGGCGAGAGAGCTTCCATGGGTAACCTCGTTTTAAGGATGGGATGGGACAGGGCATCGACGAGCGGCGACGCTATCGGCTTTCGCGAGTTCGTCGTTAAACTATATCATTTATATCATGGCCTACGGCCAAAACTCGTAACGATCCGACTTCATTGCCAATGCCCACCGAACCGCCTTCTTCATCGCCTGGATGGGTCGCGCCGTTCCGCCATCCCACCTTGAACAGATTCGATTCACACGATCCCGCCGCATGACGCCCTTTACCGTTTTTTATTGCGACGCCGCGTCAGCGGACGCTTGGTTGAACGATGACCGACTGCTGGCATTGCTCCGGTTTGGCTCGTCGGCCGCTCCCTCCACGGACCTGCGGGTTTGCGTCGTTCCCCTCACGGAACTGGGCGACGCGACCGCCGAGGTCTGGCTCGGCGCCCGACCCGCGCGGATCGGCGCTCTGGATGGCGTGCATTACGCCGATAACGGCGATGCCCTGTTCCTGCACCTTCGTCTGGATGAATCGGCTCCGAACGCCCTGAACTCCCTGACCGCCGCCGCCTATCAACGGCTGCTCGCGGCGGCTCGCGCTCGGGGCTATCCACATCCGCTGCGAATCTGGAATTACTTTCCCGCCATCAACCAGGAGGTTGACGGTCTGGAGCGGTATCGGGCATTTTGCGTGGGCCGGCACGCCGCCTTGCGGGCGGAACGGGTGGAGCTGGAAACCCGTCCGCCGGCGGCCTCCGCCATCGGCGCCCGCGAACCCGGCCTGCGGCTGTACGCCCTGGCCGCCCGGAAAGCCGGCTGGCAAATCGAAAATCCTCGCCAGATCAGCGCTTTTCATTACCCGATTCAGTATGGCCCGCAAAGCCCTTCGTTCTCGCGGGCCATCCTCAAGCACTGGGGCGAGCGGGATGATCATCTCTACATTTCCGGCACCGCCAGCGTGGTCGGTCACGCCAGTCAACATCTTGATCCGATGGCGCAACTGGACGAAACCCTGCTGAATCTGGAGGCGCTGATCGCCCAGGCCAACCAGCGGACGCTGGCGCCGTTGCGTCCCGCGTTGCTTCGGGTGTACGTCCGGCCAGACATCGATCCAGGGCCGGCGCGCGCCCGGATTGCACGGGCGTTCGGGTCGGATACCCCATTGCTTTTTCTGCGCGCCGACATCTGCCGCCGGGAATTGCTGATCGAAATCGAAGGGTTGGCGACCAGCGCCACCGCCCGCCACCGCCAGGACCACGCCCCTTGAAATCCGACCCACCGTTGCAACCGCATCCAACACTGCCGGACTACTACCCCAATCTGGCGCAACGACCCGCCTTCGTGCGCGGGCTGTTCGACCGCACCGCCCGCTACTACGATCACATCAACCGGCTGCTGTCGTTCGGCTCCGGCGGCTGGTACCGCCGTCGGGCGCTGCTGCGGGCGGGGCTACGCCCCGGCATGACCGTGCTCGATGTCGCCATCGGCACCGGACTGGTGGCGCGGCAGGCGTTGGTCATCACCGGCGACCCACGGACGGTGATCGGGTTGGATATCAGCGCCGGGATGCTGGCCGAAGTACGTCGGTTGTTGGGCATTCCGCTGATGCAGGGCCTGATGGAGCAGTTGCCGGTCGCCGACGCCTGCTGCGACCTGGTCAGCATGGGCTACGCGCTGCGCCACGTCGCCGATCTCAACGTCACCTTCCGCGAATTTCACCGCGTGTTGCGGCCAGGCGGCGTGCTGCTGATCCTGGAAATCACCCGGCCCGCCCATCCGGTCAAGCGCGCCCTGCTCAAGTTCTATCTGGGCCGGCTGGTGCCGTTGCTCGGCTGGCTAACCACCGGCCAGCGCGACCTGCAAACCCTGATGCATTATTACTGGGATACCATCGAAAATTGCGTTCCACCCGAGACCATCCTCCAGGCGATCCGCGCCGCTGGCTTCGCCGAGGCGGGTTGCCACGTCGAGCTTGATCTGTTTAGGGCCTACCGCGGTCGCAAGGGCGACGGCGTGGAATCAGGCAGCGGCTAGCCACCGGCGTGAACGACGGTCAAACAACCTTGCGCGAGCGCCTGGCCGTCGTCCCGGACGCACTCGAACCGAATGCCGCGAACGCCGGACTCCGCGAACCGGATGGTGAACGACTGTCCTGGCCGCAACGGCGCCAGAAACTTCACCACGGGCATTCCAGTCACCCGGCTTTCCGGCCGCCAATCCTTGAACGCCTGCATCACCTCCTCCAAAATCACCACGCCTGGCACAATCGGATTATCAGGGAAATGTCCTCTCAAACTGGGATGGTCGGCGGCGATCACCTGGCATCTGGCGGGATTCGACAATGGCTGGCGTGGAGCGACGGAGTGCGGCGATTCAGAACTCATGGGCGCTCAAGATAGGGATGGGGGGCGGCGATCAAGGCCAGCAGGGCGGCGCGCGTCACCTTGCCGGTCTCGTTGCGCGGCAGCGCGTCCACCTTGACGAGGGGCCGGGGCAGAAACACCGGGTCAAGCAGTTCGGCCAGGGCGGCAAGCACCTGTCGTTCATCCAGCCCAGGCGCGGCCACCACGGCCAGCAACCGCTGAACCTCCGTTCCCGCCGCGTCCGGCATGACGAAAACCCCCTCCGCCACGCCTTCGATGGCGTTGAGTTGATGGTTCAGATATCCCAGCGAAGTTCGCTTACCGGCGATATTAATCAGGTCTTCCCGACGACCGAGCAGCTTGAATTCGGTTGGGCCGCATTCCTCGACCACATCGTTCAAGGCAACCGGCTCCGGCAGATGCGCGCCGGACAGGAGGCCGTCGCGCATCTGGAACCCGTCGTACAACCGCCAGCGGTCACCGTCCAGGGTGCGGCGACTGGCGATGGAACCGGCCTCGGTGCAGCCGTAGATTTCCAGCACCGGCGCGGCAAACGCGGTCTCGGCCTGGGCGGCCAGCGCGGAAGACAGAGGGGCGGTCGCCGAGATCAGGAAAGCCAGCCGTGGCCAGCGCAAATCCGCCCTGACACAGGCATGAAGATGAACCGGCGTGGTCACCAGCACGCGCGGTGGCGGCACGACATCCAGCGCGGCGCGTATATCGTCCGGGAAGAACGGTCGCCCGCCATGAACGCTGGCGCCACTGGCGAGCGGCGCCATGATCGAAGTTTCCAGGCCGTACATGTGCTGCGGCGGCACGGTCGCCACGATCGTCATGCCCGGCGCGAAGCCAAAGCGTTGTCGCGCCTGCGCCGCGCCGCTGATCAATTCACCCCAGGTTTTGCGGTTGGGTTTGGCGCGGCCGGTGCTGCCGGAGGTGAAGGCGATGGCCATGGCCTGCTCGGCTGGCAGTTCGGGGGTGGCGGAAACGGATTCGGCGACCTCATCCGACGCGAGCCACGAATCGAGGTCATCATCCGTGATCCGGGCGCTGTCGGGATAATCCTCGACCAATTGGCGCAGGTGCAGGCTGGCGCGGCTGGACGGCAGGAGGTTGATCTGGCCATTCACGCCCACGGCGGCGAACGCGACCAGGAACCGATAGCGGTCCTCGCACAGATTAAGGATAAAGCACGCGGGCGGCAGACGACTGGCAACACCAGCGACATGGCGCAGAAAGGTCGCGCGGCTGACGGGTTGGCCATGCCACCAGGCGATGGGCGTATCCAGCGCGCCCTGTGCCAGCAGGGGAAAAGGGGATGGTATCATGAGGGGCAAATTTAGCAGAATTTAGCGCCGCTTCACGCCGACCGTCCGCTACCCTAGAGCCAAACAAGGGAAATTTCCATTGAGCCGCATCACCTTAACACCGGAATTGCAGCACGGCTATCAACACCTGTTCGCCACCTGCGCGATTCGCTTGGAGCGGGTCGTCGAGGTGGAGGAACGGGTAGACGCCATCATGGCCGACCGTGATCGCTACTGGACGGTGGGTCGGCGGTTGAACATACCCTGGTTCGTGGTGGCGGTGCTGCACGAGGTCGACGCCGGTCGTGATTTTACCGTGCATTTGCATAATGGCGACCCACTGACCGAGCGGACTCGTCACCTGCCGGATGGCCGACCGGCTGAAGGCGAGCCACCGTTCGCCTGGGAAGACAGCGCCGCCGACGCGCTGTGTCTGCACCACTTCGATCAATGGTCGGATTGGAGCATCGCCGGTACCCTGTTCAAACTGGAAGGTCATGGTGGCTGGAATTACCGACTGCATCATCCCGAAGTACCCTCGCCCTACCTGTGGAACTATTCCGCTCATTACCAGCAAGGCAAATACGTTACCGACGACATCTGGAACGAAACCGCCGTCGCCCACCGTTGCGGCGCGGCGGTGTTGCTGCGTCGATTGGCGGAACGAGATTTGATCGAATTCGCCACGAATGGCGAATCCGCGCCTGAACCGCTGCGCTACGCCGAGACGGAGGCTTCGCCCTGGGTGGAATCGCTGCAGCGGTTTCTGAACACCCTGCCTGGAATTTACCTGAAGGTGGACGGTCTGGCTGGTCCAAGAACCTCAAGCGCGCTTCACAGACTCATCGGACTGTATTTGCCGGGTGATCCACGCGCTCCCGACCCTGAGTGATTCTGTCGACACCTGAACCAGCCCCGGCATCACCCCATCAATGCTAACCCCAAGAGGTATTTGTACATCCCAAGGAGCGTCCGCCGAAAACCAGCCACTGATTTTCCAGTAAAATTTGCTCCACGGAAGCAAATTCCAGCCGATCTTGTGGCCGCCAGGATGGTTTAAACCGATTAGGGTGTGATTCAAAGTGATGCATCGATGAAATGGCCGGTTCAAGCGGCTTCTTT
>ERZ761602.3381-NODE-3381-length-22699-cov-7.534314_pt1 | contig 22699 bp, 18 predicted proteins | sample MGYA00512165_ERZ761602 | MGnify/ENA primary metagenome ERZ761602 (study PRJEB28899, sample SAMN02445085) | bioreactor sludge metagenome | biome: EBPR sludge; isolation source: Thorneside wastewater treatment plant | place: Australia: Brisbane, Thorneside...
AGAGACAGCCCTTACACATATCATTGTATAAATACATAACACACAGAGAACAAATAAAAATTTCTAAAGAAAGAGCATGCAACCCATAGCCATTTGCTCGCGCCTCTTTTAAACATCTGTTAGTAAAACGTATAAGAGTTTGTTTCTCTCTAGGATCAAGATCGCCATAATTCGGATAGGCGATTAGTGTGTGGACATCAGTACGAATTCCCGTAACGGGATGCTCATAGGTTACTTCTTTTGGCGGATAATTGATCACCTTGTAATGATGCCGAACAAACCACTCGTGAAGCTTTTGTGCATCTATTTTACTTACCAGAATATCAATATCTGAGCCATTTTGTTCTAGCAAACCACTTGGGTTTTCCTTGTAGTCACAGGCAACTATACGCTCACTTATCAATGTCTTCTGAAGCTTTGCTCGTTCCATATGGCGGATTATACGAACAAGACGCTTAGCCCGCAGCACCTGACGCAAGTGTTTATACGTTGACGTGTCAACAAACTTCTTGCAAGTCCTACACGATTGAAGGTGGGACGCAAAATCTATGCATTTGTTAATCCGAAGAATTGAAATCAAAATACGCCCATTAGGAACTCGTAGCTTCTCTCGCAGACAAGCGCGCCCCTTCCCCATTGATGCTCTCATTATGCACCTAACCGCACACGCATATGTTGACAACTCGTACATTCTATAAATTTAAATACAACAATGTAATTGAACAGCCGATAAGTATATATCTATTTAACATTTGTGTTTGTCCTATAAAAACACATCGCGTGTTGACATAACGAATATACGTTGTAATGAAATATCCCAACAGACATCCATTAACATACAAATAATCATCAGTGCTTATGGTCAATGTATGTTATAAAGCAATAACGCGAATTACATCATTAACGTATTGTAACATCCCATCAAATCCAGATACCTATCGACCGTGATGAAACACTTCTTCAATATGATTATTCCGTAAACAATTACATTTCAATAAAAGCATTACGCCAAATCCTAAACATGTTTGATCATAATGTTCTAATCACGCACGCCTGAAACCTCTATTGAATACTCGGTGGTCTAGGCCGCAGGGGCGTTTTAAAGAATAGTGTGTTTATCCGGTCACTTGGTAAACAAATCATCCATCTTCCCTGAAGCTTCAAAAATATTTCTCGGCGTTATAATCCGACACTTTATAGCATTAAATACCGCTATATTGTTAGCACACGCCTACATAAACAGCATATTTCACCGCGCCCAACAATATATAAGAAATAATCATCACAACCACACAAAATCAGCTATAATCACTTACATGTGCGGTATATTCGGCGCAGTCGGAAATCATTATCATGGCACGGGTGTTATCCATAGTGCTCTGAAAGAGCTTTTCCTCCTTAGCGAATCAAGAGGCAAAGAGGCGTCTGGCTTTGCCATCACTAACAAAAACACTCTGTACGTTCACAGAGCGCCGCACACAGCGAGCATTCTCGTTCGAGAAAAGGAATTTACCGATGCCATGGCTGTTTTATCAACAGAAAAAAATGACTTTGCATTCATCGGTCACTCTCGCCTCGCAACAAATGGATCGCCATACAGAGATAAAAATAATCAACCAGTGATAAGCAAAGAATCGGCGCTTATTCACAACGGCATATTGGTCAACGCGGCTGAACTATGGCAAAAATATTATCCAAACAAGCCACAACCGGAACTTGATACAATGATTCTTGCCCGCTTACTCGATACGCTTATTAAACGCTTCGGGTTTGATGTCAGACGAGCACTCAACCAGCTTTATAAAGAGATATATGGCGAAACATCAATTGCGTTTCTTACACTTAAGAAACGAGCGCTTTTTCTGGCAACTAACACCGGTTCTATCTATTATGTCCGCACCAGTTCGGGATTATTTCTTTTTTCGTCGGAACGCTACATAACGGAAACGGTACTCAGCCGATTGAGACTACACGGGTCTGTCACACAGCTTAAACCGGGTCAATACAAAACAATTCAGTTCGGACAAATCGCTTCCTATATTGTGAAGCGAATAACTAAGCCACCATTATTTACTACCTCAAGCCATCTTTTCAGAAATAAATTATCGCTGCTACAAACACATATACCCGATAATGAGGCAATTTCCCGTATTCCCCGCTGCACCAAATGCATCCTTCCTGCCACAATGCCCCTCATTTCCTTCGACAAGGATGGTGTCTGCAACTTCTGCAACACATATGCCAAGCAACAGCCTAAAGGAGAAAACGCGCTGCTATCTCTGGTCAACCCTTATCGAAACAATCAAGGAAAAGCTAATTGTATTGTTGCGCTCAGTGGCGGCAGGGATAGCTCCTACGGCCTGCATTATGTAAAAAATATCTTAAAGCTCAATCCCATCGCATACACATACGATTGGGGAATGATAACAGATGTCGCCAGACGCAATCAGTCGCGCATGGTATCCGCTCTTGGTGTTGAACATGTCTGGGTTTCTGCAGACATCGAGTACAAACGGAAAAATATCCACAAAAATGTAGAGGCGTGGCTAGCGAAGCCGGATGTCGCCATGGTACCTCTTTTCATGGCGGGTGATAAGCAGGCTGAATATTATGTGGAAGAACTCAAACGGAAAACAGGCATCAATCTTGTTATATACTGCCGCGGAAATCAGCTTGAAGATGAAAGATTTAAATTCGGCTACTACGGGATTTTCGACGGCACGCCCAAGGGTGTAATCCACAACCTAGCTCTATCGGGAAAATTATCCATGGCGCTGTACTTTGCAAAGGCATGCCTAACTAACCCACAATACATTAACTCATCGCTTGCAGACACAGCTTTTGCTTATGCAAGCTCCTATCTTATTCCACACAAACATTTCCTTTATCTATGGCACTATATCCCATGGAAAGAAAACTTGGTTGTTTCCACTCTCAAAAACACATACGGATGGGAAACCCCAAACGATACCACCGCAACGTGGCGGATAGATGACGGCACGCCGCCTTTTTATAATTATATTTATTATCATGTACAGGGATTCACCGAACATGACGGGCTCAGAAGCAACCAGATTAGAGAAGGGCATATCACAAGAAAGTCTGCACTTTCGCTCGTACAGGAAGAAAATAAACCGCGCTATGAGTCGCTCAAGTGGTACTTTGATCTTATAAGCATTGACGGTGATAGAGCACTTTCTATCATTGATAAAATGCCTACCCGCTACGGAAAAATTCGGCAATAGCCCGTTGAGGTATTCGGAAAAGAATATAAGCCATAAGCACTGATGCCTTCCATAACGAAATTGACGATTTGCCGTATATACGCTGCTTCATGATGCAGGGCTCCTCGCAGACTGTTAATTTATGGGTAAGAATCGTTATTATGGATTCGGGTTCGGGAAAAAAGGTAGGATACCGACGAGACAATACTGAGTATGCTCTCGGTCCCATGACGCGGAACCCCGATGTTGGATCACAAATCCGACGCCTGAACCATATCCATAACCATAGCGAAATAACCTTCGATCCCAAAATGCGAAGCCAAGAAGTAGAGCTTGGTGTTTGTGTAGCATACCGGCTACCTATAACATAATCTGCACCTTCACGGATTGCCTTTAAGAAAATTGGAATATACTTAGGGTCGTGCTGACCATCAGCATCCATAATGACAATTACATCCTTGTTTCTGGCTGCATTACGCAATGCGGCCCTGATGGATAAACCGACCCCCATGTTCCGTTTATTACGCACCACTCTGGCGCCATTGGCTTTTGCTACCTTGCTGGTTTGATCTACCGATCCGTCGTCGATGACGGTTATGGGTATTCCTTTGGGAAATTTTGACAGCAAAACGGGAAGTGACCTAGCCTCATTATAAGCTGGTATAATTACTGAATATCTCATGAGACTCATCTTAGCAAGAATTACACTCCTCGTCATATCATCACTTGTAACCGCTGCGGCAGTTTTTCTTGTATTGGAGGTCTCGCTCCGCATTGTAAATCCGCCGAATTTAAGGCTTGTCGGTAAAAGAATCCTGCTCCCCAATAACACGACGCTGAAAAATACCTACAACCATAACTTAGACAAAATTCGCAGAGATATTATCATCAAACGCAATGCTTTAGGTTTCCGTGGTCCAAATCCGCCGGCAGATTTTGCAGATCACATAACTATCGTTACCGTCGGGGGGAGTACTACGGAAAACATCTTTATCACGGAGGGAAAAACCTGGACGGATGTCCTTGCAAAAAAACTTTCTGAGTCAATCAATCTACTCTGGGTGAACAACGCGGGCATCGATGGTCATTCGACATTCGGTCACATACAACTACTTACCCAATATCTTTCAATACTGCGACCAGACATTGTTATTTTTCTTATAGGGATAAATGATCTCGCTCTGGATCAGGAGAGGGGTGCTGATCTAGCGGACATAATTGCGCATGTCGGTCCACCCAATAATATCTTCCGACATATATCTGACAACAGCTATGCGATTGCTCTGTTGACCGGATATTTAAAAAAAGTAGACGGTCATCAATTCGTATCCATGACGGACAAGATAGTTAATTTTAACGTACTCGGCGAAGCAACTGATGCCACACCTCTTACGAACGAAGAGTTGGAACAGATGAGTCGACGTATCAAGGCATATGAAGAAAGGCTTCATGAAATAATCCGGTTATCTCGGACATACGGCATAACACCCGTATTCGTTACCCAACCGGCAATTTACGGTTTCGGTATTGACAAGGAAACTGGTGTGGATTTATCTACAATGATGGTCCACGATTTCACCGAGGATCAAATAAAACGATCCGGAAAAGACAAGTGGACGCTATTACAAATGTATAACCAAAAAACGATTACTGTTGCAGCCAGAACAGGTACGACCGTTATTGATTTGGCCAATCTCATGCCAAAAAATACAAAATATTATTACGATTACATTCATCATACGGAAGAAGGTGCGGCGGTAATAGGAGAATTACTCTATCCAAAGATATGTGAAGTTATCGTAAATAAATTTCCAAAGCACAGTAACAATCCGTGTTATACAGTGTCAAAAATACCCGTTAACTGAAACGGTGCTACATCTTCGTTCTCAAATATTTATAGAGTTACGGCGCTTGCTCCACGAGATAGCTTGTTGTGTTCGCTTCCACACTTCATGGGAATGCTAACGTCGGCGGAGAATATATCAGGAAACTGAACGGCTAGCTGTTCACATATGTAAACACATTTTTACTCCACCACTCCTTGTGAGTTATGGCCGTCCTGATATCATATGCGCGCAGTGTAGAAAATAACGCGGACTCCTGTGTACAATTACAATCTGTCAAGCGGACCATTTGAGCACTGCGAATATGGGCGCCATGCATCAAATCACACTATTTCGAAAGCCCCAACTCGTAACAGCTGGATGCAACAGCGGTGATTGTCGCCAAAATCCAACTGCCGCAACTTGCACCGATCTTCGTCCACGTAGCATAAAAATGCGAGGGAAAATAAATCTAAAATAACATATAGATAAATGGGGAAACAGGAGTGGCGGTAGTAACGAAAATAAGCATACTAAAAAGAATAAGAATGATAACCGGCGGAATCATCCACCATTTTTTATTTTCCCAGATAAACTGACCTAAGTCTTTCCACATATCATTTCTTCACAATAAATCTTCCTATAATTAGGTAATCAATATCTGTCTTCAAGAAACATTCTACGGCTTCGCGGGGGGTGGTGACAATAGGCTCTCCACGGACATTAAAAGACGTATTAAGAATAATTGGTGTACCTGTCTTTTTTTTAAATGCATCTATTAAATCATAATAAAGTGTATTATCAGTCCTCACTATCACCTGCAGCCTACCTGTACCGTCTACGTGTACGGTTGCCGGGACGCGCTTCAATCCTTTGGAGGTAAACGGGTATACCATAAGCATATATTTTACGGATTCCGACAATATCTTGTCCGCGCGGAAGTACTTCCGGACATATTTATCTAAAATTACTGGGGCAAATGGACGGAACAACTCGCGATGTTTAATTTTTTCGTTAATAATATCCTTCATCTCGGCCTTACCTGCTGATGCCAATATGCTCCGAAACCCCAGCGCCCGAGGACCCCACTCTGCGCGACCTTGAAACCAACCGATTACTTTCCCGCCTGCCAATAGAGCGGAAACAACATCAACAAGCTTCAAATCATTTGCTATTTCCTCATAGGAAAGATGGTAGCTATCCAAGACGTCGGTCACCTGTTCAGGCGGATATGACGGACCCAAATTCGGAAAAAAGCCGGTACTCATGGATTTTTTCGCCTTCTGTACATACCCGTACATGGCCGCTCCCATCGCGCCCCCTCCGTCTCCCGGATCGGGCGGAATATAAAGATGCTTAAAGGGCGTGCGCTTGAGGAGCTTCCCGTTCATAACAGAGTTTAGAGCCACACCGCCTGATAAACACAACGCGTCCATAGACTGCTTTTTATGGACAGCAGTCAATAAGTTTATGACGGCATTTTCCAATGTCCGCTGAAGCCCTGCCGCAATATCCGCGTACTCCTGTTGTACACCAGACTCTTTCTGTCTTGTCGGCAAACTAAACAATGACTCAAGTTTTTTATTATACATCCGTTCCGACCATATGTAGGTAAAATAATCTGTATTCAGCGCGAAGCTGCCATCGCTATGTAGCGTAATCAACTCGGCAAACTGTGCCTGATAGGTCATTGGATTACCATAGGCTGCGTACCCCATGACTTTATATTCGGCATCATTCACCTCAAAACCCAAATACGAAGTGATTGCGCTGTACAAAAGCCCAAGAGAATGAGGGAAACGTATTTCCTTATTGATAGTGATTTTGTTTCCAGCCCCTACCCCCACAGTGGTGGTTGCCCACTCACCAACACCATCAATGGTCACAATAGCGGCTTTATCAAATCCCGACAGATAAAACGCACTTGCCGCGTGAGAAAGATGATGGGGGATATACAAGACCTCACCGACATAACCAAAATGCTTTTTCAATATTTCCTTTACCCGAAGCTTCCGGGAAAACCAGGATCCTATATTTTCCCGAAACACAGTAAATCCTGATGGGAACGAGTCTATGTGTTGTGCCAACACACGCTCAAACTTCACAAATGGTTTTTCATAAAACGCCACAGCATCAATATTATTGGTTTGTAAATTCGCCCAATCTAAACAAAATCGAATCGCTAACTCAGGAAACCTATTGTCGTGTTTCTTCCGACTCAGCCGCTCTTCGGCCACAGCGGCAACTACTTTCCCGTCTTGCACGAGTACCGCAGCGCTATCATGGTAGTAACACGAAACGCCTAATATATTCATATATCAGTACATCCGACGCACATCACCGCTACCTGATACAGGTTCCCATGTAGAATTCCACGCGCGTTGTGACAACAGTCTTCGGCCAACCATTTTAAACAACACGGAAACAATCCCAATCCCCAATATAAACGCAAGAGCGTGAAGAGCCACCACAAGAAAACCTGCCATAAAAAAACTAATGCGTTTATAGGCTCTCATGAATACTTTATTCTATCACCATGAACAGGCATATAAAACATATCGGTAAACTGCCGGAAGCGTGAGTTAGTAAAGGTGTGCATATTTTTTATGTATCGAGACCTTAACAAAATTCTCTCTAACGTAATCACCGATTAGCCTCCGAATAGCTCATAAAGCACAGCGGTCTCCCTCAGCCGAGGAGGGAGTCTACAATTACTGAACCTTTTTTTCAAACACCCAACGAACCAGCAGAATTTTTGGCCGCTTTGTATATGATTCACACGTTTCTTTTGTATAATCCGCTAGCCAATGGGACTACATGGAGCGGTAACTCCACAAGTCGCGCGGGTCGTCCATAACGCAATCTTTCCCGTGTGTACTTGTGGTTATATAATAGTTCGCATGAGTATTGACGGCCGCCTATTAACCCAAAAGCATTCAATGCGTTTTTCTGTCGTTATCCCCACCAAAAATAGAGTGTATCAACTCACGACACTTATCAGAGAGCTACAGGCACAGCGGTATTCTTCCTCAGATTTCGAAATTATTGTCGTGAATAATGATGCAAAAATTGACATTGCCTCAATACTTGATCCCATCACCAATGACGCCACAACAATCAGGGTTGTCACTATGAAAACATCGGGTCCGTCATACGCCAGAAACTATGGATATTCGCTTGCACGCTACAAACATGTAATTTTTCTCGATGACGATGTTAGGGTTTCACCCAAATTTCTTTCCGCGTACGCTTTGGCGTGGCAACAACATCCCAACGCTGCAATCATTGGAGGTCGCATCATTCCTGATAAAAATATCTACGGTAACACCCCTGAAGTCCGAGAAAAAAGGCGGCTCCTTATAAAAAAATACAACTGGATATACGCAAGCGTAGACTATGGAAATAAATCGATGAGGCTTGCGATAAACGATTTACTATGCTCGGCGGCGCTATGCGTAAACAAAAAAACTATGCCCTCCAACAAACCACTTTTTAATACACTGTTTGGCGCTACACACATGGGTATTCTTACCTTCTCGGAGGACTTCGAGCTGTGCAATCGAATAATGCTGAAAGGTAAAGAAGTGTGGTATGCCGCGAATGTGATTGTGGTTCACCAATTCGGAAAAAACCGCTTTACCCCCCTGTATATCATCAAGCGTCATATTTTGGCGGGAGCGGAAAATTTTCTTATGAACATAAGCTTAACCCGGACGCATCCTTCGTTTTTATCGCTCACGCTTGCACACAGATTGTGGATCTCTATTAAAAAACTGATGCGGGGTGTCGATGATTACTACCTGCATCAATTCAAAGACCCATTATTTATTATATTTTTCGTTAGCTATTTTACTCTCGGGCCAATTCTTTACGCGTTGGCTCACAGTGCTTCTTCGACAAAAAGACCCACATTTATTGAATAACTGATACTATTGCATTAATTTTTTTCGCCCACGTGTGCTTTTTTGCATGTTGCCGCTGTCTTTTCTGATGAGACGGGTCCCATCCGGTAGCATAGAGTGATCTAATCGCCTGCACAAATGCGTCTGGCGTACGCGCGATAGTTAATAACCCAAGAGCTTCATATTGCCGAAGCGCCACTATATCGGTAGCAACAACCGGACGGCCAACAGAAAAGTATTCCAGTGTTTTCATGGGGAACGAATATCGATTAAACAGCTTGTGCTCCCGATAAGGAATGATGCCAATATCAATGCCCTGTAACACGCTTGGAACCCTCTCTTTCGCCACTCCGTTTATCCACCGCACATTCTTATGTTTCAACAGTAAGTCAAATGACCGTTCCACATTATCTTTTCTACCAAACACACCCACTTCTTTCGCTCCCACAAAGACGAAGCAAACGCGCGGTAACGCCGCTACGACATGCTGAAGCAGGGGGAAGTCTATCCGATCGCTTATGCTTCCCACGAAACCGACGGTGAATATGTTTTTCGATTGCTCAACGGTGGATGATGAAGTGGTAAATAACCGATCAGAAAACCCCAAGGGCACCGCCCGCACATCTTTACGCATTTTTTTTAATTGATCGAGGAGCGGTAACGAATTTGCGAACACGTACGTTGCTCGTCTCATAAGCATGACATGTTCACGCTCTGCGGCTTCCGAAAAACCCGGATAATAATCCACGCAATCATATATCGATACATACGACTGAAATATTCGGAGAAGGGGAGGGAGATGAAATGGCTCAAAAAACCAAACTACCCTTTTGCTACCAAAGTACCGCAGCCCCATGAATAACGACAAAAAAAGCGCGTAAACAATATAGGTAGCCATCCGTACCCAACGAAATCGAACTCCGGGCAGCACACTGATGGGACGAATAATGATGGCGCCTCGCAATGAACGCACAACCCATGGTTCTCGTTCAGTGAATAGCTTTGGGAGAAAAATAATATCGCCAAGCGCAAGTCCCAACGAAGGGTGTTTTTTTGCAACTAAGCGCATCGTCTGCGTCACATAGTCACACCCGCTCGCAATGGGTGAGTTAAATAGAAAAATAACCGGCACTTTCTTCATCAACGGCATTATATCAAGCAAGTGAAAATAGCGCCCGACTCTGTTACAATCTTCGCGCATGAAAAAAAGAGTACGCGTTGTAATCGTCGGCGCGGGAGCGTTCGGCACCAAAAGACTTAGTGCTTGTTTAGCAATGCCAAAAAATTTTGAAGTGGTTGCGGTCGTCGACCCCTCCGCTCGTCAACGTGACCGCATAAGCCACAGTCATCATGTATTGGCAGTACCAGATTTCCAATCTCTCACAAAAAAAGCAGACTTGGCAATTATCGCCACCCCGAACGTTTACCATACCAAGATGAGTATAACGGCGATGCGGCACAATATGCATGTATTATGTGAAAAACCCCTTGCGACAACAGTTACTGATGCTAAAAAAATAATTGCTGCGTCCAAAAAATATAAACGGATCGTAAAGACTGGATCCAACCATAGATTTTTTCATACCGTAGAAAAAGCTAAAGAACTTTTTGACCAGGGTAAAATTGGAAAACTGTTGTTTTTTAAGGGCAGCATAGGCATAGACGGCTCTAAAGTTTCCCGTAACTGGCTTTTAGATCCCGCCACGGCCGGGGGGGGCACGTTTATCGACAACGGCTGCCATTTGCTTGATATGGCGCGCATGTTTATGGGAAACTTTACCCGCTGCACCGCGGTCATGACAAATAATTTATGGAAAGAGGCCCGCGTTGAGGATGTCGGGTCAGCCATATACATGACCAAGGATAATAGACAAGCAATCATCACAACCAGCTGGTTGCAATGGGCGGGCTACTCACATATCGAACTGTGGGGAGAAAAAGGTTATATCATTACCGACTCGACAACGCACGATACAGTAACCATCGGAGGGAAAGATGGTATATTTACCACGTTTGACTATTCCAACGAAAAAAAAGATTCATATCACCGGGAGCTTTTATATCTTGCTAGTTGTATACAAAAAAATAAACAACCAAATCCCGATGCGGCCGATGGTGCCGCTGTCATCTCCATGGTAGAGGCAGCCTATAAAGCATCGAAGAAAAAAACATGGGTACACATCACATGATTCCGGTAAACCGCCCGTCAATTCCTAAAAAAGCAAAAGCATATCTGTCCGAGTGTGTAAGATCCGGTTGGTTTTCATCGGAGGGACCGTTTGTTGCACGATTTGAAAACTCCTTTGCCCGTTATCTCGGTGTCAAATACGCCTCATCCACCAGCTCCGGGACGGCGGCGCTTCACCTTGCCCTGATGGCGCTCGGAGTCGGCCCGGGAGACGAAGTTATATTGCCCGCTATGACCATCGCTTCGTGTTATTTTGCTGTTTGGTATACAGGAGCGAAGGCAATGCCAGTTGATGTAGACGAGGAAACCTATTGCATAAACCCCGATCTCATAGAGAAAGCCATTACCAAACGGACAAAGGCAATCATGGTGGTGCATCTCTTTGGCCATCCGTGTGACATGGACCCCATCATGCGCATCGCCAAAAAACACAGGATCAAAGTAATCGAGGATGCAGCGGAGGCACATGGAGCTGAATACAAAGGAAAAAAGGCGGGTTCCATCGGTGATATGGCGATATTTAGTTTTTATGCGAACAAAATCGTCACCACCGGTGAAGGGGGGATGGTGGTAAGCAATAACAAAAAATATATAGATATAGTGAACAAACTAAAATCCCTTAACCACTCCAAAACGCGTTTTATACACGATGGGATAGGATACAACTATCTTATGAGCAACATGCAAGCAGCGGTGGGATTGGCAAGCCTTGAAGAGATTGATGCGTCTATAAAAAAGAAACGGGCGATGGCGACTTACTATACAAAGCAGCTACAAAACATCCCAGGCCTTACCTTACCAATTGAAAAACCATGGACAAAAAACGTGTATTGGATGTATGCGGTTACCATTAACCAGAAATCGGCACGATCACGGGACAACGTCATGAAGCATCTCGCCGCCACTCACGGCATCCAAACTAGGACGTTCTTCTATTCGCCGCGCACCGCTTTTAAAAAGAGTGGGCTATATAAAACATACCGTTTCCCGGTAGCAGAGCGCTTGGAAAAAACAGGTTTTTACTTACCGTCTGGCTTAGGCAATAGTATAAGCGAGTTTGCCACAACTTCACGCGCGCTAATGCATTCTTCATTATCTAAAACCACATAACCCGTCGGGAAGGGGATGCTGCTTTTTAGCTGTTCTGTCAGCGCATTACAATCATCGCCGCGTCATATAAATGAATTATTTTTGTTGCTGGAGGAAAATAGCAGTGCGGTACGCCGGACACAGAATACATAAGCGGCGATGGTAATGACATAAATTCTGCACACCCCAAATTAAAAGCAAACTCGTCGACCTTTTGTTGCCGGAAAATTTCACTATACCATGATACTGCCAGCTGATAATACGCTATGTTTTCTGTACTTGTGTCGCCATATTCCACAACAATTCTCTCAATATTATTGTCTGCCGCGTATCCAAAAACTTCTTTTAATCCCATGGGTGATTTTGCGACAATAAACTCTTTGGCATACATTTTATGTATATGTCCATAAAACGGATAGAGAAAAACGGCACTCACCAACAATATCGCCGCTATACGAAACAGCAGGGAACGGGACAGCGAAAATAGCTCGTACACCACCAAGGTGCAGAAGGGCATAATAAAAAGAAAGTGCTTGCCACCGAAATACCGATAGTTATACTTTGCATCAAGCACCACTACTACAAGCACGTAAAATACACAGGCTCCCAGCATAAATAGCGGTTTCTTACGGCCAAGCAAGCAGAGCGCGATGACAAATGCATATGCCAGGTATTGTTTCCAGGGGCCGTTAAAATAAAAGGCACTCAACCAATTAAGCCCATCCATAATTCTTTCGTTCGCATAAATAGCCTCAACTGGCTGGGGGACATACAGAAAAGGAAGAATGACCAACGCAGTTATAGTCATCACAACACCGAGTAATAAAGCATTTTTTCGGGTGGACCTCTCTATAGCGCCATATAAAACAAACGGCACCAGAATAATAAACTGGTACACAGAATTAAGACAAAATAGTAACACGAGCGGAAGATTTTCAACAGCAAACAACCTGTTTCTGAAATACAGGGCGGCTACCACCGCAGCCCCTAAAAATGTCATGGCATAGAACCTTACCTCATAAGAATAGGCAAGTAGCAGAGGATTAAAGAAATATAGCAGGAAACCGCATAAAACCGTAAGCATTCTCAGGCGCGGCGGCGCCTTTACTAACTCCCAACAGGTAAGACCCAACACAACCGCGGCAAGCGAATGGATGAACATATAGGGAACACGGTATGCATATTCCCAAACGTGCACCGGTAGGAGCACAACAACCTTGTTCCAAACCCACATATTCCAGTAATCCAGTGGCGGCACGGCCACGTGCTTCGTAATCACTGCCTGAGCGATATCTGCCAAAGGTAAACGCGCAAAACGGATTACTTCAATTTCATCTACCCATAACTCAAAACTATTTATAAATGGGAATAAAACAGCGTAGACGATATAGGACAGCACAAATAACGACACGCCAATAGCGGCATTTATGGTAACCTGGCGGCGGACAAACCGGAAAAGATACCAAATTTCAAAAGAAGCTATTCCGCCAATACCAATAATTGCGGCAACACCTCTCCCATGAATGCCGGCTATAACAAAAAGTATAAATAAAGCAATAAATATATATGAGCGCATCTTGGTCATTTACACCGTGTGCGGATATTAGCCTGCTGCAGCGCCGTTATTGCCATTTCCTTATACGTTTCGGCTGAGTAATGAGAATCATCTGTAAATGATTCCGCGCGAAGCGCTGTAAGCTGATTCATGTCCCATAACCCTACTGATTGTTCACGCGCGACACGGCGCACCACATTGTTATAACCATCAATGAACGTCCTCCATCCTCCTTGGTCAGGGGGCAGCGTCTTCCAGTAGAGATAATCAGTAGGATTATATGGTCGGGTCACGAGGGTTACTTTCACACCATTCGCTTTCGCTTCTTTAATCATTGCCAAAAGGTTATGCTCGTACTCACCAAGACTTACCCGCGGCACATAATGGTCCATCGTCTGTTGTTTTGCAAACATCGCTTGAAAAATAAGATATAACCGTAATTTGTATAAAATACTTGTGCCGCGGGAATGTGACTTAATAAACGTGCTGTCTGGCGACCCCATACTCGGTGCAGCGTCGTTCCACCCAAAGCTTATAAATACATGAGTGGGCGATATGGCTTTTAGGTCCGAAATAAATTTGATTACGCCTTGATAAGAAGTATACCCAGCTACTCCAGCATTTATAACTCGGCTCTTATAACCTCTTTCTTCAAATATTGCGTTCATTTCCTCGGGCCACGAGGTGGTTTCAATGCCTTGGGTATTTGAGTCACCTAACGCCATAATTACACAACCGCCATCCGAGCGTGCCTTTTCTGCGTCACTACGCATTACTTTCCCTACATACCCATCTTCATTGAACCTCCATTTTCCTGATTTTGGCTTCCATAAAAGCAGTGGATCGGGCGTGAAATATTCATCCTCCATCATATGCGTTAATCGCCAATCTTCTTTTTCTTTTCCAATATTTTTTATTGTTTGAATTTCCATAGGTTTATAATATGAAGCCCATCCTTTATTTGTTACCACATGAGCCAAAACTTCCGTAACTCCCAACAAAAATATAAAAAGTGCCAATGAAAAAATATATGGAGAAATATAGGTAATAAATTTCCTACGGTTATAAGCACCGGTTAGTGTTTTTAACATAATACCGATAAATATCCCATTGAGCACAATCGACCTATACCATAGTCTGCGGGGTTCCTGCATGAATCGAAATAACCACTCTAACCCGGCGCTCCGCATCCAGACCGGCGCTTGGCGTTTTACACCCGCGAGAAAGTCAAACGCTGCTCCAACGCCAACCAATACTCTCGTCTTAAGTTTTGGTGAGTGCTTTTGCATCCACAACTCCTGCTTTGGTGTGCTCAATCCTATAAACACAATTTCAGCTTTAGAATTATTTATCTTGGTAACGGCCGTTTTTTCTTCTTCAAATGTTAACGGCCGGAATGGAGGAGCAACACTCCCTACAATGAGTAATTCAGGAAACTTAACCAACAACCTCTCTTTCAATTTTTGTAGCGTGCCGTCTGTCGTACCGTAGAGAAATACTCTCCATTTTTCTTTCTCCGCTCGCTCACAAAGCGCCAAAAATAAATCGGGGCCATAAATCCTTTCTGTGTTGGTGTGTCCAAGTAGTTTGCTCAACCACACGAGCGGCATCCCATCAGGCACCACTAAGCATGCGTCCTGGTGCGCCTGTAACACCTGTTGTTTTCTCGTGGATTCTACGACACCGTGCGCGCCAGTAACGCATACATATGCCTGCTTTTTGCCTTTTATCAATGATGCTACCCGCTCAGCCACCCCAATGATGGGTCCCGAAAATAATCTCATTCCAAACGCGGCAAAATACTCCTCGGAGTTGTCCTCGGCCATATCGATCATAGTAACATACAGGCGCGTATCACTATTGCTTCCGGCGCCCTGTCGTTACCCCTAATTACTGGTCAAGTAATAATTGTATTCTTGGGTGCAAAATATCGGCAACAGCCATATTTCCAGACACGTTTAAGTGGGAGTCCTGATTCAAATAAAAGCCAGCCGATTTTGACGAATCCTTCCAAAAAGAAAAAAGGTCAACGTAATCTATGGCATTCTCATCTAAAAATCGTGTAAGGAGCTGCTGGGGGTAATGAATATTATAATCTGTTATACGCCGGCCACTAAGACTCGCTACTTTTTGGAGAAGGCTCTCGTTCACCTGCATTTCGTCGGGGATAATCAGGACAACAAATTTTGCGTTCGATCTCTCACTGACACTTTTCATCGATCGTATGTTTTGTTGTATCGTCTCGACATCCTCATACGCTTCGCTATTATGAAAAAAAATCTGTGACCTCTCTTGTTCTATACCAAGGTATTCTTCTTCAGAAAACGATGGCCTCTGGGCATCAAACCCAGGGAATCCTATGTACGTGCCCGGCTTTCCTTCACTTGCTGCCTGCAGTGTTGGCGCGTTATGCGGACTCATGTGAAATACGATATAGTTTCGAAAAAACGACAGCAACTGTGACTGGTAAAAAAGCGGCGGCATAATGTGCCGTTCATTCTTTTTTGCTTTTACAAACTTATCATTATATATGCGGTCATCGGTAAAATCGTTACCGACAAAAAACGCGAGAACCACCACATCAGGATCATACCGCGCCCCTTCTAACGCCAATATTTTTTCCTCGATAAGAGGACCGATGCAATTAAGACCAAGATTAATCACGTCGAGTTGATATTCTGACGTCTCATTTACGCGGCGCTCAAGCACACGGATAAAGTGATCAGGGTAGGGAACCGCACCAACCGCATGTGAGTCACCCACCAGCACAAGCCGTTTTGTGCCGGGCTGCTTGTCATAAGGCATCTCGGGTGAAATGTTGCCGCGCGAATTAATGATAAATCCGTTTAACACTCCGCCTGGCGGCATGGGGCACAGTGTCGAAGCGGCCAACCCCCTCCAATCGACAACATCATCAAGAAATCTACGTTGATGCGGATTGTTCGTATAAAATTTGATTTGATATGAATACAGCGACAACCCCCTCAGCACTAGTTCAAAAAATACAAAGCTGGCAAACAATCCGACTAATAAAGTTTTCATATCCTAGATACGCTTATTTATTAATCAGCACATCATTTATTACCAATGCATCCATTTTTGAACATAAAAAATCCTCGATCGCATGTTTTGGGTGTTCCACGATAGGTTCGCCCATAACATTAAAACTTGTATTTAACACGCACGGATTGCCTGTTTGACGGTAGAATTCTTTAATTAACCGGTAATATCTACCGTTATCCTCATTCACTGTTTGTATTCTACAAGTATTGTCCTCGTGCACTATAGCAGCCAGTTCCTTTCGTTTATTTTCCCGGACTATCAGGCAAACATTCATAAAAGGTGAGTAATACTTATTTTCAGGCGTGTAAAAATACCGGTGCACGTGATCCTGAAGTATTGATCCCGCAAACGGGCGGAATTCTTCACGCCGTTTTATTTTGTTCATCGTATCTTTCATTGCCCGCGGGCTGGGACGAGAGAGTATTGATCGGGCGCCGAGCGCTCTTGGGCCATACTCCGTGCGCCCCCAAAACCACCCGACGGTTTTTCCTTTTGCGAGCTTCGCGGCGGTAGCCCGCAACAAATCAATTTCGCTGTCGTATTTCTTATACGTTAACTCCGGATAACACGACAGCAACGATTCGACGCTTTCATTGCTATACGAGGACCCTAAATACAGTGAGGTAATCTGCTGAACAGGAGAACTCCCGCGTAATTGCCGCTGAACATAGAGTGCGGCGCCGATAGCGGCACCGCTATCACCGGCAGCCCCCAATATGTGCACGTTCTTAAACGGTGTTTTGGTATATATTTTCCCGTTGGCCAGGGCGTTTAACGCAACACCGCCCCCCATACACAGATTGCGCGACTTTGTCTGTGTATAGAGATGATTTAACATTGCAAACAACAGCTCTTCAACCACAACCTGGATGCTTGCGGCAATATCCCTATGCCGCTTCTCAACTTTTTCTCCTGGCTTGCGGGGTGGTCCAAACAACGCTATAAAAGCATCGCTGAACATCCGGAATGATTCTCGGTATGAAAAATACTTCATATTAAGCGAAAAACTCCCATCCGATTTCATATCCATAAGGCGATATACCTGTTGTATATATTCCGGTAATCCGTACGCGGACAGACCCATAATCTTATACTCATCTTCATTTACTTTAAAACCTAAATACGCAGTGAACGTGGAATAAAGAAGTCCTATGGAATGTGGGAAGCTAATGCTTTTAAGAAGCGTCAGTTTATCTTTTTCACCTTTCCACAAGGCGGTTGTCTGATACTCACCGACACCGTCAACAGTAAGAATTGCCGCCGTGTTAAAGGACGATGAATAGAATGCTGCCGCGGCGTGACTTACGTGATGGGGAACATAGTATATTTTTTTGGAGAAACCCACCTTTTTCCGTATTATTTCTTCCACGCTTATCTTTTGCCCAAGCCAATCAGGAATTGCCTGCAAAAATGGCCGCAGGGCAAACGGGTACGTTACCACAAATGTTTCGAGTAGCCGCTCAAGCTTTCGAAGCGGCTTCTCATAGTAGGCAATCGCATCGATATCATCGATGGTTAAATTTACGGAATTTAAACAGAATTGAATTGCCTGAAAAGGAAACGCGTTGTCGTGTTTTAACCTGCTGAACCGTTCTTCTTCTATTGCCGACAACAGCTTGCCGTCTATATACAGCGCAGCGGCGCTGTCATGATAAAAAGCAGATATTCCTAAAATATTCATAATCAATATGGTGTCGACAGCTCGACTGTCTTTTGTTTACCCCTTGCTAACTGCCAATACGAATCAGGCTTACCATTCTTCCGCTCGCTCAACACATAAATCAGTCGCGCCAACCCTATAACCAAAAAATATACAAAAAACAGCACGGCAGAAATAAATAGGGCATTAAGGCGCCTAAAAAACGCTATCATAATATGGGATATAAAAATACCGGCAAGGGGGAAATTTGTGCGCTAATAACCAAAAGCGCAACGATGACAAAAAACAGGACAATAGGAATAATCCATATTTTTTTCGACTTTGTTGCGAGAATAAAGAGTTGGCGGATAGCGGAAAACATAACCGTATCGTACCAAACAACGGATAAGATATTCAACGCGTAGTTGTGAACGCTTTTATTCGCTCACGAATGTTTTTCGGCTGCATTGACACTTCGTTTTTAGCCGCACGGAACCACTGATGCATAACACTTTTAGATGTCCTTGCGGCTGTTCGTTTATAAAGTGCCACTGGTGCCTTCACCGCACATAGACCAATCATTCTCGCGCCTATCAAAGGTGTACTAACCAACCTTGCAAGCAAGTGAAATGTAATGACGGGTAAATTATATGTCAGCAAGTCTGAAACAAAGGCGTTCTTCATAACCACATAAAACCGGTTGCACAGAATGTCTCCCATCATGTGCGAGGGGGCGACCCCGCCTTTGTGTATCGCCACTGCCGAAGGCTCAAACCAACAGGCATATCCTGCAAGATTTGCGCGCCAGTCTATATCGATATCCTCATAATAAAGAAATAGCGCGGGATCAAAAAAGTCACCGTCTTTCGACAGACCACGGATAAGCGCGCGTGAGTAAAGGGCTGCGGCTCCGGGGGCGCCAAAGATCTTACGGGAAACGGAATATTGTGACCCGTCCTTCATGCCGTAGCCGATATTAAACGCGTATCCATCCCTGAGCATCGCGTGCCCTGCACTATACAGTGCTGTTTTATTAGCATCTTTATGTAACTTGCCGACTGCCCACCCTGCGTTGTGACGCCGACAACTGGAAACAAGCCGAGAAATATAAGTTGGTGATAGGCGGGCATCAGGATTAAGCGTCAGATAATAATCATTGTTCTTAAAACGAATGGTGCGCAGTATGCTATTGTGCCCACGACCATATCCCACATTTTTGCTACTCTGAATAAACCGGGCGTGAGGATATTTCCGCATGAGTTTTGCAATGTTATCGGAAGAATGATTGTCAAAAACAACAATCTGAATATGCGGGTATATTTGTCTCGACAATGCGGCGAAACACACATCCATAAGTCGTGCGCTGTTATACGTCACGATACCAACATACACAACGGGGGATAGTCTCCTCATGCCGGCCTCCACCTAAACCACATAACGATATCGCGAGCGCCAACCCGACGGTTCCGCTGGATAACCGCTCTCTTTGTTAACAATGAGGGAAGAAGAGTAATTACCTGTGTGTACGCTTTAAACGATCCGCGCTCCCTAAATACAATATATAAAAAGATGAGTATTTCGTATGCTATTATCCATAGTACATCACGAAAAAACAATGCGGGCAGCTCGTTTTTTATCATCAATACATATCGGTTTCGCACGGCAAACAAACGAAGCGCCCTATGTATATTTTCCCGTCGTCCCGGCCGAAATGTGCGGATATGATACCCGACGGCACGTGGCACAAACAACGATTTCCACCCGCGGAGTTGTGCTCTCCAACAGATATCGACATCTTCTTTGTGCATGAAATAATCTTCATCAAATATGCCGTGCCCTAGGTCGATATCCCGAAGCATTGCCCTGCGGTAAAAAGCTGCTGCTCCGTCGGGACCGAATATAAATTGTTGTGCGAGCGCGTTGCGGCGAGAGTCGCGACCAGCGTAGCGCAACCTTTGTCTTCTTGTAGGACCAAGACATAATCCGGCACTATCTACAACAAATGACCGCCTGGTCATTTTTTCTACCCGGTAAAGCAGCGCCTGCGCGGAACCAACCGGCGCTCCAGCAGCATCCATTGCGCTTACCAGCTCGCGTAAAAACATGGGCGATATCACCACATCGGGATTGAGCGTCAAAACATATGTGCTATTTGCATGTTTTAGTCCCACGTTATGACCCGCCGCGTATCCGCGGTTTTCCCTTAAAGCAATACACCGGACGCCAAGCTTTTTTACTATACGTCTCGTATTGTCAGAGGATGCGTTGTCGATAACAACGATATCAAAATTGAAATAATCCTGGGCTTTTATTGATGCGATGCACGAACGTATCGTTTGCTCGTTATTGTACGTTACAATTTGTACAACGACTTTTTTCAATCGTGCTCGTTTCATGAAGTCTTTGATTTTATCCAATGAGTTGCCATGGCGCCCATTAACAGAAGATAAACGATATTCTGCGGATACATGTTTTCAAACCATATGTATGTCGCAATGGTTCCATACGAAGTGCCCAGTGTTAAGGCAAACAACTTATCAATATCAGAAAGCCTACTCATAAACATGAGTTTATACAATCGGGTACCGATAAGACACACCACCAAAAGAAAACTTAAAAACCCCACAATGCCTGTTTCTGCAAGCACGGTATAAAACTCATTATGAGCCGCTATAGGAACGGGATACGGCTCGAACTGATCAAAAATAGAGAAATACTGCATGTGGGGGAATGGCCAGACGACAGAGTAATAATTTCCGTACCCAGCACCAAAAAATGGGTATGACTGAAACACGGTAAGCGCCTGGTCAAATAATGTTATTCTTCCTAATGTTTCGGTCACATCTCGATAAGAATCCCGCAGTAAAAACCGGTCGAGCAAATTATAACCAAGTACGCTTCTGGCGATAATGAGACCAAAAATAAGCGCCACAACAAATAAACCGGCAATATAATAGACTTTTTTTGCGGTTATGTATCCAACATGTCTCGCGTACAACACATACGCTATAGTCGCCCCTATAAAGACAAGAAACGCCCCTCGGAAATTAGAAATAATCATTGACCCCAACATCGCCGCATATCCACCGACAACATACAAAAGCGTCCAAACTCTGGCTTTCCAATCAAGAAGCAGGCTGGAAGAGTAAAAGAATGGAAAAATAAAAACAAGCACTCCCCAATGAAGCAACCTACCCCTGCTAAACTCAATGGTTATCCCGTAAGCGGCTCGCCCACGCAAATATTTTTCCGCTATGCTATTCATGAGTCCCGGGGCCGCTACCTGCAACAAACTCAGTAATGCTATGCACAGCGCAACCCCACCAAGTATATGAATAAATAACTTCTTATACCTCTCTGTTGGTGTTATTTCCTGGGATAACCAGAACATAATCACACCTGAAAACAATAAACGCAGGGGAGTGCTATCCTGGATAGTAGGCGTAAATAGCAATGATAGTAATACAGCAATCGCATAGGCGGTAACCGCGTAGTGAATAGCTTCCCATCGCTTTTTTTCCAAAAATACCGTGCGTTTCCCTTTCACAAAAAGCGTGATAATCAGAGCGGCTATCGCGAGCATATTCATTGCGCCGATGCTTGTTTTAGGCCGCAACGGATCAGGCAAAGTAAAAACAAAAATAACAGACAAAATCGCCATGACAACCGTCATCACGTACATTATTGTTGTGTAGGTGCTTCTTAGATATAATTTAGCGATGACATGCCGCGTTGCCCCGCGAGCATGTTTCAAAACCCCTTGCATGATTGAGCTAATAAACATAAACAAGTCCTTTGGTGGAAAACGTATTTTATCAAATGTATCACTTTCTGTACGGGGAGGCGAGATAGTCGGCATCGCAGGGCCGGTTGGAGCCGGTAAATCCACGCTTCTCCATATTCTCACGGGCTTACTCGAGCCCGATTCCGGCACAATAACACTTTTGGGTCTTCCGCTCCAATCCTCCAGGCAAATTATCGCCAAAGAAATGAACTACGCTTCGTCCAGCCAGCGGCTTGGCGGGTATGCTTCAGTAGCGGAAAACCTGACAACATACGCGGATCTGTATGGAGTACCACATTTCCGACCTATCATAACCAACCTCTGGAAACTATGTAAAATGCCGGATGTATTGATGTCCAAAAAAATATATAAATTATCTTCGGGCGAAAACTCGTTCGTAAATTTCACGAAGGCAATTTTGAACAATCCGAG
>ERZ761602.3382-NODE-3382-length-22696-cov-6.687425_pt1 | contig 22696 bp, 18 predicted proteins | sample MGYA00512165_ERZ761602 | MGnify/ENA primary metagenome ERZ761602 (study PRJEB28899, sample SAMN02445085) | bioreactor sludge metagenome | biome: EBPR sludge; isolation source: Thorneside wastewater treatment plant | place: Australia: Brisbane, Thorneside...
ATATTTGCCTGTGTTTTTATAGCGAACTTTGCAATGTATTAATTTATTACAATTATGCAATGGAAGACAATTAAAAACAATGTAGGCAATAATGTCTATAGTTTGTGGAACAATGGTCGGAAAATGCTAACCCTCGCTTATAAAGGAGAGTCTGACACCCTTTATCTGGAATCTGAAGACGGAGTAAAAAGACTTTTTCATTACAGAAAAAAAGGGATCTTAAAAAAGAGTCTTGTAATCGAAAACGAATACGGCGCCAACCTGGGTAGGTTGAAAAAAGAAGGGGATGCAGAGTTTGTGGAGGTTGATGGCAAGCGTTATTTTCTTAACTACAAAAATCAAAACCACAAAGAAGTAGAGATTATTGATGAGGAGAACAACAAGCCGGTTGCCACTTTTAGCCTTGAAGTAAGTGATGCAGATGCATTAAATTACAGTCTTCTTATGATTTCATGCCTGTTTGTGAATATCCACCAAAAGCAGCCCGATCTATCGTTTTAGGTTTTAGGGAGCAAGAAGGTATAATACAATTTCCGAAAGCCTTTTATCTTTTCCTACATACTTCTCCGATATTGACCTCCAACTTCATAAAGAGCGTGTGTAATTTGCCCGAGTGAACAACACTTCACAGTTTCCATTAGTTCTGCAAAAATGTTACCGTTATTTAATGCAACCGATTTCAGTTTTTGTAGTGCGTCTGCCGATTTGCCTTTATTGCGCAGATGAAACGCCTGCAAATTGCTAATTTGTTGCTCCTTTTCTTCGGGTGTACTTCTTATAACTTCGTTTGGTAAAATAGTTGGGCTGCCTTGTTTGTTTAAAAATGTATTCACACCAACAAGGGGTAACTCCCCGCTGCTTTTCTGCATTTCATACACCATGCTTTCTTCCTGAATTTTGTTTCGCTGATACATTCTTTCCATAGCGCCAAGTACGCCACCGCGATCATTAATCCGGTCGAATTCAGCAAGCACAGCTTCTTCCACCAGGTCCGTTAACTCTTCGATGGCGAAACTTCCCTGAATGAAATTTTCAGTTTTTGCGGTACCCAACTCGCGGTTGATGATCAATTGAATCGCCATCGCACGGCGAACGCTTTCCTCAGTAGGGGTAGTGATTGCTTCGTCGTAAGCATTTGTGTGCAACGAATTACAGTTATCGTAAATCGCGTACAACGCTTGTAAGGTTGTTCGAATATCATTAAAGTCAATTTCCTGGGCATGAAGACTGCGCCCGCTCGTTTGAATATGATATTTGAGTTTCTGGCTGCGCTCATTTGCGTTGTACTTGTACCTCATGGCCTTCGCCCAAATTTTTCTTGCAACGCGGCCAATAACGCTGTATTCAGGATCCATTCCATTACTAAAGAAGAATGAAAGGTTTGGTGCAAAATCATCAATATGCATACCACGGCTCAGGTAATACTCTACATAGGTGAAACCGTTTGCCAACGTGAATGCAAGTTGCGTAACTGGGTTGGCACCGGCTTCGGCAATATGGTACCCACTAATACTCACGCTATAAAAATTGCGAATATTATTCTGTATAAAATATTCCTGCACATCGCCCATTAATTTTAGTGCAAATTCCGTTGAAAAGATGCAGGTGTTCTGTGCCTGGTCTTCTTTTAAAATATCAGCCTGCACGGTGCCTCTCACTTGTGATAAGGCTGCTGCTTTTATTTCTGCATACGCATCTACAGGCAATACTTGATCACCGCTTAAACCAAGCAGTTTCAATCCAAGACCGCTGTTCCCATTAGGCAGATCGCCTTCATAATATGGTACATTATTATCCCTGCGGGGAAGAGTAAACTCATGATTTTTTTCGCACAACTGGTCAATTGCAGCATTCATAAAAAACGCAAGCATTATCGGTGCAGGACCGTTGATTGTCATTGAAACAGACGTATTGGCATTGCACAGGTCAAATCCGCTGTAGAGTTTTTTTGCATCGTCAACTGTGGCAATACTCACGCCGCTGTTGCCGATTTTACCGTAAATATCGGGACGGTGTGCAGGATCTTCGCCATAAAGTGTCACACTATCAAAGGCAGTACTGAGGCGCTTCGCAGGCTGATCAATACTTACGTAGTGAAATCTTTTGTTTGTTCTTTCCGGGGAGCCTTCTCCGGCAAACATGCGCGTTGGGTCTTCGCCCCGGCGTTTTAGTTCAAACACACCCGAAGTGAAGGGAAATTTGCCAGGTACATTTTCCTGTAACTGCCAGTTTAAAATATCTCCCCAGTCTTTGTATTTGGGCAATACAACTTTTTTTATTGTGGTACCACTCAGGGATCGTGAAGTAAGGGGTTGTTTTATCACCTTATCACGAACCGCGTATTCAAATACGTCTTTGCTAAATTGGTTTTGAACGTGCGTCCAGTCATCTAACAATTTTTTATTTTTCGGATCAAGCTTTGATTCAAGATTTTGTATTTGCACCTGAAGCGCACTTGCTGCATCGTCTTTTAAAATAGAGGAGGCTCCTGTAAGTTGATACATCTGTGAGGCAATTGCAACCTGCTCATTTACCAGGAGGTCGTATTGTCGGGTACTTTCGGCAATTTCAGATAAATACCTCACGCGTTTTGGGGGAATAATTTGAGATTTGTTGTGGGTGTCTTTCAAATGAGGGTGATGTTCCACCTGCATATTAAAAGTGACGCCCATTTTTTCTTCTATCTTTTCCATGATGCGCTCGAACAACTCATTAATTCCCGAGTCGTTAAACTGCGCCGCAATGGTTCCCACTACGGGCATGTCTTCGTCTTTTATACTCCAAAGTTGATGATTGCGTTTGTATTGTTTCTTCACATCATGCAAAGCATCCAATGCCCCGGCTTTATCAAACTTGTTTATACAGATGACATCGGCGTAATCAAGCATATTTATCTTTTCTAACTGCGATGCTGCGCCGTACTCGGGGGTCATCACATACATACTTACATTACAATAGTCAACAATTGATGTATCACTCTGGCCCACGCCCGCACTTTCCAGAATAATTAAGTCATACGCTGCCGCTTTGCAAATGTTTATAGCTTGTTGCGCGCACCTGCTTAACGCAGAATTGTCTTCGCGCGTGGCCATTGAACGCATATACGCGCGGGGATGCGAAATGGCGTTCATCCGAATTCGGTCACCCAATAATGCGCCGCCGGTTTTCTTGCTCGAGGGATCAATCGAAATAACGGCGATGGTTTTGTCTGTGTAAGTGTTCAAAAACCGCCGAACAAATTCATCAGTTACTGATGATTTTCCTGCACCACCGGTACCAGTAATGCCAAGAACGGGGATCGGCTTTGAATGGTCAATATTTAATTTCTGGCTTTCGCCCAGTTCAGACAGACTAATAGCCCGCGCAATTTTTCTAATATCTTTCACTTCACCCAGCGGTAACTCATCGTTCCAATTAGCCGTTATAATTTCTGTATTACATTTTGACAACAGATCTTCAATCATCCCTTCCAAACCCATGTGCCGCCCGTCATCGGGACTGTAGATTCTTGAAATGCCATGAGTGTGCAACTCTTCAATTTCGGAAGGAAGAATAGTGCCCCCGCCACCACCGAAAATTTTAATATGGCCACAACCCGCTTCAACCAGCAGGTCTTTCATGTATTTAAAAAATTCTACATGGCCGCCCTGGTAGCTTGTGATTGCGATCGCATGGGCATCTTCTTCAATGGCGCACTCCACAATTTCATGTACACTGCGGTTGTGTCCTAAATGAATGATCTCTACTCCCTTGTTCTGCAGAATTCGGCGCATAATGTTAATGGCCGCGTCATGCCCGTCAAAAAGCGAAGCCGCCGTCACAATCCTTAGTTTATTGTTCTGTTGATTCATACACAAGTGAATGATAGCAAAAGTAGGAAAATGCTTTATTATGTGGGTTTGCGAGGGGCAGGCGGTAGGTAGACAAGCTTTTTACACCTTTAGTAGGCCTTTTACTTGAAGGCCAGGAACGTGGAGGCATATACGAAAGGGTCTGCACAAATCTTTGTTGGATATGCATTTAGTGATGTTGAGGATATCGTGAGTTTCTATTTCCTTCATAATCGTATCTTTAGTCATACAACAAAATCGCGGTACGCATGAAGGAAGGTTTTTCTGGCACAAGCCTTATAAAAGATCCGTCTATTACCGACAGTTTTTTAAAGGGCATTCTATCCGGTTGCAAAACGGTTAACATTCGTAAGGGGGATTATATTTTAAAGAAAGGCGAGTTGTACAAGCAATCCTATTACGTGCAGAATGGACTGCTTCGCTATTACTCAATTGATGATAAAGGAAAAGAACATATTCTGCAATTTGCACCTCAGGGCTGGTTTATTAGCGACAGGCAAAGTGCTTGTTTGAATATTAAATCTGATTTTTTTATTGACGCGCTTGAAGATAGCGAAGTGCTTGTGGTAAAAGAAGAATATGTGATTGAAACGGCAAAAAACAATCATGAATTTGTTGAGCTGAATCACCAATTGCTTCACAATCATATTCGCCAATTGCAAAATCGTATTAACCAACTTCTAAGCTTTACTGCTGAGGAGCGCTATCTTGAATTTGTAAAAACTTATCCTGATATTTTACTTCGGGTGCCTCAGTGGATGGTGGCTTCTTACCTTGGTATTACGCCCGAAAGTCTTAGCCGCGTTAGAAAAGATTTGGCGGAGAGGAATCAGAAAGGTAAGTAGAGCGATGCCTTTTTTGGGTTGTTGTTGATACTCTAAAGATTGCAGATGATCTTCGCTTTTTACTGGCTCATTATGTATTATAGCAAATTGTGTAGTATTTTGAAATGAAAATCAGGTTGCTATGCCACTTAAAAGAATGGTCATCTTTGTTGTGCTGTTCCTATTTGCGTTGAGGACTTATGCGCAGGAAGATTCAATAATAGTAGATACAAATTTTTACGAGTGCTTTACAAGAGAATTGATCATTCGTCTTTCTGGGAAAAAGTATTACTGCGTTTTCGTTCTGTACGCCCGAAGTTCAGGATAGGGTTTCGCCATCTGCCTCTTATGGTGTGAGCGTACTATATCCTGATTTTTATAGAGCCAAGGGCAAAACCAAAGCCTTGAATCTTCAAAACCAGTTTTATGACCAGAAAAACTGTAATTGAGGTTTAATTTCAAAATCACATAGAGCATATATGCGTGCCGATGCTGCGCCTCCTTACACCAACGAACTTTTTTATGTGCGACCCAATGTAATCACCAAGCTGGAGTTAACGGGTTTTGGGTTTTTAACCATAGAAAATATTCCGCACGCCCTCTTTTCAAGTATGATTCCCGGCAAAAGAAGTACGAGGGATCATTGCTGGGAGGGATTGAGTTTCTACCAGGCTCAGCCAAAGGTGACAGTTCATTAGTGCCGTCCGCCTATAAAAGTATTTTTCCGCACGTGCTGGTCAATAAGATAAGCTACGTGCTTTTGGGGCCTGACATCGGTTATGGCCACACTTTTGTTATAAAAAGGCATCTCTTCATAACAACAATCGGCGCATTAAATGCTGACGTGTGACACGTGAAGGAATACAAATTTGGTTTTTCTGAAACTTTGACGAAGTGTGGCGCTTCGATTCTAATATTAATTTTAAAGGCGGCATAGGTTACAATAAGCCTGATTGGGAAATTGCTTTCAGTTATTTTATCAGGCGTTTATTCCTTTCGGGTAAAAGCAACGAAAACCGTTACCTTGCGTATAATAATGGTTACAAACGTTCCTACACTCGGCGAATGAATGCAGGAAAGAAGATCCCCAAAGTAGTTGATTGGGCGGGTAACATTATTGAAAAATTAGGATTTGGTTTCGTCATAACATAAGAGGCATCATCTCTCAACAATATAATTAAACGCATGGAAGATCAGATTTTTGAAAACAGGATAGACCTGACGGAGTTGAATAAAGCAGTAATGGATATTTCTGCCGGGATAAAAAAAGTTATCATCGGGCAGGATGAAATGGTGAAGCTAATTATAACTGCACTACTTGCAGATGGACATGTTTTGATAGAAGGCGTTCCGGGTGTGGCAAAAACACTTACCGCAAAACTGGTAGCACGATCGGTCAACGCTGTATTCTCACGTATTCAGTTCACACCCGACCTGATGCCATCTGACGTGATCGGTACGCCCGTTTTTAATCCGGGCGATGCCCGTTTTGAGTTTAAGAAAGGGCCGGTGTTTGGGAATATTGTTTTAGTTGACGAGATTAATCGCGCCCCGGCAAAAACGCAGGCTGCCCTGCTCGAAGTAATGGAAGAAAGGCAAATTTCCGTTGATGGGAAAACCTACCAGATGGATGCGCCGTTCATGGTTATTGCCACACAAAATCCGGTGGAGCAGGAAGGCACCTATCGTTTGCCCGAGGCGCAATTGGACAGGTTTCTGTTCAAAATAGAAGTGCCTTACCCGGGCGAGGAAGAGGAACTGCAAATACTCAGCAGATTTAATACCATGGGCAATCAAAAGGTTTTAGATGTGGTCACCCAAATGTTGAGCGGCGCTCAAATAAATTCTATGCGGCAACAGGTAAAGGAAATCATCATTGAAAACAAATTGTTGGCGTTTATAGCAAAGTTGGTCAATCAAACCAGGAACAATAAATCAATTTACCTGGGAGCCTCACCACGGGCATCGCTGTCAATGATGAACGCATCGAAAGCCATGGCTGCAATACAGGGGCGTGATTTTGTGGTGCCAGATGATATTGTTGCAGTGGCGTTGCCGGTTTTGCGCCACCGCATCATTCTTTCACCCGAAAAGGAAATGGAAGGCGCCACCGAAAATGATGTAATCCAACAAATTATTAACGGGCTTGAAATACCAAGGTAAAGCCATAAGTTGAATGTTTTTATCATTAGGAATATACCCCTGAGGATTTTGAGGCTATGCGTTCTATCTACTTAAATAATATTGTTTACTATATTGGCGCCGCCTGTGCGTTGCTATACATGACGAGTTATTTTCACAAGCCCCTGTATAATTTGACCACGCTTGTATTACTTCTTTTATTCATTGCGGTGGCAGCAGATTGGGTTCTTTTGCTGACACAAAAAAGGGGTATCGTGGCCACTCGGGCAATAGCAGAAAGGTTGAGCATGGGGGATGATAACAGGGTGACGTTGAATCTTTATAGTAATTATCCATATAACGTTCAGGCAGAGGTGATTGATGAAATTCCTGTTCAGTTTCAGGATAGAAATTGGAAACGGTTTGTAAGCCTGCCGTCATTGCAGCGCACCCATATTGTGTACACTTTAAAGCCGCTTACCCGGGGCGAGTACCAATTTGGGGACATCAATGTTTTTGTTACGGGGCCTCTAAAGCTTGCAAAAAGAAAATTTGTTATACCTGCAACAAAAGCAGTGAAGGTATATCCGTCTTACATTCAAATGAGGCGATTTCAATTGATCGCCGTAGGCAACCGCCTGCAGCAGGCAGGCATAAAACGAACCAGAAAACTCGGCCACAGTATGGAGTTTGAGCAAATTAAAGAATATGTTCGTGGAGATGATTACAGAACGATCAACTGGAAAGCGACCGGGCGAAAAGGTGGTTTGATGGTGAATAATTACACCGATGAAAAAAGCCAACAGATTTATTGTGCGATCAATAAAGGCCGTGTGATGAAAATGCCTTTTGATGGAATGACGCTTTTAGATTACGCAATCAACGCCTCGCTTGTACTTTCAAACATCGCTATCGTTAAGCAGGATAAAGCGGGATTAATAACATTTGCTGAAAAACAGGACACCTTTGTTCAGGCTGATAAAAGACCGGGACATATCAATTTGTTGCTTGAAACATTGTACAAGCAGCAAACAAAATTTTTGGAAGCCGATTATGAAAAATTGTACTCAGTAATTCGAAACAAAATTACCAACCGTAGCCTGATTGTTTTGTTCACCAACTTCGAATCATTGGAGAGCCTTCAACGCGAAATGCAGGCACTTGGGAAAATAGCGCACTATCATTTACTACTCGTGGTGATTTTTGAAAATACGGCCATCAAAAGCCTAATCAGTTCCAAAGCAGGAAATCTTGAAGAAGTGTACGTGAAGACAATCGCGGAAAAATTTGCATTCGAAAAAAGGCAAATGGTGAGGGAGCTGCATCAAAACGGCATCCTGAGTATTTTAACAACTCCGCAAAATTTAACAGTAAATACAATAAATAAATATTTAGAGTTGAAGAACAGATCGAGGATATAGTTTGCACATTTCTTTTTACTTCATTAACTGCAAAAACAACCAAACTACCGGCACCGCAACAAGCAAAGAGTCGAACCTGTCTAAAAAGCCGCCATGCCCGGGCATTATTTTTCCACTATCTTTCACGCCGGCCATCCTTTTGATCTTTGATTCAAGCAAGTCTCCCGAGGTTCCAAATACAGCGACAATGATTGAAATGCCAAGCAGTATTTTCCAGTCGAACCAGGGTTTTAAAATAAACACCATCGCCGTTACGCAAAGTGCCATGCCGCCAATGGTTCCCTCCAAAGTTTTCTTGGGAGATATTTTTGAAAAAGGCGTTTTGCCAATTGCCGAGCCAACCAGGTAAGCCATGGTATCATTGATCCAAATGGCAACAATAATAAGGATGGGGATATAAAACCCGTTTGGCTGGTTCAACAGTAGCTCCCCGTTAGTTAACACACGGATATCCTCCGACATTCTTAAACTTAAAAGCAATCCAAGGCTCAATGAAATATAAACTAATCCTAATGCTAATGCGCCGATCGCTTTACCCGTTACTTTGTATCGTTTAAATATCCCCATCAGGACTAATACAGAGCCCGCCAGTAAAAAGGAAAGTGCAAAACTCTTCTTTACTGAATAGTAACTCAACTGCAAGCCGTCGGAGAAAAGTAAAACAATATGAAACCCAATTAACGCGATGCCCCACATAATGTATGGGTGAAAAAAAGTTTTGTGTATCTTCTCCACGAGGTTTTTATACTCGCGCCAGCAACCAAAATGAATGATAATGATTAATGCAAAAAAACTCCACTCATTGTATAGAAGTCCGGCAGCCATTACCGCCACAAAAATCAAAGCGGTGAAAGCCCTTGTCCAGAATGTTTGCCAGTTAAATGCCATCAGGTGTGTACTGCGGATGAATAAAAAGTTGTTATGAGTAAATTATGTAATTATTTAACTCCATTGTGAAAATCAATCATTTTCTTCTTGTGTGGGTGGCGTTTTTGATGATGCCGATTTAAACTTCATGAAAAGAAAAACGATAACCGGAATTGTCAAAAACCCTATATAACTTCCCTCTCTGTCGCTCATAATTTCAGTCAGGCTTCTCCCATTTGACTTTTGAATATACATCACTATAACCGCTGTTGCGTTATTAATGAAATGTGCAATGATCGGGAGCCAAAGCCTTCCACTGTATTGAAATAAAAGCCCTAATACAATTCCTAACACTACCCTCGACAAGAACCCGTAAACAGAAAAATGTATTGCGCTGAAAATAAGGCTTGTAATGATCACGGAAAGCCAGAATCTGTTAGTGCTGCGAAAAAGAAAGTTTTGCAGACCTCCTCTGAAAAATGCTTCTTCGGAAACCGCCGGAACCAAAGCCAACACAACAATTGAGATCGCTAATTCAAACGGTGAATCAAGATTAATCAGGCCAACTGCCAGCTTTCCATACGACTCTTCCATTTTCTGAAAAACAGCTTTCCACTCAGCCGGGAACGGCAATTGGTAGCTCAGGTAACCCAGCGAACCACTCAGAGCAAGTCCGCATGCAATGATCAATACGGTTAATAAAATCAGCCTGCCGCTTATCCTGCCTGAAAAACCGGTTAGCTCAAAAGGCTTTTTACTAAGCATATTGGCCGTAAAAATTGTTGGAATCAGAAATCCAAAAATTGCCGAAATGCTTTGCATTATCTGCATTTCTCTATAATAGGCCGCATTGCCCATAATATCCGAAACAGACGAAAGCGACTCTCCACTCATGGCCATTACAACCGAAAAAGATAGTATTCCGCCAACCATCATTCCGCCAACAGCCATCGCAATCAGTATAAAAAAGCCCGCAGAATACGAAATATTTTTATCGCTTAACGCCGCCATAACTCTTAATTCTTAGGGATCAAAAATAACGGATAAAACGATAACGCTAATTTTATTTAGATGTCATGTTTATTTTTTCACGGATAGGAACAATGGGTGCGACCAACGGGTTGAAAAAAAGAAAAATACTATGGTTGTTGAGTTTTTGGCGTTCAATTACAACGTTTGCGTAAATAAATCGGTTGTAATGTTTTGAACCGGTTTTTTTTTAAAGTACCTTGTCGGCCCTAAGTACATTACTCATTATAAAGTCTTGCCCATGTTTAAAGGAAAAGTTCTGTTTGTTTTTTTAGCATTAATTGCACTGAGAGCCTCGTCACAGCAACCCAGTTGGAATTTGCCAAAAGTTACGGAAACGAAATTTAAATCCGCAACTTATAACATTACAAAAAATGGGGCAATACCGGACGGGTATTTCTTAAATACAAAGGCCATACAAAAAACCATTGACGAGTGTTCTTTAAAAGGTGGCGGAGTGGTGCAGGTGCCCGCTGGTTTATGGCTCACGGGCCCCATTGTTTTAAAAAGCAACGTGAACCTTAATCTTGCGCAGGGGGCCACACTATTATTTACTGCCGATAAAAGTCAATACCCGCTTGTAAAGGCTAACTGGGAAGGTTATCCGCAAATGCGCAACCAGTCACCCATTTCCGCCGAAGGCGTAACAAATATTGCTATTACGGGGAAAGGAATTATTGATGGAAATGGCGATGCATGGCGCGCTGTGAAGAAGGAGAAGCTAACCGAGTCGCAATGGAAAAAGCTCATTGCCTCAGGCGGTCTGCTTAGCGATGATAAAAAGCAGTGGCTCCCATCCGAAAGTTATGCAAAGGGGCATATTACCAAAGATCCGGGACGAATCCATCATGAACGCGATGCCGCTTACTACCAATCGGTAAAAGATTTTCTGCGCCCGAATTTATTGGTGCTAACGAATTGCGATAAGATTTTGCTGGAAGGCGTCACGTTTCAAAACTCTCCGGCCTGGTGTCTTCATCCGCTGATGAGTAAAAATATCACGCTTAGAAACATTATTGTAAAGAACCCCTGGTATGCGCATAATGGCGATGGCGTTGATTTGGAAAGTTGTAGCAACGTACTGATAGAAAACAGCATTTTTGATGTAGGGGATGACGCGCTTTGTATTAAAAGCGGCCGCGATGCTGATGGCCGCGCGCGTTCGATGCCAACGAAGGACGTGATCATCCGCGGGTGTACTGTGTATGCTTCCCACGGCGGGTTTGTAATAGGAAGCGAAATGAGCGGCGGGGCTAATAACATCTATTTGAGCAATTGCACGTTTTTGGGGGCAGATATTGGTCTTCGGTTTAAAACAACGCGTGGCCGGGGCGGCGTGGTTGAGAATATTTTCATTAAAGATATTTACATGAAAGATATTCCCGGCGAAGCAATTTTGTTTGATATGTATTATATGGCCAAAGACCCCGTTCCTTTAGAAGGAGAGAAGCGCGAATTGCCAACTGTGGAAATGCTGCCGGTTGACGAAACAACACCGCAGTTTCGAAATTTTCACATCAGCAATGTGTATGTAAACGGAGCCGATAAGGCAATCTTCATCCGGGGCCTTCCGGAGATGCATGTTAAAGGTATCAGGATTGAAAATTCAGTATTTCAGGCGAAACACGGGGTTGATATTCAGGAGGCAAGCAATATTCAATTGACGAATGTTAAAATATACAGTAGCAATATGAATCCTGTAATAGATATCATCAACAGCGATAACATTAATATCAATTCTTTTAGCTATTCTAAAAATGCCGAATTGCTGATGCGGGTGGCTGGCGCAAGATCAAAATCTATTCAAATAAAGAATACCGATTACAGTAACACTAAACAAAAATTGAATGTAGAGTTAGGTGCGAACCCGGGTCAGGCAAAAGTACTTCCGTAATTGAAAATAAGCTCCCGTCTTCCACCGCCTGTCGCGCTGGAAGCATTACCGGGGACTTAATAAAAATTGAAAATGAAAAAGTTAATAGTTCTCTCATTTATTTTATTGTCGCTTCAAACAACTGCGCAGCAGGTTCCTTATTCACAACAGTTGGCAAATACGGCTATTCATTTGTGGCCTGATTCTTTTTCGGTTATTCCCGGCCGTGCGGCGCGTTGGAGTTATGACCAGGGTGTCATTCTGAAAGGCATTGAAGGAATTTGGCTGGCTACCGGCGACCCGCAATGGTTCAACTACATCAAAAAACAGATGGATTATTATGTTGCCGAAGATGGGAAATCAATTAAAGACTATAAGAGTGACCATTACAATATTGATCATGTAAACAACGGTAAGTTGCTGCTAACGCTTTACCGGGTTACCGGAAGAGAAAAATATAAAAATGCTGTTCAGCTACTTCGCGAACAGCTACGCACCCATCCGCGTACAAAGGAAGGAGGTTTTTGGCACAAACAAGTCTATCCCTATCAAATGTGGCTGGATGGCTTATATATGGGTCAGCCATTTTACGCAGAGTATGCGCAGGTGTTTGGCGAAGACTCTGTTTTTGACGACGTGGCCAAACAATTTGTTTTGATGGAAAAGCACTCCCGCGATGCAAAAACCGGTTTGTTGTATCACGGATACGACGAAAGTCGTGAGCAGCAATGGGCCAATAAAGCAACCGGCCGTTCGCCACATTTTTGGGGTCGGGCGCTGGGCTGGTATGGCATGGCAATGGTAGATGCGTTGGATTATTTTCCGAAAGATCATCCCGGAAGAAAACAGATAATTGAAATTTTGAACCGATTTGCCACCGCTGTTGTAAAAGTGCAGGACAGCAAAACCGGCATGTGGTACGATGTTGTTGATCTTCCTAATCGCAAACCAAATTATTTGGAATCATCGGCTTCGGCAATGCTTGCATACACGTTAGCCAAAGGAGCCAGGATGGGTTACATTTCGGGGAAATACGTAGTAAATGCCAGAAAAGCATTTGATGGCCTGGTAAAAAATAAACTCACTACAGATGGAAGCGGATTTACTCATCTTGAAGGTACGGTATCGGTTTCGGGACTTGGCGGCAAACCCTACCGCGACGGGAGTTTTGACTATTATATGAGCGAAAAGGTAGTACAGAACGATCCTAAAGGTATGGGCGCATTTATTAAGGCGGCAAATGAAATTGAAATGCTTTCAACAGTTGGTACCGGAAAAAATAGAAATGTGGTACTCGACAATTTCTTCAATAATGAATGGATAAAAGGTCCGTCGGGAAAGCAGATTCCGTTTCACTACGTTTGGAAAGAAAGAAGCAATAACGGCTATCATTTTCTTGGAAATATTTTTCAGCAGTTCGGCGCAAAAATTTCCACCCTCAAGCAATCCCCAACCGCCGCTGGTTTAAAAAATGCTTCGGTTTATATTATTGTTGATCCCGATACGGAAAAAGAAACTGCCAAACCAAATTATATGAACGAAGCCTATGCCGCAGTTATTGCCAGTTGGGTGAAAAATGGCGGAGTACTGGTGTTGCAGGGAAATAACAGCGGCAATGCAGAATTGCAAAAGTTCAACATTCTGTCGAAAAAATTCGGCATAGTTTTTAACGACGATAATCAACTAATGGTTCAGGGCAAAAATTATGAACAGGGGGCATTATTGCCCGGTATTCGTAATCCTGTTTTTAAAACGGCAAAGAAATTATACATCAAAGAGGCCACCTCCCTTGCATTAAATACACCCGCTAAAAGCATTTTAAGCCGTGATGGTAAAGATTATATGGCGATCTCAAAATATGGCAAAGGAACCGTTATTGTGATTGGCGACCCCTGGATATATAACGAATATGTTGATGGACGACTACTTCCCTTGGAGTATGAAAACAATAAGGGCGCAAGAGATTTTGTGAAATATTTGTTGCAAATCTCGCAGCCACAGAAATAAACAAATTGTAGAACATGAAAAGCTTTTTAGACGAAAACTTCTTGCTGGAAACTAAAACAGCGGAAGAGTTGTATCATGGCTTTGCAAAGCAAATGCCCATAATTGATTACCACTGTCACCTACCGCCCGACCAGATAGCTGCTGACAAGCAATTTGAAAATTTAACACAGATTTGGTTGTACGGCGATCATTACAAATGGCGTGCCATGCGCACCAATGGCGTAGACGAAAGCTATTGCACCGGTAGCAAAAGCGATTACGAAAAATTTGAAAAATGGGCAGAAACCGTTCCATACACCATGCGCAATCCTCTGTATCACTGGACTCACATGGAATTGCAACGTTATTTTGACGAGAGTGATATTTTAGATAGAAACTCAGCAAAAAGAATTTACGACAACTGTTCTGCAAAGCTCCAAACCAAAGACTACAGCGTTCGTAACCTAATGCGCAAGATGAACGTGAAAATGGTTTGTACAACTGATGATCCGGTTGACAGTTTGGAGCATCATAAAAAAATCAAAGACGACGGGTTTGAAATCCCCATCCTTCCTGCTTGGCGACCAGATAATGCGATGACGGTTTCCGATCCAAACAATTTCATCGGTTATGTGAAAAAGGTTGAAGCGGCTTCCAACAAAAGCATTTCAAATTTTCATCAGTATCTTGATGCGCTAAAAACCCGCCACGATTTTTTTGCAACGATGGGTTGCTCCGTTTCCGACCATGGCCTTGAGGAAATTTACGCCCATGATTATACCGACGCAGAAGTGAAATCCATCTTCGACAAAATTTATACAGGAAGAGAATTGAACCTTAGCGAACAAAACAAATTTCGCTCCGCAATGCTCGTAGCCTTTGCAGAGTGGGATCATGAAAAAGGTTGGGTGCAGCAGTACCACCTCGGCGCCATCCGAAATAACAATTCAAGGCTTTTGAGGGAATTAGGTGCAGATATTGGCGTGGATTCAATCGGCGATTTCCCACAGGCTCGCTCCTTGTCAGCGTTTCTCGATAGGCTCGACGATAACAATAAACTCACAAAAACAATTTTATATAATTTGAACCCCGCCGACAATGAGTTATTTGCAACCATGATTGGTAATTTTAATGACGGTACCGCAGCCGGAAAAATTCAATGGGGGAGCGGCTGGTGGTTTCTCGATCAGAAAGATGGCATGACCAAACAAATCAATGCGCTTTCAAATATGGGCTTGATTAGCAGGTTTATTGGTATGTTAACGGATTCAAGAAGTTTCCTTTCATATCCTCGCCACGAGTATTTTCGAAGAATTATTTGTAACTTGTTCGGCAATGATATAGAAAAAGGTGAGTTGCCAAACGATATTAATTGGGTAGGCGGGTTAATTCAGGATATTTGTTTCAACAACGCCAACAGATATTTAGGTTTTGGTTTGCAGGCATAAGATTCTCACCCCGAATTAGAAAGATAAGTACCCGTTCTGTCATTAACTGTTTACGATATTACGGGTTAATATAAACTCAAACTATTAAACAAAAATTATGACTCAATCATCTTTTGATCTTTCAGGAAAAATTGCATTGGTAACCGGTGCATCTTATGGAATTGGCTATGCAATTGCTAAATCTTTGGCCGAAGCTGGCGCCACCATTGTCTTTAATGATATGTCCGCAGACGCGTTAGAAAAAGGAATGCAGGCTTATGAGGCAGACGGTATCAAAGCCCACGCATACGTGTGCAACGTAACAAACGAAGAAGAAGTAAACGCCATGGTGGCTAAGATCGAACAAGAAGTAGGCGTGATAGATATCCTCGTGAACAACGCAGGTATCATCAAACGCATCCCGGCGGTAGAAATGACGGCGGCCGAGTTCCGGCAGGTAATTGATGTGGATCTAAACGGACCCTTCATCGTATCCAAAGCAGTAGCACCCGGTATGATTAATAAAGGCGCCGGCAAGATTATTAACATTTGCTCAATGATGAGCGAACTCGGTCGCGAAACCGTTTCTGCCTACGCTGCTGCAAAAGGAGGTTTAAAAATGCTCACCAAAAACCTCGCTTGCGAGTGGGCACAGCATAATATTCAGGTAAACGGCATAGGCCCCGGCTATATCGCCACGCCGCAAACCGCACCCCTCCGCGAAGACGGCCACCCCTTCAATAATTTTATTCTTGGCCGAACTCCCGCAGAGCGCTGGGGCACCACCGAAGACCTTCAGGGGCCCGCAGTTTTTCTGGCCTCCAAAGCCTCCGATTTCGTAAACGGGCACATACTGTATGTGGATGGCGGCATTCTCGCCTACATTGGCAAGCAACCCAAGTAATTGTTTTTTTATGATGTCAACAGCAGTACAAATGGCATCTTCGTTGCGTCGCACTCTTCAACTTAGTACACACATTGAACAATAATAACTCAGTATAAATTTTTTAAATAGCTATGAAAATTCGTTTTTGCAACAGTCCCGCCGAAACCAAAACAATGGATACCGAACAACTCCGGGCAAATTTTTTGGTACAGGACTTAATGAAAGAAAATAAGCTCACCCTTGTATATAGCCATTACGACCGTGTAATCATTGGCGGCGTCAAGCCACAGGGGAAAACCATCACACTTCAAAACGAAGATGAGCTAAAAGCCGATTTCTTCCTGCAAAGGAGAGAAATGGGTGTCATCAACGTTGGCGGCAAAGGAACAGTAACCGTAGACGGTAGCAAATACCAACTCAACAAACTTGAATGTTTGTATATCAGTCGCGGAAGTAAGAAAGTAAGCTTCGCAAGCAGCAACTCTAAAGACCCGGCCGTGTTATACATACTCTCCGCCCCGGCACACAAGGAGTATCCCACCACAAAATACACCAAAGAGCAGGCATCTCCGGTAAATCTTGGCTCCATCGAAACCTCCAACAAAAGAACCATCTACAAATACATTCATGATGATGGCATTCAAAGTTGCCAGTTGGTGATGGGCTTAACCGTATTGGAAACAGGGAGTGTTTGGAACTCAGTTCCACCGCACACGCACACCCGCCGGATGGAAGTCTATTTCTACTTCGATCTGCCTCAGGATCAAAGAATGTTTCACATGATGGGTCAGCCGCAGCAAACGCGCCACATCATTATGAAAAATCATGAAGCCGTAATCTCACCGCCCTGGAGCGGGCACTACGGCTGCGGTACCAGCAATTACGGATTCATTTGGGGTATGGCCGGCGAAAACAAACAGTTCACAGATATGGATGCAACACCGGTAAGTGTTTTACTATAACCCATCTCATCTGCACATTTTCAAATTATAACATTAATCGTATGTCAAAAAAAGTAGTAACCCTGGGAGAAATTATGTTGCGCCTGTCAACACCGGGTTTTCAAAGATTTGTACAGGCAGAATCGCTTGATGTAACTTACGGCGGCGGCGAGGCCAATGTAGCTGTTGCAGTTAGCAACTATGGTTTAAATGGCGTATTCGTGTCTAAGGTTCCTGACAACGCAATCGGCCAGTCAGCCATCAATCACATTCGTCGTTATGGAGTTGATACGCAATTTGTAGCCCGTGGCGGTGACAGATTAGGTATTTATTTCTTAGAAACCGGCGCCTCTATGCGTGCTTCTCAGGTTATTTACGACCGTGCTGATGCTGCCATTGCAGAAGCAGATGCCAGCGAGTTCGATTGGGATAAAATTTTTGATGGTGCAGATTGGTTTCATACAACAGGTATTACGCCTGCATTAAGCAACAAAGCTGCTGCCTTAACTTTGGCAGCACTGAAAGCAGCGAAAGAAAGAGGAGTAACTACTTCTATCGATTTGAACTATCGTAAAAAATTGTGGAGCAAAGAAAAAGCTCAACAAGTGATGACGGAGCTTTGCCAGTATGTGGATGTTTGTATCGGTAACGAAGAAGATGCTGAAACTACTTTAGGCTTCAAAGCGGCTCATAGCGATATTACGAAAGGAGAATTAAATCTGGATGGGTACAAAGATGTGATCCGTCAGATGAAAGAAAAATTTGGTTTCAAATTTATAGCTTCTTCATTGCGCGAAAGCTACAGTGCCAGCGATAATGGCTGGAGCGCTTTGGTAAGTGATGGAAATGATTTTTATCACACCCGCAAATATGATGTACGTATTGTAGATCGCGTGGGTAGTGGCGATAGTTTTGCAAGCGGATTGATTTATGGATTGGTTACAGGCATGAGCATGGCCGACGCTGCTGAGTTTGGTGTTGCGGCTTCTGCTTTGAAACACACAATCCCTGGCGATTTGAACCACGCTACTTTAAGCGATGTAAAGACCCTGATGAAAGGTGATGCCAGCGGAAGGGTTCAACGTTAAATGAATGATGTACGATGTCAAGATGTACGATGTGCGAAATGTTGAAATTAACAATCGTACATCGTACATCCAATATCACATCCTAAACTAAACAACTATGATCATCGATTCAATACAAAACGCTGCAAAGTACTATGGCGTTCATCCGTTATTCGAAAAAGCTTTTGAATATACAAATACTACAGACTTGGCTACTATCGAGCCAGGCACTTACGAAATTCAAGGAGATGCTCTTATGGCCATTATTTCAGATAAAGAAGGCAAGAGTCGCGAAGAGTCATTGCAAAAGTTTGAATGCCATCGCAAGCATATCGACATTCAGGTATGTATTAATGGCATTGAAGAAATTGGTTGGAAGCCAATTGAAAAATGTGCAGCAGACAATGGCGGATACAATGATGCCAAAGATGTGCAGTTCTGGGCTGACCAACCAGACACCTATTTCACTCTGACTAATAATCAATTTGTGATTCTGTTTCCTGAAGATGTTCATGCGCCGATGATTGGAAACGGAGTTATAAAGAAAATGGTTATAAAAGTGAAAATTTAATCTTATTAAGATGATTGTTATCATGGGGTTCAGCGTTTGGGATTTAATAAGTTTGTCGTTCTTGTATTCAACTTTCCAATCTAAATGTTGAGTGATGCACCAACTGCACAAGCGAGCGTGGCAAGACTGATGATTTTTATTCTGCAGCCGGTAACAAAAAAATGGTATTTGAGTAAGTATCAATTCGTCATTCTAAAAAAATAAATAAAATGGCTAGAACACAACAAGCGATTGACACAATTATAGAACAAGGCATGCTGCCTTTGTATTTTAATGCAGACGAAACTGTATCATTAGATATTTTACGCGCTTTGTACAAAGCCGGTGTAAAAGCAATTGAATACACAAGCCGTGGGGAAGCAGCATTAAAGAACTTTACCAAAATGGTGGAAGTGCGCAATGCGGAAATGCCAGGCCTGCTGTTGGGTATTGGAACAATTAAGAACTTGAAACAAGCTGAAGAGTATTTAGCTGTGGGTGCAGATTTTATCATAAGCCCGGGGTTTGTGAAGAAGGTGGCTAAGTATGCAGTGAAAAATGATATATTATATGCACCAGGCTGTATGACTCCTTCCGAGATTATTGCTGCAGAAACCGCAGGAGTTAAATTTATTAAATTGTTTCCTGGCGATACTTTAGGAACGAAATTTTTGGCAGGTATTAAACCTGTTTTCCCTAATTTATATTTTATGCCTACCGGCGGCGTGGACACTACCAAAGAGAGTATTGAAAGTTGGTTTAAAGCTGGTGTTTGTGCGGTAGGTATGGGAAGCAAACTGATCAGCAAAGAGCTGATGGCTAACAAAGACTACGCAGCTATCGAAAAAATCACCAAAGAAGTATTTGCAACTATTCATTCAATTAAAAAATAAGACGACATGCAGCAAGCCAATGGAAGTGGTAAAATGACCAAATACAGGTGGACAATTTGTGCAATGCTATTTTTCGCCACAACTATTAACTATCTCGACAGACAAGTGCTTTCTCTTACCTGGAAAGATTTTATTGTACCTGAGTTTCACTGGACCAATAATGACTATGGAACCATTACTGCTATCTTTTCGATAGTATATGCAATATCCATGTTGTTTGCCGGTCGGTTTGTGGATTGGATGGATACTAAGAAAGGTTTTCTCTGGGCTATCTTTGTTTGGTCGTTAGGTGCTTGTATTCATGCGTTTTGTGGTATTGCCACATCTGGTATTATTACCGGCAATTGGTTGGTTGGGTTTCATGGGGCTAAAGAGGCTCTTGCCCTGGTAGGCGATGTGGGTACTGTAGCCAGCGTGAGCGTTTCTCTATTTATTTTTGCAAGAATTGTATTAGCGATTGGAGAGGCTGGAAACTTTCCGGCATCGATAAAAGCTACAGCGGAATATTTTCCCAAAAAGGACAGGGCTTATGCAACTAGCATTTTTAATGCAGGTGCAACGATTGGAGCCTTGATGGCACCACTTACCATTCCTTTTATTGCAAAGGCTTATGGCTGGGAAATGTCTTTCATCATCATTGGTGCTGTTGGTTTTTTGTGGATGGCTTTTTGGGTGTTTATTTATAAGAAGCCCCATGAGCATCCTAAAGTGAACAAAGCAGAGCTGGAGTATATTCAGCAGGATGAGAAAAATGATGCGCCTGTTGTTGAGGAAAAACCACAACAAGGGATTTCATTTGGTCAGGCATTTAAGTACAAACAAACCTGGGCTTTTGCCATTGGTAAGTTTATGACAGATGGTGTTTGGTGGTTCTTTCTGTTCTGGACACCGGCCTACCTGAGTTCGGTTTATGGGTTGGATTCTACGCAAAGTGCTCCGCAGATATTTACTTTATACCTGATTACTTTATTGTCTATAATTGGAGGCTGGTTACCCACTTATTTTGTAGAGAAAAAAGGAATGAACCCCTATGCAGGTAGGATGAAGTCGATGCTGATTTTTGCCTTTTTCCCATTGTTGGCATTGTTAGCTCAGCCGTTGGGTGCTTATTCTGTATGGATGCCAGTATTCATTATTGGTATTGCGGGTGCAGCGCATCAGGCATGGAGCGCCAATATTTTCTCTACCATTGGAGATATGTTCCCCAAGAAGGCAATTGCTACAATTACCGGAATTGGTGGTATGGCTGGTGGTGTTGGCTCGTTCCTGATCAATAAAGGATCGGGTGTATTGTTTGACCATGCCGCAACAACCAATATGACCTTTATGGGATTCAAAGGAATAGAGTCGGGTTATTTTATCATCTTTTCTATATGTGCGGTTGCCTACCTTATCGGTTGGATCATTATGAAATCGTTGGTTCCTAAATATAGTCCCATTACAGATTTGTAAGGGTTTTAAAGTTGTTTTTTAGTGAAGAGTGGCAGCAATGCCACTTTTTGTTTGTCAAACTCGTTCGACGCTATTGAACAGTTCTAAACAACTTCCACCAAAAAATAGTTCTTCTTGCCTTTTTGTAGTAACAAGTATTTGTTATGCAAGAGATGAGCAGAGCCGACTGCAAAATTTACATCATTAACCTTATGCCGATTGAGGCTGATACCGCCCCCCAGAATCAGTTTGCGTGCATCACCTTTGCTAGAAGCTATTTTAGCTTCGGCAAGTAAACTCACAACGTCAATACCTTCAAAAATGACTGCCGATTGGATGGTGGATTTCACAACGCCTTCCATGCCCTCAATATCTTCGATGCTCATTTCCTCCGCCGGCTTATTTTGATTGGCGAAGAGTTTGCCTGTGGTTTCTATAGCCTTTTCATACTCTTTCTCGCCATGAACAAATATGGTGATTTCCTTCGCAAGGGTTTTCTGTAATAGTCTTTGGGATGCATCTGCCTTATGTTTGGCAATAAGGGCATCTATTGTTGGCTCGTCCAAAAAAGTAAAAATTTTAATCCAGTTTTCAACGTCTGCATCGCTCGCGTTTAGCCAAAACTGATAAAACTGATAGGGTGTTGTTTTATCTGCATCCAGCCACACATTACCACTTTCGGTTTTGCCAAACTTAGTGCCATCTGCCTTTCGAATGAGTGGGCATGTGCATGCAAATGCTTCGCCACCTGCCTTACGGCGAATAAATTCGGTACCGGTAGTGATGTTTCCCCACTGGTCGCTGCCACCCATTTGAAGTTTGCAGTTTTTTTCCTTGTATAGATGATAAAAATCGAAGCCCTGCATCAACTGGTAGGCAAACTCGGTGTAGCTGATACCCACTTCACCTTCAAAACGTTTTTTAACGCTATCCTTCGCCATCATATAATTTACCGTAATGTGCTTTCCGGCATCGCGCAAAAATTCTAAAAACGAAATATCTTTAAACCAGTCATAATTGTTTACAATTTCCGCAGCATTGGCTTTTTCCGGGTTAAAATCCAAAAATTTTTCAAGTTGTTTTCTTATACCGGCAACATTTTCGCTCAGTTGCGCCTCAGTAAGCAGGTTTCTTTCCTCACTTTTACCACTAGGGTCGCCAATCATACCTGTGGCACCACCAACCAGGGCCAATGGCTTGTGCCCTGCTTTTTGAAGGTGTACTAATAATAAAATTGGCACTAAACTGCCGATGTGCAAACTTGTTGCAGTAGGGTCAAATCCAATATATGCTGTTGTTTGCTCTTTGTTTAGTTGTTCAGAGGTGCCGGGCATAATATCCTGTACCATTCCGCGCCAACTGAGTTCTTTTATCAAATCCATTTTTGAGTTTTAGAAACGGCAAAAATAAGCATTCGTTTTCAGCCGGAGGCATTTATCGCCGCAAACAGTTGATTCATCGAAAAAAAGCGGGGGTTTGGCTAAAAATGTCTAAAGGTTTGAAGGGTAAAACATATTTTTGTTTATAAT
>ERZ761602.3383-NODE-3383-length-22687-cov-5.194459_pt1 | contig 22687 bp, 17 predicted proteins | sample MGYA00512165_ERZ761602 | MGnify/ENA primary metagenome ERZ761602 (study PRJEB28899, sample SAMN02445085) | bioreactor sludge metagenome | biome: EBPR sludge; isolation source: Thorneside wastewater treatment plant | place: Australia: Brisbane, Thorneside...
CCCGTAGGCCTTCGTGGTGAGATTGAAATCGAGCGTGGCGGAGCCGCCCGCAGGCACGACCACCCGCTGCGGCAGCGGATCGAGTCCCGGATAGCTCGCCGCGACCGAGACCTCGCCCGCGGGCACGTTGGTCAGGACGTAGCGCCCGCCAGCGGTGGTTGTCGTCGTGCGCTCCGTGCCGGCAATGCGCACGTCAGCATTTTCCAGATACGCGCCGGTGGCGGCATTGACGACGCGGCCCGAGATGGTGCCGCTGCCTCCCTGGGCGGACGCCGCCGGCAGACAGGCGCCGGCTAGCAGCAGGACGAAGCCGGCGCGGAGGCCGCGGAAGGGCGAGGGGCGGAATCGGGACGAGGTCATGGGTCGGGTGCGGGAGTTGAGGTCGGGTCCGAAACGCACGCGTTTCCCGGAGCGCACAACGGGCACGAGCGCCATGGGCGGCGGGGGAGGTGGGGTTTCGGGCGGGTCGGGAGCCAACCGTTCGCGGACACGTGTCCGCGTCAATAGCGGACAGACCGCGGGATGACTTTTCTTTTCTGACGGTACGATGGCGGAGCGTGCGTGCCCACTCGCGGGAGGCCGACCGCGGGAGCGGTCCGTTGACATGGCGCGGCGATGCGCGCCAGCTAGCGACTCCGTTCGCCGTGCCCGCTCGCCGCCAGCCCCTTCCCCCCTCCGGCATCCGCAACACCGCGGAGTTCGCCCGCCCCGTGGGTCTCGCGCGCACGACGGTATCGCGGGTGCTCAACGGGCAGCCGGGGCTCGACCCCCGGACCATCGAGCGGGTGCAGCGCGCGCTCGCCGAGACGGGCTTCGCGCCCAACGCCCACGCGATGCACCTCAAGGGCAAGCGTACGGCGACGATCGGGATCTGCATGGAGGACCTGGCGACGCCGACCGCCGTATCCAAACTGGCGATGCTGCAGCGGGTGCTGCGCGCCCGCGGTTTCGCCTCGCTGATCGAGGTGCTGCCGCCGGGCGCCGGGCGCGAGGTGGTGCGGCACTTTCTGTCCCTGCGCGTCGAGGCGGTGGTCTTCATCGGGCATTTTGTGCCGGAGGAGATCGAGGCGCGCATCGCCGAGCTCGGCGCGAACGGCACGCCGCATCTCGTGATCGACCACCTGGGCCTGCGGGGGGCGAACACGGTGTCGCTCGATCGCGCCGCCGGCATGGTCGCCGTGATGGAACACCTGCTCGACCTCGGGCATCGCAGCTTCGCGCTGCTCGGACTGTCGAAGGGCCCGGTGAGCCGCCATGACCGGATGCGCGGGGTGCGCGCGGCGCTCGAGGCGCGGGGGCTCGACGCCGATGCCTGCACGGTGGTGCCCGATTACCTGCATGAGCGGCGCAACGATTTCGACTATGGCCGCAACCTCGCGCGGAGCGTGCTGGCCCGCGCGGCGCGGCCCACCGCGTATGTGGGTTACAACGACGAGATCGCGATCGGAGCCCTCCGCGCGCTGCAGGAGGCGGGGGTGCGGGTGCCGCGGGACGCTTCCGTCACGGGCTTCAACCACCAGGAGATCAGCCGCATGACGGTGCCGTCCGTGACGACGATCGACCAGAATATCGAAACGACCGTGACGACGGCCGCGGACTGGCTGCTGGGGCAGCTCGGCCAGCCGCTGCGCAGCCGGCCGTTCGTGCGGACGATTCCGCCGCGGCTCGTCGTCGGCGAGTCAACCGGGCCCGCGCGCTCCGGGTGAACGGGTGGGGTCAGCGTCGCATGGCGCTCAGCCGGACTCAGGCAGTTGGCCTTCAACTCAGCCGTGAAAACGGCCGCACTGAAAGGTGGAGCAGCTTGTCCTCAAGCTGCTGCGGACCGGTCCATCGCACGTCAGCCGCCTGGGGACAGGCGGCTCCACCGCAATGGCATTAATCCGGCTAAGTTGACGGCGGTTGTTCATCGCCCCGCCCGGTGGTGGTCGTCGGAACGAACCGGATCTCGCGCTCGCTGCGCGCGATACGCCGAGCGTCGGAACCGTTTCGGGATCGACCGCCTTGAGTTTTCTCCGCGCCGCCGCGTCTCTGCGGGATGAATCCGCTTAACTGGGCGCCGTTCGGGTCAGCGTCCGTCTTCGCGGCGGACGGTGGAGCCCAGCGCCAGCGCGCGGGGAAGGAGCACCTCGAAATGGGTCTGCGGGATGATCGGGCCCATGTGCATGACAGTCTCCGATCCAAGCAGCGAGGCGAGTTCGCCGCAGGCGGGTAGCGGCCAGCCGCGCAGGTAGCCGAACAGGAAACCGGCCGCCCAGGCGTCGCCCGCGCCGTTGGTGTCGATCACGTCGGCGACGGCCACCGGCGCGATGCGGTGCAACTGGCCGTCGTGGGCGATCCACGCGCCGTCCTTCCCCACCTTCACCGCGGCGAGCACGCCCAGCTCGGCGAGCCGGTGCGCGAGGGCATCGAACGGCGAACGGTGATCCTCGAACAGCGCGCGGATCTCATCCTCGTTGGCGAAGACGATGTCGATGCCGTGCCGGAACTGGCGGAACAGCCAGTCGCGGGAGGCGTTGACCACTTCGAACGAGGACAGGTCGAGGCTCGTCGTGCAGCGGGCCGCGCGCGCGGCGGAAAGGACGGCGTCGGCGAGCGCGCGGTTGAAGACGAGGTAGCCCTCGATGTGGGCGTGCCGCGCGCCGGCGAAGTCCTCGGCGCGCACCTCCTCGGGGGCGAGCGTCATCGCCGCACCGAGGCACGTCCGCATCGTGCGCTGCGCGTCGGGCGTGACGAGGGCGAGGCAGCGGGCGTTGGCGTGGGCGCCGCGCTTGAAACGCGAGCCGTCGACTCCGGCGATCTCGAACGCGTGCCGGTAGACGTCGGCGAGGCGGTCGTTCCCCAGCTTGCCCAGGAAGGTGCTGCGCAGGCCAAGCCGGGTGGCGTTGTACGTGGCGTTGGCCGCGGAGCCGCCGGTCGCGTAGGCGGGATCGCCGTCGAGCAGGCTCACGATCCGGTGCATCTCGTCGTGGTCGACCAGCACCATGCCGCCCTTCTCGCCGGCCACATGCCGGTGCAGGAACTCGTCCGGCACCCGGGCGAGCAAATCCATGATGGGCGAACCGACACCAATAAGGTCGAAGGAGGGGGGCATGGGCGATGGGCGATGGGCGATGGGCGATGGGCGATGGGCGATGGGCGATGGGCGCAGTTATGGCGCGGCGCTGAAAGTCACGCTCAATTTCAATTCCCGGCCTATCGCCGATCGCCTCTCGCCCATTGCCTCAGGTCGATACCGTCAAGTTCGTCGCCAGCAGCGGCTCGTCGTCGATCTCGATCAGCAGCGAGTAGTCGCCCGGCTGGGGAAACGTCAGGTTCTGGATTTCGTTGATGAGATTGATCCGGTGCAGGGGACTCTGGGAATCGAAGGGGCGTTCGATCAGCGGACGCGGATTGGTGGCGTCGAGTCCCATCGAGATGCGCAGCTTGTGCGGGCCGGCGGCGCAGTCGGTGAGCGTGAGGAACCAGATCATGAACGGGTGCGTGACCGGGAACTGCCGGGCCTCGATGTTCGAGAAGATGCCGAGCACGGTGTGCTTGCCGGAGCCGGGGTCGATATGGACGCCGTCGCAGGTGAGCCACGCGAGCAGTTGCGGTTTGGAATGCACGGGCCCCAGCAGGCCCGCCGGCCGGGGGCCGCGCAATTGATTTTTCTTGGACTTCCCCGCGCGTCGCGGCTTCGTGGCGCCGTGGTCCTTGCGCAACTCGCTGCCGACACGGGCGGCTTCGATCCTTCGGCCTGGCCGCCCTGGCTGCAGGTGCTGGCGGGGACGTTTGCCGCCGGGCTTTTCATCTGGCTTCTCATCAAGCTGCTCAAGCTCGCGCTGTGGCTGCTCTTCTTCGCGGTCGTGCTCGGCGGCTCGGCGTGGGCGCTGTGGCTGCTGCTGCAGTGACGGGCGCACGAGGCTTTCCGCGCCGTGGCGGCCGCGCGCAGGTGCGCCCCAACTTTTCCTTGCGCGTGCGAATCGCGCGGCCTCACGCTCGACCCCCGTGAAATATATTTTCGTCACGGGAGGTGTCGTATCGTCGCTGGGCAAGGGGCTCACGGCGGCAGCGCTGGGGGCGCTGCTGGAGATGCGTGGCCTCACCGTCCGGATCCAGAAATTCGACCCTTACCTCAACGTGGATCCGGGCACGATGAGCCCGTTCCAGCACGGCGAGGTGTATGTCCTCGAGGATGGTGCGGAGACCGACCTCGACCTGGGTCACTACGAGCGGTTCACGAGCGGCAAGCTTTCGCGGCTCAACAGCCTTTCCTCGGGCCAGATCTACGAGGCGGTGATCCAGAAGGAGCGGCGCGGCGACTACCTGGGCAAGACCGTGCAGGTGATCCCGCACGTCACGAACGAGATCAAGGAGCGCATCTACGCGGGCGGGAAGGATGCCGACGTGCTCATCACCGAGATCGGCGGCACCACCGGCGACATCGAAGGCCTGCCGTTCCTCGAGGCGATGCGCCAGTTCGCCCTGGAAGTCGGGCCGAAGGATGTGGTGTTCATCCACGTCACGCTCGTGCCGTTCCTCAAGGCGGCGGGCGAGCTCAAGACCAAGCCGACGCAGCAGTCCGTCGCGAAGCTCCGCGAGATCGGCATCCAGCCGCATGTGCTGGTCTGTCGCACCGACCATCCGCTGGACCACGACCTGCGCGACAAGCTCTCGATGTTCTGCAACGTCCCGGTCAAGGCCGTGATCGAGTGCCGCGACGTCGATCACTCCATCTACGAGCTGCCGCTCGCCTTGCAGAAGGAGGGCATGGACCAGCTCGTGCTCGACCTGTTCGGGCTGAAGAATCCGCCGCCCGAGAAGAACATCTGGGAGGAGATCGTCGGGCGCCTGCTGAATCCGAAGCACGAGGTCACGATCGGCGTCGTCGGCAAGTACATCGAGCTGCAGGACGCGTACAAGTCCGTCTACGAATCCATCACGCACGCCGGCATCGCCAACCACTGCAAGGTCAACATCCGCCGCATCGACGCCGAGGACGTCGAGAAGAAGGGCGGCGCCGCGCTGCTGAAGGGCCTCGACGGCATCCTCGTGCCCGGCGGTTTCGGCGACCGGGGCACCGAGGGGAAGATCGCCGCGGCGCGCTTCGCCCGCGAGAACCAGGTGCCTTACTACGGCCTCTGCCTCGGGCTGCAGATCGCGGTGATCGAGTTCGCGCGCAACGTGCTGAAGCTCGAGGGTGCGAACAGCACCGAATTCGATCCCAAGCCCGCGCATCCCGTCATCAACATGATGGAGGAGCAGAAGCAGATCATCGACAAGGGCGCGACCATGCGCCTCGGCAGCTACGAGTGTGCGCTCACGCCCGGCACGCTCGCCCACAAGGCCTACGGCGCCGACAGCGTGCGCGAACGCCACCGTCATCGCTATGAGGTCAACAACGCCTACGTCGGACAGCTCCAGCGCGCCGGCATGATTGTCAGCGGCGTGAATCCGCGGCGCAACCTCGTCGAGGTGATCGAGCTCAAGGGCCACCCCTGGTTTCTCGGCACGCAGGCGCATCCCGAATTCCAGTCGAAGCCGAACCGGGCGCATCCGCTCTTTGCGGCCTTCATCGCCGCCGCGCTCAAGGCGAGCCGCCGCGAGAAAGGAAGCAGGCGCAAGGAGACCAAGCCGCTGGCGCGGGGCGCGAAATCATGACGCGTCGGAGTCTTCGTCGTTGCGTTCCAGACGTCCCGTTTGCGCCGTGGCGCCCGGGCCGCTGACGCCCGTCCCCATGCTGTTCGATCCTGCCCGCCTGCTGCTGATCGCCGGGCCGTGCTCGCTGGAAAACGAGACGGTCTGCCGCGCGGTCGCCGGGATGCTCGCGCAGCTCCGCGACACGCGGCCCGAGCTGAACCTCGTGTTCAAGGGGTCGTTCGACAAGGCCAACCGCACCTCGCTGGCCGGCGCGCGCGGCACCGGGCTCGACGCCGGCCTCGCGCTGCTTGCAGGGGTGCGACGCGACTATGGCTTGCCCGTGCTCACCGACGTGCACGAGTCCGCGCAGGTCCCCGCCGTCGCGGCCGTGTGCGATGTCCTGCAGATTCCCGCCTTCCTGTGCCGGCAGACCGACCTGCTGCTGGCCGCCGCCGGCACCGGGCGGGTGGTCAACGTGAAGAAGGGCCAGTTTCTTTCGCCGCAGGAGATGACGCATGTCACCGGCAAACTCCGCGAAGGCGGCGCCGCCGAGATCTGGCAGACGGAGCGCGGCACGACATTCGGATACCAGAACCTCGTGGTCGACATGCGGTCGTTCGCGATCATGGCGGCCAGCGGATTTCCGACCGTGTTCGACGCGACGCACGCGGTCCAGCTGCCCGGCGCCGGTGGCGGCAAGAGCAGCGGGCAGCGTGAATTCGTCCCGCCGCTCGCCCGCGCCGCGCTCGCCGCCGGCGCCGATGGTCTCTTCATCGAGACGCATCCCGATCCGGCCCGGGCCATCAGCGACGGGCCCAACATGATCGCGCTCGCGGATCTGCCGGCCCTGGTGGACGCGTGCCTCGCGGTGTGGCGGGCCGTGCGCGGTGCGGGGTAGGAGCGGCGGCGCGCACCGCATCGCGGCCCCGACTGCCCGTTGGGGTGCCGGAATGAACCCGAGGCGGCCGGCGCAGGTTTCCTCCCGCTGACAAGGCGCTCCCTTGACCCCGAACACGGCGCGCCCCTAACTGCCGCCCAACTTAAAACCGGATGGAAACCTTCCTGATCGACGTCCCGATGCCCTCGATGGGTGCGACGGTGAACGAACTCACCGTGATCGCGCTCAAAACGCAACCGGGCGACCGCGTGACCAAGGGCCAGCGGCTCGCCGATCTCGAGAGCGACAAATCGGTCTTCGAATTCGAATCCCCCTGCGACGGCGTGGTGCGCGCCATCCTCGTGCGGGCTGGCGACGTGAAGCCGGCCGGCGAACCGTTCCTGCAGATCGAGACGGCGGATGACTCCCTGCGCCACCTGCAGGCGAAGGCAGGAGCGGCCGCAGCGGCGACCGCGGCGCCGTCGGCCAAACCAGCCGCCGCGCTGGTCTGGACGCCCCGCGCGCTCAAGATGGCGCAGGAGGCCGGGTTGGATCCCGCGAATCTGGCGGGGATCGAGGCCACCGGGCCGGGCGGGCGGGTGTCGGGCGACGACGTCACGCGCTACCTGGCGGCGCGCAAGTCTTGAGTGGACGCCATCCGGCCGGGCCCTAAACCTCCGCTGCCGTGAGCACTGCTGCTGACACCGTTTGCATTGCGGGCGTGGGTTATGCGGTCCCTGCGACCGTCCGGCCCAATAGCGAGATCCTGAAGGCGTTTCCGGACCGCACCGAAGAGGAAATGGTCCGGCTGACCGGCATCCGCGAGCGGCGTTATGCCGGCGACGACGAATCGGCCACGCATCTCGCGAAGATCGCGGTGCACCATGCCCTGGCCCAGGCCGGCATGTCCGTCCAGCAGATCGACGGCGTGATCATGGCGACGATCATTCCCGACCAGCCGGTGCCCTCGATGGCGAGCGCGCTGGCGCGGGAGCTCGGCGTGCCGCGCGCCCTCGCGTTCGATCTCAACGCGGCGTGCTCGGGCTGGCTTTACGCGCTCGAGGTCGGGCGTTGTTTCATCCGCGCCGGCACCGCGAAGAACGTCGTCGTGGTCACCGCCGAGCTGCTGTCGCGCATCACGAATCCGGAGTGCCAGGACACGGCTTTCCTGTTCGGCGACGGCGCCGGGGCCGCGATCCTCACCGGAGGCACCGGCGGCCATCGGCTGCACCAGATGGGGCTTTCCGGCGACGCCGACCAGTTCGAGGCGATCCAGCGCCCGGGCGGCGGCGCGCGCATGCCCTGGCCCGAAGTCATCGGCGGAGATCTCGAGAGCTTCTATCTGCAGATGGACGGCGCGGCGGTGTTCAAGCACGCGGTCATCGGCTTTGCCGAGCAGATCGAGCAGACGCTCGCGCGCGAAAACCTGAAGCCCGACGACATCGCCTGGGTCGTGCCGCACCAGGCCAACGAGCGCATCCTGAAGGCCGTGAGCAAGCGCGTGGGCATTCCCTACGACAAGTTCATCGTCACGATCTCGAAATACGGCAACACGAGCGCGGCGAGCGTCTCGATGGCGCTCGGGTGGGCCGCCGAGGAAGGCATTTTTTCCGACGGGGACCGGATCATCTTCTGCAGCGTCGGCGCGGGACTCACGTTCGCGGGAGGATTGCTCGTCTGGTGAAGTGTCGTGGCGGGCGGCGGACGTTTTCCGCCCCACCGCGGCTGCGACGGAGCGCAGCGCTCCGGGGAGTTTCCCTCCGCGCCGGTCGGACTGCCCGCAATAGCAGTTCCGCCCTGATCGGCTACGATTTTTCTTGAGGCGCGCTAGACTGGCTCGAGCCGACCCCGGGTTGGGATAGCTCGTAGCTGGTCACGGCCAGCGCATAGGTCGCCGCCGTGTCGCAGCGCAGGACGAGCGAGCCGAGCGTCACCGGCGCAAAACCCGCGGCGAGGGCCTGGCTCGTCTCTTCCGGCGTGAAATCGCCCTCGGGCCCGACCAGCCACAGTGCGGAGCGAGGCCGGCGTCCGGTGCGGGCGACGAAGGCCGCGAGCAGGCCGCGCAGCGGAACTGCGCCCGGCTGCAAGCTGGCGATCAGCCGCAGGTCCGGCGTGCCGGCGCCGGCGAGGAAGTCTGCGAACCGCTGCACCGGCGCGATCTCCGGCAGGAAAGGATTGCCGCATTGCTTGGCGGCTTCGAGCGCGGCGATGCGCCACTTGTCGACCTTGCGGTCGGAGCGCTCGCCGTCGAGGTGCACCTGGGTGCGCGCCGTCTCAAGCGGGAGGATACGGGCGGCGCCAATTTCCGTCGCCTTGCGCACGATGGCGTCCATCGCCGGCCCTTTCGGCAGCGCCTGGGCCAGCGTGAGGGCGAAGGGCAGGGGGGCCGCCGCGTGGCGGGCGCGCACGCGCAGCACGGCGCCCTGGCGCCGGTCACCGATGAGTTCGCACGTCCATTCCGTGCCGCTCCCGTCGAACGCGATCACGGTGTCGCCCAGCCTCGCGCGATTCACGCCGACGAGATGATGTGATTCCTCCGGCGACAGGATCAGTTCGGCGGGCTCGTTTGCGCCGGGCCGGAAGTGGACGCGAAAGTCGGGCATCGCCGAACAGGGAGAGAGGAATGGGGAGAAATTTCAACCGCCCGCGCGGAACACCTCTCCCTGCACGACGCACCGCAACCGGTTCCGGGGCGCGAAAAACAGAAAGGGCGCCAGGTACGAGACCCGGCGCCCTTGCCGACTTGAACTGCAAACTATGAACTTCCCAAAAAGAACGGGTAACCAACGCGGAGATAGACGTGCGGCGGAAGCGGGCGTTCAAAAATCCACCGGATTCTTTGCACGTTCCGCGGGAAAGTTGCGGAGCGAAAGGCCCGCTCACCCGGATCGCAAGCGAACCGATCCGATCGGCGTTTTGCGGGTGTTGCCGGCCGGCCGGGAGCGAGGAGAAAATTGCGTGGACACGCCACCTCCCCGACCTACGTTTCGCAGTCTGGCCGTGGCCCGGATGGCGGAATTGGCAGACGCAACGGACTCAAAATCCGTCGCCCTCTAAAGGCGTGTGGGTTCGAGACCCTCTCCGGGCACCAGCCTTCGCTCCTGCGCTACGCTCCGGAGCTACGGCTGGCAGGCCAGTCAAAGGAAGCACGACCGATCTCGATGCGAGGAGGCGAAGGCTGCCCGCCATAGGCTTGGCGACGGCGGGCCTTTCACGAAATCAGCCCCCCACGTTTGTGCCGCCTCGTGAGTAGGCTGGTTCAATCAGTCACTCCACTGTTCCGCCGCCGGCGGCAGCTCGTTCAGCTCGGCGCACGGAGCGTCCGGCCTTTCGCTCGCGGCGCTTCCCGCTCACCGCCGTTTCCCCTCGATCTGATCGAGCCAGCCTTCGAGGGTGAAATCGGGCGCACCCTTCTCCTCCGGGCGGAGCACCGCGAGTTGCTCCGGCGGGAGCGGGCGGGCGCCGATGTCGACCACGGTGGCGCCGCGCACGTGGTGTTCGGTGCCGGTGGCGCGTTCCAGCACGACGCCGTGGCGGTCGCACCAGTCGCCGGCCTTGAGCACGGGCAGGGCTCGCACGGCGGCGGGCGTCAGCGCCGGCGTGCCCACCTGCTCGTGCAGCCAGAGCATTACTTCGCGGTAGCACACGTACGGACGGTGCCCACCGGCGGGTTCGAGGTAGGTGGACAACGGCTCGCGTCCACCCGCGGGCCAGGCGCCGCGCGCCGCGCGCAGGTGGCGCTCGTTTCGCACCCAGGCTTCGCGGTCCCCCATGTCGATGACTTCGTCGGCGTCGCCGTTGGCGGTCAGGATGGCGCAGTGTGGGGCCGCGAGCGCGATGAACGCGGGCCATTCGAGCCGGGCGCGCATTTTCGTGAAGGGGACGCGCTGGCAGAGTTTCGTGGGCAGGACGACGTCGTCGTACGCCCAGCCCCCGACCACGGCCGCCTTGATCCGCGGTTCGAGCGCCGCGAGCCAGGTGGCCTGCGCCCCGCCGTTCGACGAACCGGCGACGGCGAGGCGAGTGGGGTCGATGTCCGCTCGGGTGAGCAGCCAGTCGATCGCGCGCATCGTGTCGAAGACCAGCTTGCCCATGATCAGCCGGCCCGCGGCCGCCGCGCGCGCATCGGCGGTCGCGTCATCGTGGGCGCGCGAGCCCATGCGTCCCGTGAGGTGCCGTTCTTCCTCGCCGATCGGGTCGATCACGGCCACGGCGAGGCCGAGCCGGGCGTAGAGTTGCGCCGCGTATTGGTTGAACGTCCGGCTCTTGCTCCCGCCATGGCCGTGAGTGAGGACGAGCCCGGGCCGGCGCGAGGCCGCGGTGTCGAGGCGGTAAAGCAGCACCGGCATGCGGCTGCCCGGCTCCGCGGTGAGAATCCATTTTTCAATGACAAGCCCGTCGAAGCGCAGCTCGCCGCGGGCTTCCGGCTGGAGGGGACCGCCGCGGGCGGGAAGTCCCAGGAGCGCGGACAGCTCCCGCCGGAGCGCCGCCGGTTCCGCCGTGCTCGTGGTGACAAGACCCGGCGCGGACCAGAGCAGGAGCAGGGTAAGCGGGCGAAGAAGGGATGCCATCGGGGAGGGGGGACTCCACCCTGGAATGCGTTGGCCCCGAAGCCAGAGCTCTTTCGGCTACCATGAATCGGACCGCCGGGCTCGATCGGCAAGTCCGGCGGGGGATGCGGCTGCCCGAAGCTTTTTGGCACACCGGCGGTCCGATCCTGGCACCGGAACAATTGCTTTGTCGCGCACGGGCGGGTCCGTTTGCGTCGGCTTCCCGGTCACCGCATGCCAGAGAAGCCCGCCACCCGCCCGTCACCGTACCTCGCCGTCGCACTGGGGCTGCTCGCCTTCGGTCTGCTCGCGGTGCGGTTTTCGCCCGACTGGTGGGCCTTCCATGCTGGAACGAGGGAAGCGTTCGCGAGCATCTCGACGCCGCAGGAGCGCAATGCGATCGAGACGGCCGTTCTCAGCGGACATTCGGAGCGCGGATTGTATGTGCTCCGGCAGGCGCGCGATCTTGGCACCGAGATCGAGAATTCGGTCCACAAGATCATGCGCTGGCGGCTGCTGGTGCCGGGGTTGGGGCATGTGCTCCACCTGCCGCCGTGGGCGACGCTCGGCCTCGCGCACGCGGGCTGTCTCGTGCTCGTCTGGGTCCTGGCGGCGATCGGGCTGGATCAGGCACGGCGTGCCGGCGCGAGTACCTCGGATGCGTTCGCGCTCGCGATCGTCGGCGGCGCTTCCGCGCCCTTCATCACCTCGATGGGCTGGCTTGGCTACTACGACTCCCTGCTCGCCCTGGGGCTGGTGGCGGTGGGGTTTGCGCGGTCCCGATGGTGGGTCGTGGTGGCGTGCCTCGCCGCGCCGTGGATCGACGAACGCTTCGTCCTCGGATTGCCGCTCGCGTTGTGGGTTCGTTGGCTCACTGCCAGCGAGCCCGTACCGCGCTTCTGGGACTGGGCATTGCGCGAAGCGTTGATCCCCGTGCTGCTGGCGGGACTTTACACGCTTGTCCGGCTGCGCCTGGGTGGAACCGGTGGCTCGCAGACGGTGAGCGGCTACCTGCGCGAGTTCGTGCTGTCCGAAAAATACGGACTGCTGCAGCGGTTGCACGGCGCCTGGGCGGGGCTGCGGCTCGGCTGGCTGCCCGTGCTCCTCGCGATCATCGGGGCGTGGCGGTCGCAGCGCGGGCGGTGGGGCGCGGTGGTGCTGGCGGGGGGCGCCCTGCTGACGGCGATCGTCGGCCTGCTGACCGCCCTCGACATGAGCCGGTCGATGGTGCTGCTCCTGCCGGTGGTGCCCCTGGGGTGGCGCGTTGCCGTGGGACTCGGATTCTGGCGCACCTGGCACGTGGGCCCGGTGGCCGCGGCCCTGGCGCTGGCCCTGCCTGCACGGCACGTCGTGGCGAATTTCGTCCTGCCGGTGGATAACATGTGGACCTATTCGCATCCCTTGATGACGGCCCAGAACAACCTCGGCCTGATGTACGCGAAAGGCGAGGGCGTGCCGGTGGACGACACGCGCGCCGTCCGCTGGCTGCGGCGTCCGGCCGAGGAAGGCGTCGCGGTGGCGCAGAACAACCTCGGGCTCCTCTACGCCATGGGGCGGGGCGTTCCTGCCGACGGAATCGAAGCTTCTCGCTGGCTGCGCCTTGCCGCCGAGCAGGGAGTTGCCTCGGCCATGGAAAACTTGGGTCTGCTCTACGCGAATGGAATTGGCGTATCCAGGGACCTGGTGCAGGCGCACATGTGGCTCAACCTCAGCCAGGCCGCGGGGCAGGCATCCGCGGTCGCCCGGCTCCAGGCCGTGGCGCAAGGCATGAAGCCGGCGGAGATCTCCCGGGCGGTGGAGCTGGCCAAGCAGCGGCGCGACTTGCTGGAGAAAAAGCCTTACGGTGTCCTGCAGTAAACGCGGCGGATCTTCTTTCGGACCGGCGCCGCGCCTCATGGGCCCTCTCGGAGCGGCGGGAAGGTCGCAGCGCATCGCGCCGGAGGTGCGGGCTGCGGCTGACCAACTGTGAGCTGGGCTTCGCTTTCCCGCCCGCTACAACCGGCTGCGCTTTCCCTATGATGCCGCCCCTTCGCTGCCGCCGGATTTGCGTCCTGTCCCTTGCCGCCTGCCTCAGCGCCGCTTCGCTTCGCGCCGCGGATGCGCGAAATGTCGACTGGGACACCTACCTCGGTGGCAAGCAGCGCAACCTCTACTCGCCGCTCGCGCAGATCCATCGCGGCAACGTCGCGCAACTCGCCGTGGCTTGGACCTACGACACGGGCGAGAAGGGCGAATACCAGGCGAACAACCTGGTCGTGGGCGGCCTGCTCTACACCGCGACCCCGAGCCGGCGCGTCGTTGCGCTCGATGCCGCCACCGGCCGCGAGCGGTGGCGCTGGGATCCCGCGGGCACGCCGGCGGGCGCCGGCAGCGCGGGCTCGTCTACTGGCCGGGTGACGCCGGCGCCGGCCCGCGGCTTTTCACCGCGGTGGGCGGCCATCTGTTCGCCCTCGATCCCGCCACGGGCAAGCTGGCGCCGGAGTTCGGCGGCCAGGGCTGGATCGAACTCGGCCGCAGCCTCGACGCTGGGGACTCGGCACGCACGGGCCTCAACACCCCTGGCGTCCTCTACCGCGACCTGCTCATCGTCGGCGGCGTCGGCGGACCCGGCGCGGTGCGGGCGTTCGATGTGCGCACGGGCGCGCGCCGGTGGATTTTCCACCTGATTCCGCGGCCGGGCGAAGTGGGCTACGACACCTGGCCCGCTGACGCGTACAAGACGGCGACCGGGGTCATGCCCTGGCCGGGCCAGGCGCTCGACGAAGAGCGTGGCATCGTCTATGTCGCCACCAAGACGGCCGAGCCGGACTTCTACGGTGGCGAGCGCCATGGGCAAAACCTGTTTGCCAACTCGCTCGTCGCGCTCGACGCCGCCACCGGCCGGCGACTCTGGCATTACCAGATCGTGCACCACGACCTGCTCGACAAGGACCTGCCGTGCGCACCGGTGCTGCTGACCGTGACGCACCGCGGCCGCAAGGTCGACGCCGTCGCGCAGGGCACGAAGCACGGCCAGTTGTTCGTTTTCGACCGCGTGACGGGCGAGCCCCTGTGGCCGATCGAGGAGCGGCCCGTGCCGGCGTCGGATCTGCGCGGCGAACAGGCCTGGCCCACACAGCCGTTTCCCACCAAGCCGGCACCCTTGATGCGGCAGTATTACACCGAAGCCGAGGCGTCCGACGTGTCGCCCGAGGCGCGTCAGCTCACGCTCGACCGCATCCGGCTGTCGCCGAACTTCGGACCGTTTCCCGCGCCGAGCCTCAAGGAATCGATCATGTTCCCGGGCTTCGACGGCGGCATGGAGTGGGGCGGAGGGGCGGCGGATCCGGAAGGCGTGTACTACGTCAACATCAACGAGATTCCCTGGATCCTCCAGATGATCGAGACGCGTCGGGCCGACGGCACGGCGCGCCCGCGCGGCGAACGCGAGTACCTCATCCACTGCGCCGCCTGCCACGGCATGGATCGCGCCGGCATCCCGCTCGCCGGTTTTCCCTCGCTGCTCGATCTCGGGCAGCGCCGCACGCGCGAACAGGCGGCCCAGCTCACGCGGCAGGGGTTCGGGCGGATGCCGGCCTTCGACCGGCTGCCGGAGACGCAGCGGGACGCGATCCTCGATTACGTCTACGGCTTGGTGCCGCCCGCGCCCGTCGAAGGAAAGAAGGGCAGGAAGAACGCGCCCGCGATCGAGGACCGGGCGCCGCCCTACGCATTCGGCGGCTTCCGCCGCTGGCAGGACCAGCAGGGTTATCCCGCGATCAAGCCGCCGTGGGGCACGCTCAACGCCGTGGACCTCAACACGGGCGAACTCAAGTGGAAGGTCACGCTCGGCGAGTACCCCGAGCTCACCGCGCGCGGCGTGCCCCCGACGGGCACGGAGAATTACGGCGGCCCCGTCGTCACCGCAGGCGGCGTGCTGTTCATCGGCGCGACGGCCGACGAGACCATCCGCGCCTTCGACAAGGACACCGGCCGGCTGCTCTGGCGCGCCTCGCTCCCGTTCGGCGGCAACGCCACGCCGAGCACGTACATGGTCGACGGCCGCCAGTATCTCGTGATCTCCGCCGGGGGCGGGAAATCCGGGCGGCCCGCCGGCGGGAGCATCGTCGCGTTCGCACTGCCCGCCGCCGCGCCCTGAGGCAAAAGGGCGCCGCCGGGCGGCGCCACCCTCCGGCCTGCTTCCAGCGTTGCCCCGCGGGCCCGGAGCGCTCGAACTGGACGCCTCCCATGAGATCACCCCTGCCCCTCGCGCTGTTCCTCGTCCTCGCTGCGTGCTGCTCTGCCTCGCCGTGGACCATCTCCACCGTCGCGGGCACCGGGGTACGCGGCTTCAGCGGCGACGGCGGTCCCGCCACCGCGGCGGAGATCAACGACCCGTTCGGGGTGGTCCGCGGCCCCGACGGAGCGTGGTGGTTTTGCGAATACGGCGGACAGCGCATCCGGAAGATCGACCGGGCAGGGCGCATCTCCACCGTGGCCGGCACCGGCCAGGCCGGCTACACCGGCGACGGCGGTCCCGCGCTGCAGGCGACGTTCAACAAGCCGCACGAGATCCGCTTCGACGCCGCCGGCAACGTCTACATCGCCGACATGGTCAACCAGGCCATCCGGCGCATCGACGCGAAGACCGGCGTGATCACCACGTTCGCCGGCAACCGGACGAAAGGGTATGGCGGCGATGGCGGCCCGGCGCACGCCGCCGCGTTGAACAATCCGCACAGCATCCAGTTCGGACCGGATGGACACCTCTACATCTGCGACATCGGCAACCACGTCATCCGCCGCGTCGACCTGGGCACCGGGATCATCTCCACCTTCGCGGGCACCGGCAAGGCGGGCGACACGCCCGACGGCGCGCCGATCGCCGGCACGCCCCTCCGCGGACCGCGTTCGCTCGACTTCGATCGTGCCGGAAATCTCTGGCTGGCGACGCGCGAGGGCAACCAGGTGTTCCGCTTCGACCTGAAGGCCGGGCGCATCCACCATGTCGCCGGCACCGGCAAGCCGGGGTTCACCGGCAACGGCGGGCCGGCGAAACTCGCCACGCTCAGCGGGCCGAAGGGCATCGCGATCGATGCCTCGGGCAACGTCTGGCTCGCCGACACCGAGAGCCACTCCGTCCGCATGATCGACGCCCGCACCGGTCGGCTCGAACTCATGGCCGGCACCGGAAAGAAGGGCAACGGCGGCGACGGCGACCCGCTGCAGTGCGCGATGGCCCGGCTGCACGGAATCTTCGTCGACGCCGACGGCGCCGTGTACATCGGCGATAGCGAAGCGCACAAGGTGCGCGTCATGCGACGCCGCTGATGCGCGTCCGCCGGAGCGTCGTCGCTGGCCTTCCCCTTTCCGATGAAACCGTACGCAGCGAAAGGTGGCGCGGCTGGTCCTCGAGCCGCCGCGAACGACCCCGCTCGCCCCGCCACCCGCCGGTGGCCCGCGCTCGGCCTCCTGTTGTTCTGGCTCGCGGGCACGCTGGCCGCGGCCGAGGCGCGACGCCCCAACATCGTCTTCCTCTTCGCCGACGACCAGCGCTTCGACACGCTCGGCGCGGCCGGCCACCCGATCGTCCGCACGCCCCACGTCGATCGCCTCGCGGCCGGCGGCGTGCGCTTCAGCAATGCGTTTGTCACCACCTCCGTCTGCTGGGTCAGCCGCGCGGTCGTCCTCACCGGCCAGTGGGCGCGTTCGCACGTCCAGCGCGACGCCGTGGCGACGGTGAAGCCGGCCGCGCTCGCCACCTTGATGCCGCTGCAACTGCGCGCCGCCGGCTATCGCACCGCGCATTTCGGCAAGTGGCATCTGCAGTCGCCGCCAGGCTTCGACCCGGCGCGCCAGTACGACGAGTTCGAGGCCATCGGCCGCAATCCCTACTTCAAGCCGCAGCCGGACGGCTCGCGCCGTCACGAGACCGATCTCGTCGGCGACCGCGGCGTCGACTTCATCCGGCGCCAGGCGAAGGACCGGCCGTTCCTGCTTCACCTCTGGTTCAATGCGTCGCACGCCGAGGACAACGACCGCCGGCCGGGCAGCGGTCATTATCCGTGGCCGCCCTCCGCCGACGGGAGGTACGAGGACGTCGCCATCCCGGCCCCGCGACTCGGCGACCCTGCGATCTTCGCGGCGCAGCCTGAGCACCTCCGGCAGTCGATCAATCGCGAGCGCTTCTTCTGGGGCTACGACACGCCGGAGAAGTACCAGGCCAACGTGCGCGCCTACTACCGGATGATCACCGGCATCGATCACGTCGTCGGCCGCGTGGTCGCCGCGCTCGAGGCCGCGGGCCTGGCGGACAACACCATCATCGTCTACAGCGCCGACAACGGCTACTATCTCGGCGACCGCGGCTTCCAGGGGAAATGGTCGCACTACGATGAATCGTTGCGGGTGCCGCTCGTCATCCATGACCCGCGGCTGCCGGCCGCACAGCGGGGACGCGTGGAGGACCGGCTGGCGCTCAACGTCGACCTGCCGGCGACCTTTCTCGACTGGGCGGGCGCGGGGCGGCCCCCGGCGTACGAAGGTCGCAGCCTGGCGCCGCTGCTGCAGGGGGCGCCGCCCGCGGACTGGCGCACGCACTTCTTCTGCGAGCACCTCGACCTGCCGCCCACGCTCACGTGGGAGGGCGTGCGTGCGAGCCGCTACAAGTACGCGCGCTATTTCGACCAGCAGCCGGCGTTCGAGCTGCTCCACGACCTGGTCGCCGATCCCGACGAACTGAAGAACCTCGCCCGCGATCCCGCCCATGCCGCCGCGCTGCGCGCGATGCGCGAACTCTGCGACGCCGAGATGAACGCCCGGGGTGGGGCGCTGCCGCCGGCCGACCAGCGGGGCTACCGGCGGGGAGCGGCCAAGAAGGCCGGCAAGAAGAAGTGAGCTTGGCCCCTCGCACCGTCCGCCCTTTCGCGCCATGAAAACCCTCCTGTCCCGCCTCCGCGGCGCCCTGGCTTCCTCCGGATTCGGCCCGGGGCTGGCCGTCCTGTTGCTGGCGGCAGCGCCGCAAGCGCACGCCGCCGCCCCGACGGCCCGGCCGAACGTCATCATCATCATGGCCGACGACATGGGCTACTCCGACCTGGGGTGCTACGGCGGCGAGATCGACACGCCGAATCTGGACGCCCTGGCGCGCGGGGGCGTGCGGTTCACGCAGTTCTACAACACCGCGCGGTGCTGCCCCACGCGCGCGGCGCTGCTCACCGGCCTGTATCCCCACCAGGCGGGCATCGGCCACATGATGAACGACCGCGGGCGGGACGGATACCGTGGCGACCTCAACCGCCGCTCCGTCACGATCGCCGAGGCGCTGAAGCCCGCCGGCTACCGCACCTACATGGCCGGAAAGTGGCATGTCACGAAGCACCTCGTGCCCGGCGAACCGGCGCAGCAGGCCAACTGGCCCCGCCAGCGCGGCTTCGACCGCTTCTACGGGACGATCCACGGCGGCGGCAGCTTCTTCGATCCCAACACCCTCACCCGCGACAACACCCTGATCTCGCCGTATGCCGATCCCGAATACCAGCCGCGGGAGTTCTACTACACGGATGCCATCAGCGACCACGCGGCGCGCTTCGTCGCCGACCACGCCCGCGCCCACGCGGGCACGCCGTTCTTCCTCTACGTCGCCTACACCGCGCCCCACTGGCCGATGCATGCGAAGGAGGCCGACCTGGCGAAGTACCGCGGACGCTACGACGCCGGCTACGATGCGATCCGGGCCGCGCGCGTGGAGAAGATGAAGCGCCTGGGATTGATCGACCCCCGCTGGCAGGTGACGCCGGCCGCGGGCGGAAACTGGGCCGGCGTGAAGGATCCCGCGTTCGAGCGGCGCTGCATGGAGGTTTACGCGGCGATGGTCGACTGCCTCGACCAGGGCGTGGGCCGGCTGGTGGCCGAGTTGAAGCGGACCGGCCAGTTCGAGAACACGCTCATCTTCTTCCTGCAGGACAACGGCGGCTGCGCGGAACAGATGGGACGGGCGGGCGAGTTCAAGCCGCGGCCCGCGCAGCCGACGCTGCCTCCGCTGGCCGCCTCGTACCTGCAGCCCGACATGATTCCGAAGCAGACGCGCGACGGCTACCCGATGCGCCAGGGCCATGGCATCCTGCCGGGCGGACCGGACACCTTCCATGCCTACGGCGAGGCCTGGGCCAACGTCAGCAACACGCCGTTCCGCGAGTACAAGCACTGGGTGCACGAAGGCGGCATCAGCACGGCCCTGATCGCCCACTGGCCCGCGGGGATCCCGTCCGCCCGGCACCATGCCCTCGAACCGCAGCCCGGACACCTCATCGACCTCATGGCCACCTGCCTCGATGTGGCCGGAGCCGAGTATCCGCGCACGTTCGCGGGCGAGACGATCCAGCCGCTCGAGGGCGTCAGCCTGCGCCCGGGCTTCTCCGGCCGCGCGCTGGGCCGGCGCGAGCCGATCTTTTTCGAACACGAAGGGAACCGCGCGGTGCGTGCCGGCGACTGGAAACTCGTGGCGAAGGGCCCGGCGGGTCCCTGGGAACTCTACGACATGGCTTCCGATCGCACCGAGATGCACGATCTTGCCGCACGCGAACCCGAGCGGGTGCGCGCGCTGGCGGCGCAATGGGAGGCCTGGGCGAAGCGCGCCCAAGTGCTGCCGTGGATCTGGACGCCGGCCTACGGCGAGCCCGCGTCCGCGGGCGCGGCCCGGAAGGCGAAAAAGAAAAAGGCGGGCGAATGAAACACCCCTTCCTTCTCCTCTTCCTGCTGCTCGCCTGGGGCGTCGCGGCCCCCGCGCACGCGCGACCCAACTTCGTCGTCGTCTTCATCGACGACATGGGGTGGGGCGACTTCTCCTGCTTCGGCAACCGTGACGCGCGCACGCCGCACATCGACCGCCTCGCGGCCGAAGGACTCCGGTTCGGGCAGTTCTACGTCAATGCTCCGATCTGCTCGCCGTCCCGTGCGGCGCTCACGACCGGACAGTACCCGCAGCGCTGGCGCATCACGTCGTTCCTGAACAACCGGGCCGACAACGAGCGCCGCGGCGTTGCCCAGTGGCTCGACCCGCAGGCGCCCGTGCTTGCCCGGTTCCTCCAGTCTGCCGGCTACGCGACCGGGCATTTCGGCAAGTGGCACCTCGGCGGCCAGCGCGACGTCGGGGAGGCCCCGCTGATCACGGCGTACGGGTTCGACGAGTCGCTGACCAACTTCGAGGGCCTCGGACCGCGCCTGCTGGGCCTGGCCGACGCGCACGACGGGCAGCCCGTGCGCCGGCATGCGCTCAATTCCGAGAAACTCGGGCGCGGGCCGGTGATCTGGTACGACCGGTCCCGTCTCACCGAGGGCTTCACCGGCGCCGCCATCCAGTTCATCGATCATGCGGTCGCCGCGGGAAAACCGTTCTACGTCAACCTGTGGCCTGACGACGTGCATTCGCCGTTTTTCCCTCCGGCCGCGCGTCGCGGCGACGGCGCCAAGCGGACACTTTACCATGCCGTGCTGGAGACGATGGACGCCCAGCTCGGCGTGCTCTTCGACCACATCCGGAACACGCCCGCGCTGCGGGAGAACACCCTCGTGCTCGTCTGCTCCGACAACGGGCACGAACCGGGCGCGGGCTCGGCGGGGCCGTTCCGCGGTGCCAAGACCACGCTCTACGAAGGCGGCGTGCGCTCGCCCCTCGTGGTTTGGGGGCCGGGCCTGGTCGCGCGCGAGAAGACCGGCAACTTCAATGACGCCTCGGTCTTCGCCGCCTTTGACCTCGCGCCTTCGCTGCTGGCCGTCGCCGGGGTGCCGGCGCCCCGGGGCGTGGCGTTCGACGGCGAGGATGTCTCCGCCGCGCTGCTGGGCCGGAGCGAGCGTGCGCGCCAGGCGCCCATTTTCTGGCGGCGGCCGCCGGATCGGAAGTCCTGGCCGCAGTACGGCCTGCCCGAGCAGCCCGACCTCGCGGTGCGCGATGGCACGTGGAAACTGCTGTGCAACTACGACGGCTCGCGCCCCCAGCTCTACGATCTCGCCGCCGACCGCGGCGAGTCGAGCGATGTCGCCGCGCGGCATCCCGAGGTGGTGCGGCGGCTGACGTCCGCGGTCCTCGCCTGGCATCGGGCCATGCCCCCGGACAACGGGCCGGCCCTGGGCGCTCCCGGCGCGCAGCCGCCGCGCAAGAAGAAGGCGCCATAGGGGCCGCGCCCGCCGAGCCTCAATCCTCGAGCTCAGGCATCGCGCACGGCGGGCTGGCGCAGGCGATCGGTGGCGCCGCCGGGCGACCCGGCCGGCGCACGACTCGGCGGCGACGCCGGGGCGGGGACGAGGTGGCGGCGCGGCGGCGTTTACGGGGCATCCTGAATAGATCGTAATACGAGGCTTTGCCCTTGGCAAGGTCCGACGGGCGGCGGCAGACTGCGCGCGTTCCCATGAGCCACTTCCCCCACGGCCTGCACACGCGCTGCGCGCACGCCGGCGCCCGGCGGCGCGGCGAGGCGGCCAACGCGCCGTTCCAGGCGCCGGTCGTGCAGAGCACGATCTTCGACCTCGGCTCGTCCGCCGAGGCGGAGGCGATCTTCGCCGGTGACCGGCCCGGCTTCGCGTACTCCCGTTTCGGCAATCCGACGGTGGAGCGGCTGGCCGAAGCGATCGCCGACCTCGAGGGCGGAAGCGGCGCGCTCGTGACGAGCTCCGGCAACGCCGCCGTGCTGTGCGCGGTCGCGGCGGCGCTGGCCGGCCGCGACGGACCGCTGCTCACCCACCCGGGCATCTACGGCGGGAGCTACGAGCTTTGCCGGATCCTCGCCGACACCTTCCGCGTCCCGGTCGAGACGGCTGACGCCGCCGACGAGGCGGCGTGGCTGGCGGCGGTGAGACGGGCCGGCGCCGTCCTGCTCGAAACGCCTTCGAATCCGCTGATGCGGTTGATTGACGTGGCGGCCACGGCCGACGCCGCCCGGGCGGCCGGAGCGGCGGTGATCGTCGACAACACGGTGGCGACGCCGTTCAACCAGCAGCCATTGCGGCTGGGGGCGGACTGGGTCGTGCACTCGACCAGCAAGTACCTCAACGGCCACTCCGACATGATCGGCGGCTGCATCGTGAAGCGGGAGCCGCTCACGCCGGGCGACCGGCGGGTGCACAAGAATCTCGGCGGCACGGTGAACGCGTTCGACGCCTGGCTGGTGCTGCGGGGGCTGCGGACGTTCGCGCTGCGGATGGAGGCGCACAATCGCAACGGCACCGCCGTGGCCGCCTGGCTGGCGCGACATCCGGCCGTGGCCCGGCTCCATTATGCCGGCGATCCCGCGCATCCGCAGGCGGAACTCGCCCGCCGCCAGCAGCGGCACGGCGGTTCCCTGCTGTCGTTCGAGCTGGCGGGAGGTGAGGCGGCGGCGACGCGTTTCCTGGACCGGCTCCGGCTGGTGGTGCACGCCGTCAGCCTCGGCGGGCTGGAAACGCTCGCGACCCGGCCGGCGATGTCGAGCCACCGGGGCATGCCGCCGGAGGAGCGACGCCGGGCAGGCGTATCCGACGGCCTGATTCGGCTCGCGGTGGGGGTGGAGACGCTCGAGGACCTGCTGGGGGACCTCGAGCAGGCGCTGGCCTGAGCGGACCCATGCCGTTGGACTTCAAATCAGCCCTGAGAACGGCCGCACGGAAAGGTGGAGCGGCTTGTCCTCAA
>ERZ761602.3389-NODE-3389-length-22672-cov-4.619357_pt1 | contig 22672 bp, 26 predicted proteins | sample MGYA00512165_ERZ761602 | MGnify/ENA primary metagenome ERZ761602 (study PRJEB28899, sample SAMN02445085) | bioreactor sludge metagenome | biome: EBPR sludge; isolation source: Thorneside wastewater treatment plant | place: Australia: Brisbane, Thorneside...
ATGGTGCGCTGGACGCCGACCGCAAGCGCATGTTCATGGCGATGAAGCGCGAGGTTCTCAAGCTGGGTGGGTACGAGCGCGAGTTCTTCGTGTCGCAGACGCCCGAACTGACGGCGATGGCAGATGCGGTGGTCGACCTGGACGGGATGGCCATCCATGGCGAGCGGGATCGCCGCGAAGCAGTTGCCGCGGGTGTCGTGGGCGACGAGGGGAAGCCAAGCCCGTAGCGGGCTGCCTTCCCCTTCGGATCGCTTGCCGCGGTGTCAGCCCAACAGCTCCGTCATGGCCCCGTCGGGCGCGTGCTCCACGATCCGGTTGCCGGCGCGATGGACGCTGTCCGCGACGACGGCATCAATCATGGAGGGCGGCACCGTCACGTCGAACTCCTCCAGTCGCCGAACCACCGTCGCGATGTCGTGCCAGTCGGCTGCCGGTTCATCCAGACTGCTGTAGGCGGGCTCGTCGGCATCGGCTCCCGGGCCATCGTCCCAGAACTGCAGGAAGAACTCGTTCAGCGGCCGGTCGTAGCCCATCACGACGAGCATTGGGTCTCCAGCCCGAGCCGTGCGCAAGTGATGCCGGCTCATGGCTCCGCCCCGGGATCCTCGAAGCATTCGATGCCTTCGACCGTGGCGCCGTGCACGTCGAACTTGAGCCAGACGATCCCCGCGCGCTCGGCCAGTTCGAACAGTCGGGCGAGATCGGCTTCCAGTGGCGTGTCGTAGCGGGGCACGCCGACATAGACGAAGCCCCCGGTGAGTGTCGGATAGGCATTCACGGACAACTGGTCCTCCTGCAGAAGTTGGCGCGTGGCCGGTGAAAGGTGCGAGGTCGACAGCGCGACGAGCGGCTCCGCGAGCTCGCGCAGACGGGTCAGGACGGGTTCGCTCATGACACCCTCCCGGCTGGCTGGAGGGGCGGGCTCGACGGCGCCTTCGCGCGCAGGTTGAAGTCGATGCCGCAATCGCGGCAGCGGTACCAGCGCAGGCGGCCGAGTTGGCCGAGCGGCATGCCCCAGCCCGGGCAGACCGGGCAGGCGGGCGGTTGCGGCGATGTGCCGGTGAACATGGTGTTGCTCCTTCTTCGATCGGAAGGGGCGCCCGCCCGCAAGGGCGATGGCGCCCCCTCGGGGTTGTCGACAGCGGCAGGTGATGCCGCGGATCAGATCAGTCCGCGTTCCGCGAACGAAACGCACTGGTCGCCCGCCACGACGAAGTGGTCGAGGACCCGGACATCTACCAGCGCCAGCGCTGCCTTGAGAGACTGCGTCAGGAACTCGTCGGCACGGCTAGGCTCGGGCGAGCCGCTGGGGTGGTTGTGCGCCAGCGCCACCGCGGCGGCGTTGCGCTCCAGCGCGCTCTTGACGATCTCTCGCGGATAGACCGAGGTCTGTGTCAGCGTGCCGCGGAACATCTCCACCGCGCTTAGCAGCCGGTTCTGGGCATCGAGAAACAGCACGATGAAGACCTCGTGCTGCAGCCCGGCGCAGTGCAGGCGCAGCCAGTCGCGCAGCGTCTGCGGTGAGTTCATCACCGGGCCTGCGCTCAGCTGCGCGCGCAGGTCGCGCATCAGCAGTTCACGTGCCACGCCGAGCTTGTGTTCCAGCAAGGGTTCGCTCGCCTCGCTGGCGACGGCGGCGGTGCCGAAATAGGGGGATTCGAGGTCGTTGACCTGACCGGCGCGCGGATGGTCGGTGGGCACGACGGGAGCGAGCAAGGCGCCGATCAGTTCGGCGCGCGACAGGGCAGAGAAGTTCTGCATGGCGTTCTCCTAGGGTTCATCGAATGGACGAAGGGGAACGCCGCCCCAGCCGGGAACAGGTTCCCGAGCGGGTGGCGCCGAGAGGGCGCCGAAGGGGGCAGGTGACGACTGCTACGCCTGGCTGCGCCAGGACCTCCTGTGGGAGGGCTTGATCTCGCGATCGAGTGCCGCGTCAGTGTCGTCGGGTCGGCGCTCGGTGGGCACCGTGGCGACACGAGCGCCATCCGAGCAGGCCGGCGGAAACGGGGGAGTTCTGCGTGGCGCCGGTGCTCGGTGTCGCGTCGCGTGCCCGCAACGCGGCGACATCTGGGTGCGGCTCCAGTCGCAGCGTGATGCGACTGGAGTCGAGGCGGCGAAGAATGTATCGCCGGAGCCTGTTTTGCGCTTGCACATGGGTCCCGCTCGGCGCGAGCATGGCAGCGAGACCCTTGTCTGCGTGCCCGCCATGATCCGCCTTGGAACCCACATCCGCCTGACCCGGCCCGAAGCCGTGCGCCTGTTCCGGCTCACCGATATCGAGCCGGTGAACATCCGCACGGCCGCAGACCTGGACGCCTATGTGGCCCGCTGCAAGGCGCACTACTGGGGCCGATCGCGCGACACGCAGTTCCTGCACTGGCTGATCGACCAGGAGCGTGCCCGGCTCGAAGCCGCGGCGTAGAAAGGAAGCCCCGAAGCACGAAGGCTTCGGGGCGAGGGGGTGACGTCAGGCCGTGCGCGCCGCCAGGGGTGCCGGCGACGTGGCGTCCGGCGAGGACGAGCCGGGGGCGTTGCGGTCGAAAGCGTCATGCGCGTGCGCGATGTCGGTGTCGCGCCGAAGCTGCCGCACCTTCGCCGCGGCGGGTTCGCGCCGCTTCTCGGGCAGGCACTCGACGAGCAGGTCGATGGCCCGCGAGGTCTTCCGCCCCAGGGCTCGCATCGGCTCGGCAACAAGCACCCGGCAAACCTGCCGGACGAACTGCCCGATCCGCTTGTTGCGCTGCGTACGCGCTTTGTGCGCGCGGAGTGATTCGCGGCAGCTCAGGTAGAGCGCGAGGTGGTCGTGCCGCGCCTGCGCGTCGGCATCGAGCTGGGCCAGCACTTCGGCGGCGATGTCGGCACGTCCGACCTGCCGGTAGAAGCGGACCCAGGCGCGCTCTTCCTCGATCTCCACGGCCGAGCGCTTCGCCTTGCGTGGAGCCGGGTAGGGTCTGTCGTTCAACATGGGGTGGACTCCTTGGTCGGCGAGCGCACCGGCACCCCGAGGGGAGACGGTGGGCTCCCCTGGTTGGAAGATTGCCGACGAATCGGCATCGATCGCGGCGGTACGTGCATTGCTGGCCTCGTCGGGCGAGTGGCCGGCCGTGTGACCAGGCGACTCGCCGACGAATGCACTCTCACGCCGCGGCCGGTCGCAGCAGGGCGGCCAGGCGCGGTGGCAGCGGGATCTGCGCGCAAACGCGTCCCGACCCTCCGAGCAGCACGCCGACAGGCCGTGGCGCTCTCGTTGCTTGACTTGCACACATGGCAGTTCTCCTTCGTGAAGCGAAGGGGAACGCCGCTCCCGTCGGGGAACATGGTTCCCCGTCTGGGATGCTTCGGCCTGGGTAGGTCGAAGCGACTGGATGGCGAGCCACGGCCCCATGGGGGTGTGGTTCGCCATGAAAGGAAGGCCCGCGGTCTCTCGATCGGGGCCTTGCTCTGTGCCGGGCATGACGCTGCTTGCGCAGCGCATGTCGGCGCTGGTGAAGCGCACACGTCGGCGGCTTCATGCACTCAGGCGCCCGCACGGTGGCAGGAGCCGTTGACGGGCCGCATGGAGCGGCCTGACCAGGCAGGGCCCGGTGCTCGGGGGCGGGTAACGACCGCAACGCCAGCGAGGCTGGACTTCAGCGCAGCCGAGGCTGTCGGTGAAGGCTTTGCAGGCACGATGCCCACAGGTAGCGAGGCGAGTGTTGACCGCTGGCCCTGCCAAGGCAATGGCATCGGTGCGGGTGTCGGCGGCCGCCATGCGCAAACGCGAGCCTTCGTCGTCGCTTTGACATGGCGGAATCCGTCAGCCTCGTCCGCGACAATCAAGCCGATGGTCAAGCTTGCCAAAGACTTCCGCTCGTTTGCCGACTTGGCCGCCGCCTACGAGCGCGACCGCGACTACCGCATCGTGCGGATGCCACGTCCCGGCTCGGATGTGGCGATCGTGGCGCCGCATGGCGGCAGCATCGAAGCGCGCACCTCGGACATCGCCCGAGACATGGCCGGTCAGGAATTCAACCTCTATCTGTTCGAAGGGCTGCTGAAGGCCGGCAACTTCGCTGCGCTGCACTTGTCGAGCCATCTGCTCGACGAACCGAGCTGTCTGGATCTGCTGCGGGCTTGCCGGTCCGTGATCAGCGTGCATGGTTGTGGCCATGCGGGAGAGATCGTGCTGATGGGCGGGCGGGATGTCGCCCTGCGGGAGTCGATCGGCGCGCGCCTGCACGCCTTCGGTGTCACCTGTGAGGCCGCGCCCGCCGGGCTCGACGCCGCGGATCCCATGAATGTCTGCAATCGGGGGCGCGGCGGAACCGGCGTGCAGTTGGAGGTGTCGCTTGAGCTGCGGCGTTCGCCGCGCCGATCCCTGCTGGTGCGCGCCGTTCGCGAGGCGCTGCTGGCCGCACCGGTCTGAGGGCAGGAGGTGGGACGGCCACTGGAACTGACGTGATCGAGGGACCCGCATCTTCAGGCGGCCATCGGAAGGCGCCACTGCCACGCGCCGTGGGGCGCTTCGCTGTCGAAGACCCGGAGGTTGCGGAACTACTCGACCTCTCGACAGGCCGCTGCGAGCGGCATGCCGACGTCATCGGTGATGACTACGAGAAGGCACTGCAGCTGCGCATGCAGCTGCAGACTGACCTCCGGCGCGAGCAGCCGCGGTATGTGTGCGCCATGTGCATGACACCGGTCTACCTGGTGTCGCGCCCGGAAGGGCGCAAGTTCTTCTTTCGGCACTCTCTGGAAGATGGCCGCTGTTCGGCGGTGACCCGTGGCCTGCTGTCGCAGGACGAGATCGACGCTCGCAAGTACAACGGCGCGAAGGAGAGTTGGCTGCACCTCGAGATGAAGTCATGGATCGCGGCCTGCCTGCACGCCGATCCGCGTTTCTCGGAGGTGGTGGTGGAGGGGCGGTGGACCGGATCGTTCTCCGGCGACTTACATCAACGTCATCGCGCAGCGTCGTGAGTTCTACCGTCAGGAAGGCGGGCTGCTGTTCTGGGTCTTCGCACAATTCGATATCGGCGCACGCCGCCTGACCCAGGAAGATGTCTTCTACAACAACAACCGCAACGCATTCGTCGTCACCCAGGTGACGCGGGACGAGTCGCTGCGCCAGCGCCGGTTCATGCTGGAGTGCATCTGGGCCGAGCCGACGCTGGGCGGGGGCGTCAGCGAGTTGCGCTGCGAACTCGTTCCCTTCGACGCGCTGACGCTTGATGCCGGAACACAGCGCGCCTACCACTTCGACTTCGATCGTGAGCGAGACCGGATTGCCAAGGAGGTTCGCGAACGCAAGATGGCCCGTCTGAAGCCACTGCGCGACAAGTTCGAGGCCTGGTACACGGCCCATGCCACGACCAGCGAGGACGACAACAAGACCTGGGGACAGCTGCGCCGCGACTGTGCCGGCGAAGGTGTTGCGCTCCCAGAGTACCCCGGGATGCTCCCACGAGGTCTGCTCAACGTGCTGTATTCGACGAAGCATGGCCGCGTGATCGGATGGGACTACTCGAACTTCATCCAGATCGCTCACCACGTCGAACCGGGACTGCGTCAGTACCTTCACTACTTTCGGGCAGCGTTGAAGGCCTTCGAGCGAGCGGAGCTGATCCGCTCTGAAGACCTGTCCGGCAAGTGGGCGGCCAAGGTCGCGGAGTACAAGGCTCGCATCGCCCAGGGCGACGCAGCCTACAAGGCGGACAAGACGCACGATGCGCTGGTCAGGTTGCTGTTTCCGGAACTGTTTGCGGACGAGCCGGCCTGAGGGCCGCGCCCCTGACCTGGTCCGATCCAGCAGATGCACCGGTTGCGTCTGCCGCTCGTGCAGTCGCCCGGCACTTGTTGGCGCCATCCCTCATGGGAACCTGAATCCACGGGCCGATGTCGCGCCCGTCCTCATTCAGGAGCCCCCATGAAACTCTCCAAACAGGAGCTGGAAGCCGTGATCGCGGCTTCACCTCGCAGCTTCGTTCCCTTCGACAAGCTCGTGCTGTCGCCGACTTACCAGGCGCGGCCCGAGAACCCGGCGGCGCCGCTGCCGCTCAGCGAACTGGCCGCGTCCATCGAGGCCGCGGGCCTGCTGCACAACCTGGTCGTCGTGCGCGGCGCGCGTGGCCTGCACGAGGTCTGCGCCGGCGGGCGGCGCCTGCGCGCGATGGCGTTGCTGGTGGAGCAGGGCCGCTGGGCAGAGAACCAGCCGGTGCCGGTGCTGGTGGTGCCGGCGGAACAGGCACTGATGGCCAGCCTGATCGAGAACGTCGAGCGCGAGGCCTTGAATCCGGCCGATGAGTTCGCGGCCTTCGCCCGGCTGATCGACGGCGGCCGCTCGGTCGAGGACGTGGCGGCCGCCTTCGGCGTCACGCCGCAGGTCGTGAAGCGCCGGCTCAAGCTGGCGGCGGTGTCGCCCGCGTTGCTGAAGCTGTTTCGTGAAGGCGGGATCGGGCTGGACTGCCTGATGGTGTTGGCTTCGCTCGATGACCCGGCGCGACAGGAGCAGCTGTGGCAGCAGTTGCCCGAGTGGAACCGCAGCGCGGATCAACTGCGCCGGCTGCTGACCCGCGGCGAGGTCGAGTCGGACCGCGACGGCGTAGCGACATTCGTCACGCTGCCCGCCTACGAAGCCGCGGGCGGTCCGCTGCGGCGCGACCTGTTCAGCGACGACGCCAAGGCCTACCTGCAGGATGCCGCGCTGCTCGAACGGCTGGCACTGGACAAGCTGCAGCGGCCGGCAAGCCAGGTCGCCGCCGAAGGCTGGAAGTGGGTCGACGTGCGGGCCCGCTTCGTCTACGAGGACTACGTCCGTCACGGCGAGGTGCGCCGCGCGCGTCGAGCGCCGAGCGCAGAGGAGGCGACGCGCCATACGCAACTCGAAGCGGAGCTGGAAACGCTGCACGCGCGCATGCAGGCCATTTCCGACGAGGATGGCGACGAGAACGAGTACGCCGCGCTGGAGGCTGACGACGAACGGATGGAGGCCGAACTGAATGCCATCGACGAAGTGCTGGCCGTTTTTCCAGCGGACCTGATGGCGCAGGCCGGATGCGTGGTGTACGTGGGATCGCGGGGAACGGTCGAGGTCAAGCGCGGGCTGGTCCGGCCCGAGGACCGCGATGCGGTCGTGCACGCGGCAAGGCAGGCCGCGTGCGGCGACTCGGCGCCGAGCACGGCGCTGGTCAGCCTGCCCAAGGGCGGTGCTCGCGCGGTTCATTCCGAGAAGCTGATGCGCAGCCTGACCGCGCACCGCGTCGCGGCGATCCAGGCCGAACTGCTGCTGCGACCGGACGTGGCCCTGGCCGCCCTCACGGCCCATCTGGCCAGCAAGCTGCTCAAGGACGATTTGCACCGCTACCGCGGCGGCGACGATGCGCTCACGGTGAGCGCGACCGAGACGCACGATGGGCTGCGGCGCGAGTCCGCGGACATGGCCGACGCCGAGGCCTGGAAGCTGATGGAGCAGACGCGCATCGAGTGGACTGCGCGACTGCCGGCTGACGGCAAGGCGTTGCTGCCCTGGCTGCTGGCGCAGGAACGCGCCACCGTGGTCGAGTTGCTGACATTCCTCGTCGCCGCGAGCGTCACCGGGGTCGAGGGCGCCGAACGCGAAAGCCAGAGCACGGACGCGCTGGCCCAGGCGCTCGGGCTCGACATGCGGCGCTGGTGGAAGGCCAGGGCCGCCTCGTACTTCAGCCATGTGTCGAAAGCGACGACGCTGGCGGCGGTGACCGAGGCCGCAGGTGCGAATGCCGCCGCGCCTTTGGCCGGGCTGAAGAAGGATGGGGCGGCTGCGGGTGCCGAGCAGGCCATGGCCGCGACGGGCTGGCTGCCTCGTTGCCTGCGTACCTCGCCGCAACGGCCCGAAGTGGTGGGTGCTCGGCCTGACAGCCTGGACGCGGGCGCCGGGTCCGGCGAACAACCGAGAACCGAGGATACGGCCTGCGAAGTTGCTCAGTGATCGCCGGCCGGGGCGGTGGACTTCAGTGAAGCACGCAGCCCGCCTGCGACGGGGCCATCACAGGCTCCAGCATCAGCGGCACGGCGAATAGGGCATGGTCGCCGTGGGGTCCTCACGGCGTCGATGTGGAGGGGTCGGACACGGTCATGGCGGCGAGCTCAGCGACGTCAGGCGCGGGCGCCTCCGCCGGCGAGTCGGCCGGCGGTTTGCTGCGCACAACGGCGGACTGGCCCAAGTACGCGTTCGTGATCTGCGGTCGGCCATGGCCGAGCAGGGCGGACACGTGTCGCCTCGCGGCGCAGTCGGTGTCTGCCGCGACGCCCTGGCCACCAGCCACCGGTGGCAGCGAGCCGGTCTGCTCGGTGTAGCGGCTGGCCGCGAACTGGTGTCGCAGGCCGTGTGGGACCACGCGCAGATCGCGCCTCGTGATGCCGAAGCGCTCCATCACGTAGCGCAACCGGCGCAGCGCCTGGACCAGGGTCAGGTTCGGGTCGCCGACGCTGCCTTGCGTGCCCTTGGCGACGTGGCTCGCGTAGGTGATGGCATGGCGGCACAAGGCATCGTCGATCGGCACGTAGCGCTGCCGGCCGCCCTTGGTGCCGCGGTGGGTGTCGAGGTACTGGGCAACTCCGCTCGCTTCTTCCCCACCCGCTCCTGATGCGCCTTCAGCCTGGCGCGTGGTCGCCACGTCGACGTGCGGGCGCAGCATCAGGCTCTCCTTGAACCGCAGGCCGAAGGCCAGCATCAGCCAGAGGCTCGCCGCCGCATGCACGTCGTAGTCCTCGACATCGCGGATCACCGATGCGACATCGATGCCCAGCGCGCGCCATGACTTGTCGTTCGTCGTGATGCCGCTGCGCCGGTATAGCGCGGGGTCGTCGAAGTAGGCCCGGATCGGCTTGAGCAGCTTGGGCTTGCCGATCCAGCGGGTGAAGGTCTTGAGGTGTGAGTAGTAGGTCGGAATCGTTCCCGGCGCCAAGCGGCCGGCCTTGGCTTCGGCGCACCAGTGCGCCAGCACGAAGTCGGCATGGCGTCCGCTGAACGAGCGCGGGTCGAGCTTGAAGGTCTTGCCCGGGTTGTCGCGCAGGAACCGGAACACCCACACGCAGAGCCGGCCACGCGCCTGCGCGGTGCGATGACCGATGTTCTTGGCCTTGACGGCGTGCTGCCAGTTGTGCCGGCGCAAGATCAGCGCCAGCACGTGCATGCACCGCTGCGGCTGCAGCGGCAGGGTGTCGAGATCGACGGTCAGTGGATCGGTTCGGGACATGGCGACCTCCGGTTGCCGGTGAATCGAAGTGGATGGCCGTTTAGGGACCGACAGGTGCCGGGCCGGGCATCGAGTCGGTTGCGCGTCCCCACGCGCCGCTGCCAGGGTTCGGACGGCAGCGCCGTCCAGGCCTTCGTAAAAGTGATCGCCTTGCACACGGTGCGTACACGCGTGGCTGTCCGCTCGGGGCGGACCGCGACGCCAGCTCGGCATGAGCCGAGGGCGGGCGCGGCATGGTGTGCGGGCGTCACCCGTACGTCGGCCCATCGAGGGGCCGCATGCGGACGTTCCAACCGGACCGAAAGGCACCACCGCAGCCAACGCGGCGGGCGGACCGTTCACGCAGGTCCCACGGGTACCGGTCGAGCCGGTGTGCCGTAGGTCGCGGTCGCTCGAGGCGGCCGCAGCGCGCGATGCTGGAGCGTCAGGGGAAAGGGGGCGGGTGCCCGTGGGCACGCCGCAATCCACGACCTCGCGGGCCATGGTGGCTGGTGGGTGAACTTGGCGGATCGAAGTCCGCGTGGATCCGGGGCTTAAGGCCCTCGGCGACCGAGGTCACCGGACTGATGGGGCTTCCTTCGACACGGCGACTAGGCGCTGCGCCCGGTGCGGAAGCTACCGGCTAGACGCACCGCGATCATGTGCCAGCCACTCCCGGACCTCAAGTCCGAAATGTGCCGATAAGCGCGCCGTGATCGAGGTCGGCTCGCTGCGCGAGAGGGGTTGACAGGCCCTCGTCCTACCTCTGTGTCCGAAGGGTGGGCAGAGATCGGTCACTGCCGAGAGAGGCGCGACTGCGGTACTTGACGGGACCGAGACGGGTGCGACCTTGGAGCGACTTGCGGAAGTGCCGTTGCGACTTCGGTGAAGTGGGAGTGCAGCGCGAGCCCTACTCGACCGTTGTCGTTGTCGCGCGCGACCTGATCGCGATAGCGCATCGGGTTCGACGGCGTTCCGCATGGGAGCAAGTTATCGGCCGTCCGAAGCTGGGCGGTCTTCATTGATTTGTCGGAGGTACTTCATGAGCCCCATCGTCAGAGCCATCGACGTCGGCTTCGGCTACACCAAGTTCACGACGGGCGGGACGGCCGCCGACATCCGCTGTGCAAGCTTCCCGTCGCTGGCTTGCCTCAGCACCCGCGATCCGTCGGCATCGCTGGGGGCGGATCGTCGACGGACCTTCGCGATTCCCATCAATGGCGTCTTCTACGAGGTGGGACCGGACGTGGTGCTCGCTGGCGACGGATTCCGCGCCACCCAGATTCACCACCGCTACATCGACACGCCCGAGTACCTGGCATTGGCGCGCGGGGCCATGCGTTCGATGAGAGTGGAGAACATCGACCTCCTCGTGGTCGGCCTGCCCGTGGCGACGTTCGCCACCGACAAGGCCGCGCTCGAGAAGCTGATGACGGGCCGGCACGACGTTGGGGGCGGCAAGGCGGTGCATGTGCGCAAGGCGCTGGCGATGGCCCAGCCGCACGGCGCGCTGATCGACTATGCGGACCAGCACGACCGCGTGCTCGCGATGCAAGACGAACAAAGCCTAGTCATCGACCCCGGCTCGCGCACCTTCGACTGGCTGGTGGCGCGCGGCATGAAGCTGTCGCACAAGCGCAGCCATTCGGTCGACCGCGGCGTGGCGGACATCCTGAACCTCATCGCGGACGACGTGAGCGTGGAGATCGGCTCGCCCTACACCAGCCTGGACAGCATCGACCATGCGCTGCGGACCGGCAAGGCGTTGACCGTGTACCAGAAGACCTATCAGCTTTCGCGGATGAAGCCGATGGTCGAGAGCATCGCCCGGCAGGCCGTCGCGGCCATGATGCGGCGCATCGGCGCCGCTTACGACGTCCGCAACGTGATCCTGGTCGGCGGCGGTGCGTTCCTGTTCCGCAAGGCAGTCAAGCAGGCTTTCGCATCGCACGAGGTGCTGGAGGTGAGGGAGCCGATGTTCGCCAACGTGCGCGGGTATCAGATCGCAGGTTGCAACTATGTGGCCGCGGCAACGCAGGGCACGGGCGTTGTGGTGGCGGAAGGGGGCAGGGCATGAGTGCCGTCGACACGAAGCTGGAACACAGCGTCAGGCTGCTCTTCGAGTTGTCGCGTGACGACAACCCACGGCTGTTCGACGACCTGATGCGATTCAACAAGGGACCCAAGCGGGTCAACCGGCTGCGGTTCCTCGCCCATGAAGGCCTGCTGGCGCAGCAGTGGCTTCTCGGCATGACCGTTGCGGCGCCGGCGCCGGTGCCGATGGCGCCAGCGACAAAGGCGCTGCCGCACGTCGGCGTGGACCCAGCTGTGGCGCGCCAGACCAGCCAGGCGTTCGAGGTCAGCAACGGTGGAGCGGAGGATTGATGCGGCGCCGGCGCAAGGCGAAGCGCGCGGTCAGCGCCTCGGCGTTGTCGCAGATGGGGGTCTGCGAGCGGCTGGTCGTGTTCGAGCACTTTGAGGGAAAGCGCCCCACACCCGCGCAGAGTGCGGCCCTGCAACGCGGGCTGCGGGCACATCGGCAGTTCGCGGCCGAAGGTGTCTCGGAATCAACGCGAAAGGGACGCTGCTTCATTGCCACGCATGTCTTTGGTGAAGGCCAGGAGACACAAGTCCTGAGGCGCTTCCGCGATCGGTACCTTCGACCCACGTATGCAGGACGGCGCGTGATCCTCGTGTATTGCAGGCTGGAACCGAGGGTGTGCCGCGCGATGGAGAGGTGGCCGATGACGCGGTCCGCGGTGAGGGCGGTGATCAAGCCGTTGGTTTGGCTTGCCACCTGTCTGCTCGCCGATCAGGAGGGAAGCCATGCCAGCGGCTGAGCTCTGGCTGCTTCTTGCCAGTTGCGTTGCCTGCGTGACGGCGGCTTGGGCTGCGGCACGCCTTGTTCGCCGGCGCTCCGTGAAGGTGGATCAAGGGATGCCCGAGGCGTTGAAGGATCACACGCTCGCCTACTCGGAGCGGACTTTCAGGTCGGGTGACGACAAGCAGGTGGTAGCCCGCGTGGATCGCGCATACCGAGGGCGCGACGGACTGATCGCCCTGGTCGAACTCAAGACGCGACAGGCCGAAAGGGTTTACCTGTCGGACATCATCGAATTGTCGGCGCAGGCCGTTGCACTCGCGGGAGAGACGGGGGAGCCGGTGGCTCGCACCGCGTGGGTTGTCGTCGAGTCTGCCGGACGGCGAACCGCCCATCGGGTCACTCTGTTGACGCTCCGGACCGTTTGGGATCTTGCTGCGCGACGTGAGGCCCTTCTGGCGGGCGCAGCGTGGCCCAACTACCCGGCTACGAGTGGCGTGTGCACGACATGCCCGCACCGAAGCCAGTGCCGCCCGGGCAACTGAGCCGCGTCACCCGGTCGAGGGAGCCTCCCAATCACGGCGCATCGCCCGCCATCGCTTGCCATCAAGCGATTGGAGTGCTGACATGCATTGTCATTCAATCTAATAAACGTTAGAGTGTCGGTATCAAGGCTGGCCAATCATCGATGCATCGGCAAGTCCTGCTGCTCGCGACTGCACAGGCGCTGTTCCAGACCGCATCGGTGATGGTGATGGCTGTAGGCGGTTTGGCTGGCGCATTGGTGACGGGCGATCCGCGTCTAGCCACCGCCCCCATCGCGGCCGTGTTCCTTGGCACTGCCGTGAGCACGGTCCCGGCGTCGATGTGGATGGCGCGCGTGGGGCGCAGGCCAGGCTTTGTTTTCGGGGCAACTCTTGGCGTGCTTGCCGGCGTCGTGGCAGCGATCGGCCTGTGGCTTGGGTCGCTGGTCGTGCTGTCGATCGGCACCTTCCTGGTCGGTGCCTATCAGGCGTTTGCGCAGATCTATCGCTTTGCCGCTGGCGAGGTCGCCGACGATGCCTTCAGACCGCGGTCGATCTCTCTTGTGCTCGCCGGCGGCATCGTGGCCGCCTTGCTCGGGCCGGCCCTCGGCCGGCTTGGCGGACCGCTGCTGTCGCCGACCTATGTCGGGTCGTTCCTGTTGCTGGCGCTGGTCTCGCTGGTGGCCGCGTTGCTGCTCACCCGGCTGCAGATGCCGGCGCCACCGCCTACACAAGCGGGTCTGGTGGCACGCCCGCTGGCACAGATCGTCCGGCAACCGACGTACCTGGTGGCGGTGTTCGGTGCCGCCACCGGGTACGGCGTGATGATCCTCGCGATGACCGCGACGCCCATCGCGATGGTGCATCACCACCACGTGCTGGCCGATGCCCCAACGGTCATCCAGCTCCACGTGCTCGGCATGTTCCTGCCGTCGTTCTTCACCGGCTCGCTGATCGCCCGGTTCGGTGTGCTGCGCGTCATGCTGACCGGGGTCGCTTTGCTGACGGGACATGTGCTGACCACACTCACGGGCACCGGGTTCGAGTCCTTCGCGGCTGCGCTCATCCTGCTCGGGGTTGGCTGGAACTTCCTCTATGTCGGCGGGACGACATTGCTGACCACGACCTACACAGCCGCCGAGCGCGGGCGCGCCCAGGCTACCAACGACCTGTCGATCTTCGTCTTCGGTCTGCTGAGTTCCTTGAGCGCCGGGGCGCTGCTCGATGCGGCCGGCTGGCAGATGACGAACCTGCTGCTGCTCCCGTGGCTCGCAACCGCCGCGCTCGCGCTGCTGGCGCTGGCATGGACGCGGCGCCAGTCAGCCACGGCCGCCGCTTGATGAAGACACTTCCATGCGCGAACTGAAGAACCAGCTCTACGACCAGGTAGCCCGGCTCGGCAAGGCCATGGCCAACCCGAAGCGCCTCGAGTTGATCGAACTGCTTTGCCAGTCCGAGAAGACCGTCGAGATGCTCGCGGCCCAGGCGGAGATCAGCGTCAAGCTCGCCAGTGCGCACCTGAAGGAGTTGCGCCTGGCGCGACTGGTCGATACGCGCCGGGACGGCAAGTACGTGCTGTACCGGCTCGCCAGTCTGGGTGTCGCGGACCTCTGGGTGAACCTTCGCTCAGAGGCGGAGGAGCGCCTGGTCGAGTTGCAAGTGGCGCTTGCCTCCCTCGTCGAGCACGGTGACGAACTGGAAGGTGTCGATCGCGCCGGCATTCTCAAGAAGGCAAAGGCTGACGCGGTACTGGTGCTGGACGTCCGCCCGTTGGCGGAGTTCGCGTCTGCCCACTTGCCGCACGCGCGCTCGCTACCCGTGGACGAGCTGAAGAAGCGGTTGGCCGAACTGCCGAAGAACGTGCCGGTCGTCGCCTATTGCCGCGGCCCGTTCTGCCTGATGGCCAAGGACGCAGTCGAGCTGCTGCGCAAGAAGGGGTACCGCGCCTTCCACCTGACCGATGGTATCGCCGAGTGGCGCGCGCGGGGGTTGCCGCTTGTCGAGGGCGACGCATGAAGACGCTGCTGATCCTCAACGACGCGCCCTACGGCGGTGAGCGCACCTACAACGGGGCGCGCCCTGGCGGGTTCCCTGGCGAAGCAGGAAGGCGACGAGGTGCGCGTGTTTCTGATCGGTGATGCAGCGTCCGCGGCGCATCGCCTGCAGAAGGTTCCCGCCGGCTTCTACAACCTCGAGGTCATGCTCGGATCGGTGGTGAAACACGGCGGTGTCATCGGAGTCTGTGGCACCTGCATGGACGCGCGCGGCATCGGTGTCGACGACCTCGCGGTCGGATCGCACCGCAGCAGCCTCGACGAACTCACCCAGTGGACCACCTGGGCGGACAAGGTCCTGGTGTTCTGAGCGAGGAGGCCCGCATGTTCTTCCGTCAACACGCGGCAGCCCACTCGACGCTGTCGTACTTCTTCGGTTGTGCCGGGCATCAGAAAGCCGTGGCGGTCGATGTGGTGGCCGGCAAAGAGGACTGGTTCATCGCCGAGGCCGACAAGGCCGGCGTCGGCATCGCCTTTGTCATCGACACCCATGTGCACGCCGACCACTACTCGGGCGGCCCGGAGCTGGCTCGTCGCGTGCAGGCTCCGTATTGCCTGCACGAGAGCAAAAAGGACCGGGTCTCGTTCGCCTTCAACCCGCTGCGCGATGGTCAGCGGCTCGAGTCCGGCAACTTGCTGATCGATGTACTGCACACACCCGGCCATACGCTGGACAGCATCTGCCTGCTGGTGCGCGACCTGCGGCGCGGCGACAAGCCCTGGTTCCTGATCACGGGCGACACGCTGTTCGTCGGCGCCGTGGGCCGGCCGGATCTTGCGGGTCGCGAGCGGGAGATGGCCGCACAACTGCATGACACGTTGCAGCACAAGCTGATGACGCTGCCGGCCGAGCTGGAGATCTATCCGGGTCATCAGGCCGGCAGTGCCTGCGGCGCCAGTCTCTCCGGCAAGCCCGCCTCGACGATCGGCTTCGAGAAGCGCTTCAATCCGATGCTGTCGATGTCGCGCGACGAGTTCATCGCAGCCTTGACGGCAGAGATTCCGCCGCAGCCGGCCGACATGGCGCGCATCGTCGCGGCCAATCTGCGCGGGGTCGCACCCGAGCCCGCCCACACATGACCCCGGCCGCGGCATTCGGCATCCGCGCCAACCTCGGCCAGGTGCTGCATCAACTGCTGCAGGTGCTGCTGGTCGGCATGACCATCGGCATGATGCGCAACGTCGTCCCGGCGCTGGCCGAGACCGAGTTCGGTGTGCCGCGCGGCGCTCGTTCATGCTGCTGGTGGCCTTCGTCGTCGCCTTCGGCTTCGTGAAGGGGGCGATGAACTTCGTCGCCGGCCGCCTGGCCGAGCGCATCGGACGCAAGCAGGTGCTGCTGGCCGGCTGGCTGGTGGCCTGGCCGATCCCGCCGTTGGTGTACTTCGCGCCGTCGTGGAACTGGGTCGTCGCTGCCACCGTGCTGCTGGACGTGAACCAGGGCCTCACCTGGTCGATGACGCAGACCGCCAAGCTCGACCTGACCCGCGCCGACCAGCGCGGGCTGGTCATCGGGCTCAAAGAGTTCGCCGGCTACGTCGGCCTGGCCATCGCCGGTGTGGTCACGGGTTATGCCGCGTCGCTGTGGGGACCGCGTGAGGGTCTGCTGTGGTTCGGCGCAGCGGTCATCGGGCTGGCGACGCTGCTGGCCTGGATCGGCGTCGTCGAGACATTGCCCTGGGCGCAGGCCGAGGTGAAGCGGCGCGCCACTCCGTCTTCGCAGTCGTTTCGGCCGCGCTATCCGACCGGTGTCAGCGAGCAGCCGACGACCCGCGAAGTGTTCGCGTTGATGAGCTGGCGCGACCGCCGCATGGCCGCGCTCTGCCAGGCCGGCCTCGTGGAGAAGTTCGTCGACGCCCTGGTCTGGGCTTTCTGGCCGGTCTACCTGCACCAGCAGGGTGTTGGCCTTCCCGGAATCGGCTGGATCGTCGGTGTCTATGGCTTCACCTGGGGCGCCGCGCAGTTCTTCACCGGCAAGCTGTCCGACCGCCTGGGGCGGCATCAACTGAACGCCTGGGGCATGTGGATCTGCGGTGTTGGCGTGGCGCTCATGCCGCTCGGGTCAGGGGCAGGGTGGTGGAGCGTATCGGCCGCCGTCGCGGACCTGGGCATGGCCATGCTGTACCCGAACCTGAGCGCCGCAGTCGCCGACATCGCGCATCCCAACTGGCGCGCTTCGGCGATCGGCATCTACCGCTTCTGGCGCGACCTGGGCTACGGCATCGGCGCGCTCGGGCTCGGTGCGGCGGCCGCGCTGGGCGGGCAGATCGAGAGTGCCTTCTGGTTCGTGGCTGTCGCCATGCTCGTGTCGGGCGCCGTGCTGCACCGCTGGGGCGAGGAGACGCATCCTCGCCTGAATCCGGCTACCTGATCGTCTTTGCATCCATCGGAGAACCAGTGAACTCACGCTGCCTTGCCCTGTCCTTCACTCTTGCCACCTTCGCCGCGCTGACACCGGCCGCCCACGCACAGGGCGGGCCAATGCCATCGAGGGCTACTTCGACTTCGTCGACTACAACAGCGGCACGCTGATGGCGGAGCAGATTCCGGCCGACGACTACAAGAAGCTGTTCGTGCTCGACGTGCGAGATGCGGGACAGTTTGCGAAGGATCACGTCCCTGGCGCCGTCAACATCGAATGGCGCAAGGTGTTCGCGGAGCGGGGCAAGCTGCCGAAGGACAAGACCATCCTCGTCTACTGCAACACCAGTTCGTTCTCGGGCCAAGTGCCAAGGCCTTGCGCATGGACGGTTACGAGAACGTTCGCATCCTGCACGGCGGTTATGGAGAATGGAAGGCGCGCGGCGGCCTGGAGGCCTACCCACGAACGGCGAAGAAGAGCTGAGCATCGGAGCACGACAGCATGAAACCCTTCCAACTGGCCCTGGTGACCCTCTGCACATGGCTGCCATCGGCATTTGCGCAGCACACCGGTGCGACCCACCACGAGCACGGCGCCGCCACGCCGGCCAGGCAGGCCCACGGCCCGTACGCCGGCATGCAGGGGCGCACCATCAAGGCCTTGTCCGAACAGCAGCTGAGCGACCTGCGAGCCGGCAAGGGCATGTCGCTGGCGCTGCCGGCCGAGGGATGAGCCGCGATACGCAGCGCGGCTCACGCGCTGCAGCAGTTCCCCGGCCGTCTTCATCGCCGATCGCTACGAGAATCTGGTGGACCTTGTCAGCTCGAACCTTGGGGTCCCCTCCCACGATTGAGCAGTGCATGCAATCAAACGAACGCTTGGCAGTTTAGAATCTGGCGCATTGCACCTATTCCACGCGCTCTTCCTTTGATCGGCGAAGGTAACCTTCCAATGTTCGATACACGCCCTGCTTCTTCGTCGCGGCCTTCGTTACGAAGCATTCGCGGCCGCGCGGCCATCGTCACCGCGGGACGATCCGCCGTCGGGCGGGTCCCGGGCCGTAGCACCCTGGCGTTGGCCTGCGACGCCGCCAAGGCCGCCCTTGCGGACGCGGGCATTGAAAGAGGCGCCATTGACGGCGTGCTGACCAGCGTCGCGTTCGCAGCCCCATTCCATCGCTTCAGCGTCGCGTTCAGCGAATACTTCGGCATCGTGCCGACCTTCTCGAACACGCTGCAGGTGTCGGGCGCGACGGCCGCGACGATGTTCAACATCGCGGCGGCGGCGGTCGCGGGCGGCCTGGCCGAGAACGTGCTCGTCCTCGGCGCCGACAGCCTACTGACCGGCCTTTCGCCCGATCTGGCACTGCGCTCGATGACAGAGAGCCGGGATCAGCAGTACGAGATGCCGTTCGGCATTCCTGTGGCCAACACCTTCGCGATGACGGCACACCGGCACATGAAGGAGTTCGGAACGACGGCGGAGCAGTTCGCGAAGGTGGCGGTCATCCATCGCGAGCACGCCATGCGGACGCCCGGGGCACAGACAACCGAGCCGATCACGGTAGATGACGTTCTGAGTTCCGGCTGGGTGACAACGCCTTACCACAAGCTGGACTGCTCCTTGATCTCCGACGGAGCGGCGGCCTTCGTCGTGAGTTCCGCGGACCGCGTCGGCGAGTTCAAGAGCAAGCCGATCTACATCCTGGGTGCCGGCGAGTGCTACACGCACGAGCACATCTTCCTGATGCCGTCGCTGACTACCACAGGTGCGGTCCAGTCCAGCGCCAAAGCCTACGCGATGGCCGGATGTACACCAAGCGACATCGACGTGGCCGGTGTCTACGACTGCTTCACCGGCACCGTCATCATGATGCTCGAGGATCTGGGGTTCTGCCCCAAGGGAGAGGGCGGAAGGTTCGTGGACGACCGACAGATCACTTACGGCGGCAGCATACCGTGCAACACGCACGGTGGGCTGCTGTCGTTCGCGCATCCTGGTATGCCGGGATCGCTTCTCCATTTTCTGGAGGTGGTGGAGCAACTCCGCGGGCGTTGCGGGAATCGCCAGGTCCTCGGCGCGGAACTCGGACTCGTCCACAGCCTGGGCGCAGGGTTCGCGACGCAGGCCACTACCATCCTGGGCACGGAGGCCACGCTGTGAGACGCATCGAACCGAAAGAGGCGCACATCAAGCCGTTGCCGGTGCCGGATGCGGACTCGCAAGTCTATTGGGATGGCCTGAGGGAAGGCCGCTTGCTGCTTCAGCACTGCAACACCTGCGGGCACGTGCAGTTCTACCAGCAGGACATCTGCCGACATTGCGGCGGCGAGGCCCTCGAACGTCGCGCCGCCAGCGGTCGCGGCGTCGTGCACTCCTTCAGCGTGGTGCATCGCGCGCCGGGCCCAGCCTTCAAGCAAGACACGCCTTATGCCGTGTTGCTGGTCGAACTGGCCGAAGGGCCGCGGATGATCAGCTCCCTGGTCGGCGGCGATCCCATGGCCGTGGAGTTCGACATGGCTGTGGAACTCGTCTGCGAATCCATCAACGACCAGGTCGTGCTGCCACGTTTCAGGCCGACTGGCGCATGACCACAGAAAAAAGCGGTGGGAGTTTCCTCCCACCGCGCAAAGGATGCCCCCGCTGAGGGGCAACCCAGGAGACATCAAAAGACGTGGCGGATGCCCATGGCGAGGCCATTGCTCTTGTCATTCCTGACAATCACATTGCCGGAGCCGGAGAAGTTTTGATTGCCCCACAGGGGTGCAAGCCCGTGATCCTTGTTGTCGACGTTGCCGTACATGGCATAGAGGAAGCTGCGCTTGGACAGTGCGTAGTCCGCGTTCAGGACCAGCAGCTTGCTGGACGTGGAAACACCGACTTTCTCCTTCACCGTCCAGTACTGCGCCGCCACGGTCAACAAGGGGGTGGCCTTGAAACTGGCGCCGACGGTCCAGAGGTCGGAGTTGACGAATCCCACCACGCCGTCACTGTTGTCGACCTTGTTGGCCCCGGCGTGGAGCTTGAATCCGCCGAAGTCGTACGAACCGGAGATCATGGTCCAGGTGACACTCTTGTTGGCCAGGTCCTCGTCCTTCTGCACACTCAGAGACACCGCGATAGGCCCCTGCAGGAAGCGTACGTTGCCACCCATGCTCTTGCCTGAGGCGCCTTCACCCGCGGCTACGTGCATCGCGAAGTCGATGGGCCCAAGCCGTGGACTGTCGTAGCGGATCTGGTTGCTGTTCCAAAAGTCGTTGCTGACGCCTTGAGACAGCAGTGTCAGGCCCATTCCGGTGTTGATCCCGGAAGGGGTGGCACTGAGCGTGGCGGCCTGCTTGATGACGGCAGCCGTGTAGTTGCGCCCCAGTGTGATCTCGCCGAACGCTCCCTTGAGCCCGACAAAGGAATTGCGGCGCCAGAAGGCTGTACCGGTTGCCGCTGCGCATCCTGCGGCAGCGTTGCACGAGCCGGAACTCGCGCCCCCGGCAGCCGTGCCGTTCTTCGGGTCAATGGGCGACTCGAGGTTGAAGAACGCGGAGAGACCGCCGCCGAGATCTTCAGTGCCTCTCAGGCCAAAGCGCGATGAACTTCCCGTGTCGGAGTTGAGCTTGACCATGCGATCGTCGGCTGCATTGGTTCGACTGAACACGGCGGGCGCGACGTCCAGTAGGCCGTACATCGTGACGGTGGATTGGGCCTGTGCAACTGCGGCAGCCGATATGCCGAGCGTGCCAACGAGAAGATGTCGAAAGATCATTGCCTGTCTCCTTGGTGGGATGAAACGCCCGCTGTGCGGGCGTGCGGGGAACCGACTGCGGTTGGCTGGCTCAGCAGCGGCACACGCTGCGAGGCCGCTGCTATTCTTTGGCGCCTAACTAATGTTAGACCAGTTTGTCGGCCTGACTCCACCGTGCATTCCCGACGATGTTTGCCTGCCTAGGCGCGGTACCAACACCCACGCAAAGGCGCGGGATTGCGGGTTTTTACCGGCATCGGGTCTTCACCGCATCCGCTGCGGCCGGACCGGCGACTACTCGCGCTTGATACCGGCCGCCAAGACAGCGGCGGCATAGCGCTTGGTCTCAATCTCGAGGAAGTTGGCGAACTCTTCCGCTGAGCCGCCGACAGGTTCAACCCCTTGGGCAAGCAGCCGCTGGCGCATCGCACTGTCCCGAAGACCGTGGGTCACGGTGGCGCTGAGTTTGTCGATGACCGACTTCGGCGTCCCGGCGCGGCCGACCAGGCCGAGCCAGGAATTGCCGTTGAACCCGGTCAGGCCGGATTCGTGAAGCGTCGGGATGTCCGGCGCCGAGGCGGACCGCTGGAAACCGGTTGCCGCCATCACCCTCAACTTTCCTGCCTTGACGTGCGGCATGGCCGACAGCAGGTCGACGAACATCATCGAGATGTGACCGGCCAGCGCATCGTTCATGGCGGCGGCGCTGCCCTTGTAGGGCACATGCACAATGTCGATGCCAGCGGCGGCGCGGAGCATCTCGCCCGAGAGATGGTTCGATTGGCCGATGCCTGCCGAGCCGAAAGTCAGGCTGCCCGGTTTGCGCTTGGCCAGCGCAATCAGCTCCTGCAGGTTGTTGGCCTGCACCGCAGGGTTGACGACGAGCAGGTTGGTCAGATTGACGGTATGGGTGATGGGCGCCAAGTCGCGAGCCGTGTCATACGGCATCTTCGCGTAGACGCTCGGGTTGATGGCGTGGCTGGTGGCCACCACTGCGAGCGTGTAGCCGTCGGCGGCGGCCTTGGCGACCACGTCGGTCCCCAGGATGCTGCCGGCGCCAGGGACGTTCTGATAAACGACCGCCTGACCCAGCGGCTCCAGGCTGCGGCCCACGATGCGCCCGATCGTGTCGAGGATGCCACCTGCCACCGACGGAATGACGAGAGTGATCGGTCTTGTCGGATAGTTCTCCTGGGCCCGCAGCGGCCCGGTGGCGAACATCGGCAGCGCGAGGATCATTCGTCGGGTCAAGTTCATATTTCGCTCACATTCGCTATAGAGAATGGACATCTGTATGGCGAAAAAGTCTAGACGCATCTGTTCCGTCATGTCAACATCGCTCGCTTGTCTTCAGCATTGATGAACTTGCACATGAACCGTATCGAAACGCCAGAGAAAGTTGTCGGCGCGCTGGCCAGTGGGCTTGCGGTCGTGCGTTATCTGTCGATCGCGGCCACCCCGGTGGGGGTCAGTCGCATTTCTCGCGATCTCGGTCTGAACTCGAGCACCTGCTTCAATCTGCTGAAAACCTTGGTTCACGAAAGGCTCGTGACCTTCGACGAAACGACCAAGACCTACCGGGTCGGCTTGGGGCTGGTGGAGCTGGCCAAGGGCGCGCTTGAGACAGCGTCTTACGCACGTCTTGTTCATCCTCACCTGGAATCGATTGCCGCAAGCCACGGCGTGACGGCCACGCTCTGGCATCGAGCCTCGGAGGATCGGGTGGTGCTTGTGGATCGGGCGGACAACGATGCGACGATGCGTGTGCACATGAATATCGGGCAGCGACTGCCGATGTTCATTTCGGCGCTCGGCCGCAGCATGGCGGCCCACTCCGGTCTGACGCGGGCCGAGTTGCGGCGCCGCGTCGAGGCGCTGCGCTGGGACGATCCACCGGGGTTTGACGCCTACATGCGCAGCGTGGACGAAGCGGCCCGCAAGGGTTACGCGGTCGACGCGGGCTGCTACGTCAAGGGCGTGA
>ERZ761602.3390-NODE-3390-length-22670-cov-9.965952_pt1 | contig 22670 bp, 13 predicted proteins | sample MGYA00512165_ERZ761602 | MGnify/ENA primary metagenome ERZ761602 (study PRJEB28899, sample SAMN02445085) | bioreactor sludge metagenome | biome: EBPR sludge; isolation source: Thorneside wastewater treatment plant | place: Australia: Brisbane, Thorneside...
ACCGACACCTCCGTCTGCGCGCCAGGCAGCGTCGCCGTCTTGGCGTACGTCACCGACGAGGATTCCACAGGCGTGGTCGTGTCGCAGTTCGTCGTGCAGCCCGGGTTGTCGCCGCCCGTGCCCACCACCGCGTTGTTCACCGTGCCCGTGGCCGACGCATTCACCGTCGCCGTGTAGGTCAACGTGTACGGCGTCGCGCTCGGCGCCGTGCCCACGGGCAGCGTGCACACCAGCGGGTTGGCCGCGTTGCACGTGAACGCACCGGCATTGGTCACCGAGCCGAACGTCAGGCCCGTGCCCAGCGTATCGGTCAGCGTCACCACGTCCGTGGTCTGCGAGTTGGACACCGTCACCGACAGCGTGTAGGTGATCACGTCACCCACCGACACCTCCGTCTGCGCGCCAGGCAGCGTCGCCGTCTTGGCGTACGTCACCGCAGGCGCCGCCACAGGCGTCACGACGGTCGTCGTGCAGCCCGGATCGGTGCTGCCCACCGGGCAGGCCGGGCTGGTCGACACGGCGGTGTTGCTGATCCGGCCCGCCGCCACGTCCGTCACCGTCACCGTATAGGTGCCCGTCAGCACGCAGGTCGCGCCCAGTGCCACCGTCGGACAGGTCTGGCTGCTCGGCGTGATCATCGGATCGCTGACCACCACGCCGGTCAGCGTGGTGTTGCCGGTGTTGGTCATCGTGACCGTGTAGGTCAGCACGTCGCCCAAGCTCACCGTGCCGCTGGCATCGCCATCGGCGTTGTTGGTCAGCGCCTTGCTCAGCGTCTGCGCAGGCGACTGGGACACCGTGACCGTGGCCGTATCCGGCGGACTGGTCGTGGTGTCGCCGATCGGATCAAAGCCCGAGGCCGTGGCCGTGTTGGTGATCGAGCCGGCGTCGATGTCCTGCTGGGTCACCGTATAGGTGCCCGAGCAGGTCGTGGTCGCGGTCGGGGCCAGCGTGGTCACCGGACAGGTGACCGTCGGCGCCGTGCCGGTGCCGCTGAACGCGGTCTCGTTGACCTGCAGGCCCGTGATGGCCACGTTGCCGGTGTTGGTCACCAGGAACGAGTAGGTCACCGTCTGGCCCACCGCCGACACCGTCGTCGGCGAGGCCGTCTTGTCGATGGTCAGCGAGGGGTTGCCGACCACCGGGGTGAGGACTTCGCCCGTGCACCGCATGTGATTCGGACAGCCATCATCGCCGCCACCGGAAACGATGGCCGAGTTCGCCACCGACGGCACCGCCGCTGCCGTCGGCGTCACCGGGATCACGAAGCTTACGCTCGCACCCGCGGCGAATCCGGCAGGAATGGTGCAGGTCACCGTCTGGCCCGCGGCCGAACAACCGGCCGGCAGCACACCCAAGGTCAGGCTTGCCGGCACGTTGTCGACGATGGTGGCCGGCTGCGTGGTGGCGGTCGCACCAGAGAAGTTCCGGACCAGCAGCGTATAGCTGGCCAGCACACCCACCTGGAACTCGGATCCGCTGGCGGTCTTCATGATGTCCAACCGCGGCCACAGAACTTCGGTCTGCGTGCTGCTGCAGCTAGTGGTCGCACTGTTGGAACAGCCCGGGCCCGGCGGCGTGCCCGGATTGCCGGTGCCCGTCGGGTTGGTGGCCGCGTAGTTGGTATACCCCCAACTATTGCCGATGCCATCGGGGTGCACCACAGACGCGGTGACCGTCAGGGTCACCGTGGCCGTGGCGCCCGGCGCGAGCGGGCCCGGCACGGTGCAGGTCAGCAGCGCGCCCTGCGAGTTCAGATTGGTGCAGCTCGCGCCCGTTGCGGCCGTGGCCTGCATTTCAGCCGGCAACTGGTCCTGCACGATCAGGTTGGTGCCGGTGGTGGCGCCGCCGCTGTTGGTCAGCGTCAGCGTGTACTGGAAGCTGCTGCCCATCGGCACCGATGCCGGACCCGCCTTGACCACCGACACGTTCGCCGTGGCCGTGGACGTCACCGTGGCCGTGTCCGGCGGCGAAGTCGTCGTACCACCGCCCGGATTGGTGCCCGAGGCTGTGGCCGTGTTGGTGATGGAGCCGGTGTCGATGTCCTGCTGGGTCACCGTGTAGGTGCCCGAGCAGGTCGTGGTCGCGGCCGGGGCCAGCGTGGTCGTCGGGCAGGTGACCGTCGGCGCCGTACCGGTGCCGCTGAAGGCGGTCTCGTTGATCTGCAGGCCAGTGATGGTCACGTTGCCCGTGTTCGTCACCAGGAACGAGTACGTCACCGTCTGCCCCGCCGCCGACAGCGTCGTCGGCGAAGCCGTCTTGTCGACCGTCAACGAGGGAGATGCCTGGAACGTGTTGACGATGGTGCACGTCGCCGACTGGCCGTTGGCCAGCGTGAGCTGGTTGCCCGACAGCGTGCCGGCGTTGCAGTCCCATGTACCGGCGGCATAGCCGGCCACGGTGGCTTCGGACAGCGTGTAGACGCCGGCATTGACCGCGGCACTGGTCACGGCAGCGGTACCGCTCACGCCGGTGATCGTGGTCGGGCCGGTGGCCGTCAGCGGGAAGTTGGCGACCGTCGCGGTGCCGCCGTTGGTGTTGACCACGGTCTTGACCAGGGTCAGCGTCGCCGCCTGATCGTCGTTGGTGATGGTGCAGGTGGCGACGTCTCCGCCCGCCAGCGCGACGGAATTGGAAACGACCGGAGCCGCGCCGTTGACGACGCAGCTATAAGTGCCGGCGGCGTAGCCGGAGGGACCGCCCGATTCGCTCAGGGTATAGGTGCCCACCGGTACCGCAACACTGGTAACCGCTCCTGTGCCGGTGACGCCGCTGACCGTGGACGAGGGGCCGGTAGCCGTCAGGGTCCACGCAGTGGGGAGAGCGGTGCCGCCGTTGTCGTTGACGACGTTCTTGACCAGCGTCAGTCGGGGCAGCGGCAGCACGTTGACCGTGGCCGTCGATGAATTGTTGCCAGGATCGGAATCCGTGACACCGGCCGGTGGCGCGACGGTTGCCGTGTTGGAGACCTGGGTCTGCGCGGTTGCTGGCAAAGCCAATGCACTGCAAATACCCAGAAGCCCCCACATGAAGGCTTGATGGCTACGGCGTGCCAGGCGGCGAAGATTGGTCGAAGCGTACACGGTGGTCCCTTGCGCTGGATCGAAACAAAACCAGCCCGGGACTGCCTCCCCCAAGGCTGTCTTGCATTACTACTGACTTGCCCCTCCGGTCGACGCGAGCATTGCGATGCACGCGAACCTTCCAAGTGGGTACAGAATCACAGTTCGGGCTCCAAGCCCTCAACAGGACACGCGCCAAAAAACGTGATTCAAATCGCAATCTGACGGTAGTTTAACGCCAGAATCTTGCCTTCGGGCGGGCAATCTGTGCATGGCGGCACATCTCATGGCTGTCAGAGACTTGGCGTTTTCGCTCCGAAAATGAACAGGGCACGCGTAGCCGGATCCGCCCTCCTCGGACGAGCAGGGCAGAGAACGTGGAAGTAAAGAAAGAATGAGGCCGGCGGGTGCCGGCCTGGGTCAGTCGCTCTGGAGTTCGGCGACGAAGTCGTAGGCGTCGCCCCGGTAATAGGAGCGGGTGGATTCGACCACGCGGCCGTCCTCCAGGAAGGCACGGCGCTCCACCAGCAGGCCCGGGGCACCGACCGGCAGTTCCAGGTGGCGGGCGGCTTCTTCGTCCAGGGCCACGGCGCGCAGGCGTTGCAGGGCGCGCTTGGGACGATGGCCGTAGGCGTCCAGGGCCTCGTAGAGGGACGTGGACACGCTGTCGGGGTCGGGCAGCAGGGCGTAGGGCACCAGTGTCCGCTCGATGGCGATGGGCGACCCGTCCACGTGCCGCAGGCGGTACATGCGAACCACGCCGCTGCCGGGGGACAGGTTCAGGGCCATGGATTCTTCGGGCGTCACTTCGCCCACGCTGCGCTCCAGGAACTTCACCTGCGGGTTCAGCCCGCGCTCGCGCAGGTCGTCGGTGAAGCTGGTCAGGCGCGAGAACTGGCGCAGGATGCGCTCGGCCACGAAAGTGCCGGCACCTTGCCGCTGCACCAGCAGCCCGGCTTCGATCAGGCCCGCCAGCGCCTTGCGGATGGTCACCCGCGACAGGTCCAGCAACTGGGCCAGGTCCCGCTCGCTGGGCAGCGCCTGCCCGGGCCGCAGTACGCCGGCATCCATCAGGTTCTGCAGCGCGCGGCGCAGGCGCAGGTAGGCCACCGCGCGGGTGGACTCCCCCGCCTGCAGGCGCTGGTATTCCTCGAGCAGGTTCTTTTGCATGGCGAATAAAATACCAGTCACGTACCAATGTCGCAACAATCCCTCTACAACACCGGACCTGTTGGCATGCCCTGGTAGCTCGGTGGTATGGTGAACACCCCGCTCCTTCCCGCCGCAACGAGACGCCCGTGACCGCGAAGACCCTGCCTGTCGACACCTTCGATCTCGTCATCTTCGGCGGCACCGGCGACCTGGCGCTGCGCAAGCTGCTGCCGGGCCTGCTGCGCCGCTACGCCGATGGGCAGATCCCCGAGGACAGCCGGATCATCGGCGTGGCCCGCGACAAGCAGGGCGATGCCGAGTACCAGGCCAAGGTGGGCGAAGCGCTGGGCCGCGCCATCGGCCACGACGAGGCGCTGAAGGCCAAGCTGCCCGCCTTTCTGAGCAAGCTCGGCTACATGGCGCTGGACGCCACCAAGGACGAGGGCTGGGACGACTTCGCCGCCCGCCTGCTGACCACCGGCGACCGCATCCGCGTGTTCTACCTGTCCACCAGCCCCACGCTGTTCGTCGCCATCTGCGACCGCCTGCGCGCGCACGGCCTGAACACCGGCAACGCGCGCGTGGTGATCGAGAAGCCGATCGGCCACGACTCGGCCAGCGCGGCGGTGATCAACGACGCGGTCGGCAGCGCCTTCGCGGAAAGCCAGATCTTCCGCATCGACCATTACCTGGGCAAGGAAACGGTGCAGAACCTGCTGGCGCTGCGCTTCGCCAACATCCTGTTCGAGCCGCTGTGGAACGCCGGCCACGTCGACCACGTGCAGATCACCGTGGCCGAGACCGTCGGCCTGGAGAAGCGTGCCGGCTACTACGACACCTCCGGCGCGCTGCGCGACATGGTGCAGAACCACCTGCTGCAACTGCTGTGCATGGTGGCGATGGAGCCGCCAGCCGCGCTGCAGGCCGACGCCGTGCGCGACGAGAAGCTCAAGGTACTGCGTTCGCTCAAGCCGATCCGCAACGAGGACGTGACCCACCTGAGCGTGCGCGGCCAGTACCGCGCCGGCGCCAGCAGCGGCGCTGCGGTGCCCGGCTACCTGGAGGAACTGGGCAAGGCCGATTCGCGCACCGAGACCTTCGTGGCGCTGAAGGCCGAAGTGGACAACTGGCGCTGGGCCGGGGTGCCGTTCTACCTGCGCACCGGCAAGCGGCTGGCCGAGCGCGTGTCCGAGATCGTGATCGCCTTCAAGCAGATTCCGCACTCTATCTTCGAGGAAAACGCCGGCATCGTGCAGGGAAACAAGCTGGTCCTGCGCTTGCAGCCCGACGAGGGCGTGAAGCTGTGGCTGATGATCAAGGACCCGGGCCCGGGCGGCCTGCGCCTGCAGCACGTGCCGCTGGACATGAGCTTCGCCGAGGCCTTCGGCGTGCACCAGCCGGAAGCCTACGAGCGCCTGTTGATGGACGTGGTCCGCGGCAACCAGACCTTGTTCATGCGCCGCGACGAAGTGGAAGCCGCATGGGCGTGGATCGACCCGATCCTGTCCGCCTGGGACAACCTGCGCGATCCGCCCAAGCCCTACACCGCCGGCTCGTGGGGCCCCAGCGCCGCCGTGGCCCTGGTCGAACGCGACGGCCGCACCTGGCACGAAGACACCGTCTGACGTCGCCCGGCCCCGCTCCGGCGGGGCCTTCGCCCGGTCATCGGCCGGCCTGCCTTCCCCCGGGAAGCCCCCACTCCCGAGTCGCTCCATGCCCCCCACCGATCTTTCGCTGCAGATCCAGCTCCACCCGTTCCCCGACGCCGACACCGTGGCCGGCGCGCTCGCCCAGGCCGTGGCCGACGACCTGCGCGCGGCGCTGGCCCTGCGCGGCCAGGCCAGCGTGGCCCTGTCCGGCGGCACCACGCCTCGGCGCTTCCTGCGGGCGCTGTCCGCGCAGGCGCTGGACTGGCCCAAGGTCACCGTCACTCTGGTGGACGAGCGCTGGGTCGCCGAGGACAGCGAGCGCTCCAACGCCCGCTTGTTGAAGGAATGCCTGCTGCACGGCGAGGCGGCCGCGGCCCGCTTCGTGCCCCTCTACCGTCCCGCGCCGACGCCCGAGGACGCATTGTCTGCCGTGGAGGCCGACCTGCCCGGCACGCTGGACGTAGCGGTGCTGGGCATGGGCACGGACGGCCACACGGCTTCGTTCTTCCCCGGCGGCGACCACCTGGCGCAGGCGCTGGACCCGGCCGCGCGCGAACGCCTGCTGCCGATGCACGCGCCCGGCGCCGGCGAGTCCCGCATCACCCTGACCCTGCCCATGCTGCGCGACGCCGGCCGCCTGTACCTGCATATCGAAGGCGCCGAGAAACGGCAAGTGCTGCAGCAGGCGCTCTCCGGCCAGGGTGCCGGCGCCCGCTATCCCATGCACGCGGTGTTGCAGGCGCTGGTTTCGCCGTTGCAGGTGTACCTGGCCGCCTGAGCCGGCCAATATTGAGAAGAACGCGGCCTGCCTGCGTATAATGGCCGCCTTGCCTGCGGCGTCCCGGCGCCCCGGCCCCCGTTCTGGTAGCCATGCATGGCCTCTGGCCGTGCTGCCAAAGGTGCAATGTGCATAACTACGACCTCGAATTCCTGAAGCGTTTCTCGATGGTGATCGGCTTCCTGGTGCTGGTGGCCCTGGGCCTGGCCGTGGGCGCCTACTTCCTGCACGGCGCGCTGCCGCCTGAAACCAACCCGCGGGCGCAGGCGATCGTCGAGGGCCGCATCGCGCCGGCCGGCGCGGTGTGCGCGGGCGAGCCCGGCGCCCCCGCCCAGGCCGCCGCCGCGGCCGCCGCGCAGGCCGCCGCCTCTTCGCAGGTCGCCTATGGCGGCACCACCGACGGCGAGGTCATCTACAACAACCTCTGCGGCGCCTGCCACACCAACGGCGTGGGCAAGGCCCCGATGCTGACGGCCGCCGGCCTGGGCGCCCGCATCGGCAAGGGCAAGGACACCCTGTACAAGCACGCCATCGAGGGCTTCACCGGCCCCGACGGCGGCACCATGCCGCCCAAGGGCGGCAACCCGGCGCTGACCGACGAGCAGGTGCACGCCACCGTCGACTGGATGCTGGCCAACATCAAGTAAGCCGGCCTCCCCACGGGGAACCGAACGCCGCCTCCGGGCGGCGTTCTCGTTTCCGGCCGGCGCAATGCGTCCCGGCGTCATCGCTTCCCGTTACCCTTTGCGCCTGCCCGACCGGTCGCCCACGATGAATCCGTCCCGCCTCCTGCTCTGCCTCGCCCTGTCCGCCGCGCTGTCGGCCCCCGCCTGCGCAGCCACGCCCGCCGGCACCGCGATCCGCATCGGCCAGGTGCAGGGCGCCGGCGCGCGCAGTCCGCTGGAAGGCCAGACGGTAACCGTGGAAGGCGTGGTGACCGGCGCCTTCGTGGAGGGCCTGCGCGGCTTCTTCATCCAGGATGCCGGCGACGGCGATCCCGCCACCTCCGATGGCCTCTTCGTCGCCATCGAAGACGGCCAGCCGGTGCCGGCGCTGGCATCGGGCGACCGCGTGCGCGTGCGCGGCGTGGTGGGCGAACGCAAGGCCGGCGGCGACGCCACCCTCACCGCCCTGCATGCGCCCGTGGTGACGCCGCTGGGCAAGGGCGACATCGCGCCGACCGGCATCGACCGCCCGCCCGCCGACTGGGAACGCTACGAAGGCATGCTCGTGCGCATCGACGCGCCGCTCACCCTCAGCGGCACCGACGCACTGGCCCGCTACGGCGAACTGACGGTGAGCTTCGACGGCCGCCTGTGGCAACCCAGCGAAGTGGCCGCCCCCGGCAGCGCCGAATCCAGGCGCATCACCGCCGACAACGCCCGCCGCCGGCTGGTGCTGGACGACGCCAGCGCCGCCCGCGATCCCGCCACCGTCTGGTACGCGCAGGACGGCCGGGCGCTGCGCACCGGCACCCTGCTGACCGGCGTGCAGGGGATCGTCGACGCGCGCAACGGCGGCTGGCGGCTGCAACTGACCCAGGCGCCGACGTTCGCGGCGGCGCAACGCCCCGCGCCGCCGCAGGTGGCCGGCAACGTGCGCATCGCCGCCTTCAACCTGGAAAACCTGTTCAACGGCGACGGCCGCGGCGGCGGTTTCCCCACCGAGCGTGGCGCCAGGACGGTGGCGCAATACCGCGCGCAGATCGCCAAGTTGGTGGCGACCATCCGCGGCCTGGACCCGGACATCGCCACGCTGATGGAACTGGAGAACGACGGCTACGGCCCCGATTCCAGCCTGGCGCAACTCGTCACCGCCCTGAACGCCGGCGGCGGCGCGTGGCGCTTCATCGATGCGAAGCGGGGCCCCGGACCGGACACGATCCGCGTGGGCATCGTCTACCGCAGCGACCGGGTGAAGCCAGTCGGCCGGTACGCCACGCTGCAGGGCGGCCCCTATGGCGAACGCAGCCGCAGCCCGCTGGCGCAGGCCTTCCGCACCGTGGCCGCGCCCAAGGGCAAGCCGCTGGTGGTGGTCGCCAACCACCTCAAGTCCAAGGGCTGCTCCGAAGCCACCGGCGCCGATGCCGACCAGAAGGACGGCCAGAGCTGCTGGAACGCGCTGCGCCTGGATTCGGCCAAGCGCCTGGACGCATGGCTGAAGACCGACCCCACCGGCACCCGCAGCGACCGTACCGTGCTGCTGGGCGACTTCAACGCCTATGCGATGGAAGACCCGGTGCGCTGGTTGCGCGACGACGCCGGCTGGGTCGATGCATTCGCGCAGGCCCGCGTCGAACGTCCCTACAGCTACGTCTACAACGGCCAGGCCGGCCGCCTGGACCACGCCCTGCTCAGCCCCGCCCTGGTGGACCGCCTGCGCGGCGCCGCCGAGTGGCACATCAACGCCGACGAACAGGATGCGCAGGGCTACGTGGAGGGCGACCCCTCCGTGCCCTGGCGCAGCTCCGACCACGACCCCCTGCTGCTCGGCTTCGACCTGTAGGGTGCGTTCCGGCGCACCATCGCACCGACGCCACGGCGGCTCCATGTAGGAGCGACGCAAGTCGCGACCGCATAACCAAAAACCTGCGTGATGGCAGGCCGTTCTCTCCTTATCAAGCACGCGGCGGCGTATTTATCCCTTCGCGTGGAGAACGGCTACCGTCGCGCAGTCGCGACTCACGTCGCTCCCACGGCCCGCGGCCCTGCAAGCCATGCGGCACCCGGACTCTCGATCTCCAAGAATCTCCAAGACGCCTGCATCGCCTGAAACACCATGACGTGGTGCGCCGAAGCACACCCCACGCACGAAGCTCATAGGCCCGCAGCATTCACCCGACCGGCGCGAACCTGCGCACGAGCCGCCCCTCGACCTCCACGTCCCCGCAGAACATCGCATACGGCCGCACCCACAGCCCGCCCTCGCCATACAGCGCGCGATACACCACCACCGGCTCCAGCGTCTCGCTGTGCCGCGCCACCGCAACGACCTCGTAGTCGTTGCCCTTGTAATGGCGGTAGAGACCGGGCGCCAGAGAAGGAAGTGGAGGAAGGTCGCTCATGGTCCGATGATCCGTAGGGTGCGTCTCGACGCACTATTGCCGTGCCGGCGCTTGCGGCGTTGCACTCCGGAACGCCGCTTGCGATGGAATCCTGTATCGAGCGACGCATGCGATGGTGCGCGTGGGCACACTCCGGGGACAGGGCGATTCATGGCCGCGGCCATTGCTCTCGCCCGCCTAACGCATTGCACCCTCAATACCCCGCCGCCTGCCCATCCTTGCGGCTCTCGCTGGCGCCGTAATACACGCCGGTCTCCAGGTCGCGCATGATCGCCTGGTAGCCGCCGTACGGGCCGAGGGCCCATTCGACGTGGTGGCCCTTGTCCATCAGCGCGCGCACGGTTTCGTAGGGGAAGCCGGATTCCAGTTGCACCACGCCGCCGTCGCTCATCGCGGTCGCGCTGCCAACCGGTTCGGTGGAGCCGTCGTGCTGGATGCGCGGGGCGTCGCCGGCTTCCTGCAGGGTCATGCCGAAGTCGACCAGGTTCATCACGATCTGCACGTGGCCCTGCGGCTGCATGGCGCCGCCCATCACGCCGAAGCTGACCCAGGGCTTGCCGTCCTTCGTGATGAAGGACGGGATGATGGTGTGGAACGGGCGCTTGCCGGGCGCGTAGCAGTTGGGGTGCGGCGCGGCGCCGTCGCAGTCCTTCAGCACGAACATCTCGCCGCGGTCCTGCAGGATGAAGCCCAGCCCGGTCGGCGCCATGCCGCTGCCCATGCCGCGGTAGTTGGATTGGATCAGCGAGACCATCATGCCGTCCTTATCGGCGACGGTCATGTAGATGGTGTCGCCCTCGTCCAGTTCCTTCGGCGTGCCGGGCTGCACTTCGCGCAGCACCTTGTCGGGCGAGATCAGCCTGGCGCGCTCGCGCGCGTAGGGCTTGGAGATCAGCCGCGCGACCGGCGCGGGCTGGAAGGCCGGGTCGGCGTACCAACGCGCACGATCGGCGAAGGCCAGCTTCTTCGCCTCGACCAGCAGGTGCACGTGCTCGGGGCTGCCGAACGGGATCCTGCCGAAGTCGTAGCCTTCCAGCACGTTGAGCATCTGCAGCGCGGCGATGCCCTGCCCGTTCGGCGGCAGCTCCCACACGTCGTAGCCGCGATAGTTGGTGCTGACCGGATCGACCCACTCGCCGGTGTGCGACGCCATGTCCTCGTAGGAAAGGAAGCCGCCGTTGGCCTTGAAATAGGCGTCGATGGCGCGGGCGATGCCGCCCTTGTAGAACGCATCGCGGCCGCCGTCGGCGATCTTCTGCAAGGTGTCGGCCAGGTTGGGGTTCTTCCACAGCTCGCCGGTGCGCGGGGCGCGGCCGCCGATCGTGAACTGTTCCTTGAAGCCGGGGAACCTCGACAGCCGCGGCACCGAACGCTCCCAGTAATAGGCGATGGTCTGGTGCACCGGATGGCCTTCGCGCGCGTAGCGGATGGTCGGCGCCAGCACCGTCTTCATCGGCAGCCTGCCGAAGCGGCCGTGCAGCGCGAACCACGCATCGACGGCGCCCGGCACGCTGACCGGCAGCGGCCCGTGCGCGGGGATGTCGGTGATGCCCTGCTGCCTGAAGTAGTCCAGCGTCAGCGATTTCGGCGAACGGCCCGAGCCGTTGTAGCCGTACAGCTTCTTCGTCTTCGGGTCCCACACGATGGCGAACAGATCGCCGCCGACGCCGTTGCCGGTGGGCTCCATCAGGCCGAGCGCGGCGTTGGCGGCGATGGCCGCGTCCATCGCGGTGCCGCCCTGCTTCATCACGTCCAGCGCGATCTGCGTGGCCAGCGGATGCGACGTGGCCGCCATCGCGTGCGGGGCGATCACGTCCGAGCGGGTAGCGAAGGCGCGGCCGGCGATGCGGTCGGCGGCGGAAGCGGACAACGAAGCGGCGGCGGCCAGGGCCGTCGCCAGGCAGGACAGGAGCAGGGTGCGCATCATCGGCGGGCATTGGCGCGCACGATGCGCGCCTTCATCCGCCGATCTTACGCGCTACGGCCACACCGGCGGATTGGCCAGCCACGCCTGGTGCACTTCGGCCAGAACAGCGCGCTGCTCGTCGCTCCAGTCCGGCAGCAGGCGCGGGAAGTTGGCCGGATCGGTCCACAGCGTGGGCTCGGTGCGCACCGCGGCGGCGTACCACTGCAGGGCCTCGGTCTTGCGGTCGGCCTTCCACAGGCCCAGCGCCAGCGTAGGCGGCACCCACGACGCGCCGCCGACCGCGCTTATCAGCGAGGACCACTGCTCCAGCGCGGCCGGGTATTCGCCCAGGCGGTAAAGGTCCCAGCCGTAGTTCCAGCGGATCGAGCGCCACAGGCTGCCGCCGGACTGGGTGCTGTCCATGGCCTGCCGGTAGAGCTGCTTGCCCAGGTCGGTGCGGCCGTCGGCGATGGCGATGTGCGCCAGTTGCACGGTCGCCTCCACGGTCTTGCGGCCGCGCTCGCGCGCACGGACCAGTTGATCGACCAGCGCGTCGCCCTGTACGCCGGCGATGGCGACGATCGGCGCGGCGGCGCGGTCGTCGTCGAAATAGAACTCCTTCGGCTTGGGCACGTTCTGCGCCCGCGCGGCAAAAGCCGCCGAGGCCAGCGCGATGGCCAGCACCATGTTCTTGCCCCAGTCCACGTTCTTTCCCCTGAAACCGGTTTTCCCCCTCGCCGAATCCTAACCGCTGCAATGCACAACGATGCAGTGACGGACGTCACACAAAAAGCCCGCTGTTACAATGCCCGCCTTCACGCCCGAGGGGGTTATCGGGCCACGCCAGCCGCTTTCACGGGCCCGCCATGACCAGCACCGCCGAACTCACTTCCCCTTCGTCCGCCAACACGCCGCAGATCGGAGTGATCGACAGCGACTACACGCTGGAGCACAAGTACACGCGCACCGACGGCCGCATCTACCTGAGCGGCGTGCAGGCGCTGGTGCGGCTGCCGCTGATGCAGCGACTGCGCGACCAGGCGGCCGGGCTGGACACCGCCGGCTTCATCAGCGGCTACCGCGGTTCGCCGCTGGGCGGCTTCGACCTGGAACTGTGGCGCGCGCGCAAGCACCTGGAAGCGGCGGCGGTGAAGTTCACCCCCGGCCTCAACGAGGACCTCGGCGCCACCATGGTGTGGGGCACGCAGCAGACCAACCTGTTCCCGGGCGCCAAGGTCGATGGCGTATACGCCATGTGGTACGGCAAGGGCCCGGGCGTGGACCGCTGCGGCGACGTGTTCAAGCACGGCAACGCGGCCGGCACCTCGAAGCACGGCGGCGTGCTGGCGCTGGCCGCCGACGACCACAACTGCCGCAGCTCCACTCTGCCGCACGGCAGCGAGGACGAATTCGTCAGCGCGATGATGCCGGTGCTGAACCCGGCCGGCGTGCAGGACATCCTGGACCTGGGCCTGGTGGGCTGGGCGATGAGCCGCTACACCGGCCGCTGGATCGGCTTCAAGACCATCGCCGAGACGGTGGAGTCGTCGGCCTCGGTGCAGGTGGACCCGTTCGCGCGCCGCATCGTGCTGCCGGAGGATTTCGAGATGCCGCCGGGCGGCCTCAACATCCGCTGGCCGAACCCGCCGCTGGACCAGGAGATGCGCCTGCACAAGTACGCGGTGGCGGCGGCGCAGGCGTTCGCGCGCGCCAACGGCGTGGACCGCATCGTGCTGGACTCACCGCGCGCGCGTCTGGGCATCGTCACCACCGGCAAGAGCTACCTGGACGTGCTGCAGGCGCTGGAATACCTGGGCCTGGACGAACGCGCCTGCGCCGACATCGGCATCCGCGTCTACAAGGTGGGCATGACCTGGCCGCTGGAGCCGGTGGGCATCGCCGAGTTCGCACGCGGGCTGGAAGACATCGTGGTGGTGGAGGAGAAGCGCGCCTTCATCGAGCGGCAGATGAAGGAGCAGTTCTACAACTGGCCGGCCAGCGCGGGCACGCGCCCGTCCATCGTCGGCAAGTACGACGAGGCCGGCGAGTGGATCCTGCCGTCCACCGGCGAACTGACCCCGGCCACCATCGCCGGCGTGATCGGCCGGCGCATCCAACGTTTCTTCAGCGCGGAATCCATCGAGCAGCGCCTGCGCTGGATGGAGGAGAAGGAAGCCGAGATGGCGCTGCCGCGCGCCAACTTCCCGCGCGTGCCGCACTACTGCTCCGGCTGCCCGCACAACACCTCGACGGTGGTGCCGGAAGGCAGCCGCGCGCTCGGCGGCATCGGCTGCCACTACATGGTCACGTGGATGGACCGCAACACCGACACCTTCACCCACATGGGCGGCGAAGGCGTCACCTGGTCCGGGCAGGCGCCGTTCACCGAGACGCAGCACGTCTTCCAGAACCTGGGCGACGGCACCTTCTTCCACTCCGGCTCGCTGGCGGTGCGCCAGTCGGTCGCCACCGGCGTCAACATCACCTACAAGATCCTCTACAACGACGCGGTGGCGATGACCGGCGGCCAGCCGGTGGACGGCACGCTGTCGGTGCCGCAAATCGCGCACATGATGCGATCCGAGGGCGTGGACACGATCGTGGTGGTCAGCGACGACGTCGGCAAGTGGCGCCGCCGCGACCTGTTCCCCTCCGGCGTGGAGTTCCACGACCGCAAGGAGCTGGACGACGTGCAGCGCCGCCTGCGCGAGGTCAAGGGCGTGTCCATCCTGATCTACGACCAGGTCTGCGCCACCGAGAAGCGCCGCCGCCGCAAGCGCGGCAAGCTGCCCGACCCGGCCAAGCGCACCATGATCAACACGCTGGTGTGCGAGGGCTGCGGCGACTGCGGCGTCAAGAGCTTCTGCGTGTCGGTGCTGCCGAAGGAGACCGAGTTCGGCCGCAAGCGCGAGATCGACCAGTCCAACTGCAACAAGGACTTCCGCTGCATCGACGGCTTCTGCCCCAGCTTCGTCACCGTGCACGGCGGTACGCCGCGCAAGGGCAAGAAGGCCAATGCGGCGGACCTGCTCGCAGCGCTGCCGGCGCCTGCGTTCAAGTCGGACCTCGACCAACCCTGGAACATCCTGATCACCGGCGTCGGCGGCACCGGCGTGGTGACCATCGGCGCGCTGCTCGGCATGGCCGGCCACCTGGAAGGCAAGGGCGCCAGCGTGCTCGACCAGACCGGCCTGGCACAGAAGGGCGGCGCGGTGACCACGCACATCCGCATCGCGCGCGCGCCGGAGGACATTCATGCCGTGCGCATCGCCGCCGGCGAGGCCGACCTGGTGCTGGGCTGCGACATGGTGGTGGTCAACGACTACTGGGTGCTGTCCAAGGTCCGCGGCGAGCGCTCGCAGGTGGTACTGAACACCTACGAGGCGATGCCCGGCACCTTCACCACGCACCCGGACATGCAGTTCCCGGCCGCGGAAATCGTCGCCGGCGTGAAGGTGGCGCTGGGCGGCCGCGAGCCGATGCTGGTGGACGCCACCCAGGTCGCGACCGCGCTGCTGGGCGACGCCATCGCCAGCAATCTCTTCATGCTGGGCTACGCCTGGCAGCAAGGGCTGGTGCCGATCTCCTTCGACGCGATCATGCGCGCCATCGAGCTCAACGGCGCCGCCATCGACATGAACAAGCAGGCGTTCGCCTGGGGCCGCCTGGCGGTGGTCGATCCGCAGGCGGTGCAGGAAGCCGCCGGCCTGATCCACAACGCACTGACCGAGAGCGAGCGCACGCCGCGCGACCTGCAAGCCTTGCCGCCGGGCGAATGGGAAAGCACCGAATGGGGCGCCAACGCGGCACCGCGCAACCCCGACAACGAGAGCGAACTGCGCGGCTTGCCCGAGGGCACCACCGCCAACGGCGGCCAGACGGCGTTCCTGCCGCTGGACGACCTGCGCCTGTCGCGCTCGCTGGACGAACTGATCGCGCGCCGCACCGCCTTCCTCACCGACTACCAGGACGCGACCTACGCCCGCCGCTACGGCGAGCTGGTGGCCCGGGTGCGCAATGCCGAGCACACGCGGGCGCCCGGCTCCACCGCGCTGACCGAGGCGGTAGCGCGCTATTTCTTCAAGCTGATGGCGTACAAGGACGAATACGAAGTCGCCCGCCTCTACACCAGCGGCGAGTTCCAGCGCCGCCTGCAACAGCAGTTCGAGGGCGACTACCAGGTGCGTTTCCATCTGGCCCCGCCGCTGTTCGCCAAGAAGGACGCGCAGGGCCGGCTGATGAAACAGGAATACGGCCCCTGGGTGTTCAAGGCGTTCAAGCTGCTGGCCAGGCTGCGCTTCCTGCGCGGCGGCGCCTTCGACGTGTTCGGCCGCACCGAGGAACGCAGGGGCGAGCGCCGCTTGATCGCCGACTACGAACGGACCGTGGACGAACTGCTGGCCGGGCTGGACGCCGCCCGGCTGCCGCTGGCGGTGGAGATCGCCAGCATCCCCGAGCACATCCGCGGCTACGGTCACGTCAAGGAAAAGCACCTGCACGAAGCCAAGGCCCGCGAAGCGGAACTGCTGGCCACCTGGCGCAATCCGAAGGCATTGCACATCGTGCAGGCGGCCTGAGGGCTGCAGACTTCGCTGCGGCGAAATCCCAGCCCCTGCTTTTGCCCCTGTAGGAGCGACGTCAGTCGCGACCGCAAAACCCGGAAAACCTTTCGACACGGATCAACGCGGAAACGGCGGATCAGGACCAGACATCTTGAACGCTTTATCGGCGTTCATCGGCGTTCATCCGCGTTGATCCGTGTCGAATAAACGCTTCGGACCTTGCGGTCGCGACTGACGTCGCTCCTACAGGGGCTCGTGGGAGTGCCGGCGCCACACCACGCAGCGATTGTTCGCCGGCATGGCGTTGTCCTCCAGCAGGGCAAGACCGATGCCGCGCGCCAGTGCATCGACGGCTTCGAAGTCGCGGAGGCCGGATGCGGGGTCGCGGGCCTTGAGCCAGGCGTCGAAATCGCGGTTGCTGTCGCTGGTGTAGGCGCCGCCGTAATTGAAGGGGCCATAGACGGTCAGCAGGCCGCCGGGTGCCAGCACGCGGCCGATGCCGGCGAAGCAGGCTTCCACCTGCGGCCAGCCCATGATGTGCAGGCTGTTGGCGGTGAACACCGCATCGAAGGCCGCACCGAGCCACGGTCCGTCCACGTCGAGCGTCAGCGGCGGCGGCGTGTTCGGCAATGCGGCTTCGTCCAGCCACATCGCAATGCCCGGCAGGTTGTCGGCGCGGTCGCTGCATTGCCAGGCCAGCCACGGCATGGCCGCGGCGAAATGCACCGCGTGCTGGCCGGTGCCGCTGCCGATCTCCAGCACGCGGCGCCTGTCGCCGAAGTGCCGGCGCAGCACGTCCAGGATCGGTCCCTGGTTGCGCTCGCAGGCGGGCGCGAAGGGCTTTTCCATCAAGCCGCCGCGCGCACGTAGAAGCGCCGGGTGCCGCCCTCGCCGGCGCGCTCTTCCACGGTGAAGTGGCGCGGATGCGCCTTCAGCAGGTCGCTGAGTTTCTTGTGGCCGTACAGGCGGGTATCGAAATCCGGGCGCACCTTGTTGAGGTAGCTGCCCACGCTGCCGAGGAAGGCCCAGCCCTGGTCGTCACTGGCTTCCTCGATGGCCTGGCGTATCAGCCGCAGCGGCAGCGATTCGTGCTTGCCCGGTTCTGCCGCCACCGGCGCCGCGGTCGGCTCGGCCTGCGCCGCGGGCTTCTTCGTGGCCGGCCTGCCAGCCTTCTTCGCGGGCTTCGACGGCGGCGGCGGCGGCGCGGGCACCTCGGCGCGCAGCACTTCGGTGTAGATGAACTTGTCGCAGGCCTGCACGAAGGCGTCCGGCGTCTTGCGCTCGCCGAAGCCGTACACGGTCAGCCCTTCCTCGCGCAGACGCTGGGCCAGGCGGGTGAAGTCGCTGTCGCTGGACACCAGGCAAACGCCGTCGAACCGGCGCGTATACATCAGGTCCATCGCGTCGATGATCAGCGAACTGTCGGTGGCGTTCTTGCCGCTGGTGTAGGCGAACTGCTGCACCGGGTTGATCGAGTGCTTCAGCAGCGCCTGCTTCCACTGGGTCATGCGGGTACTGGTGAAGTCGCCGTAGATGCGTTTCACGCTGGCCACGCCGTACTTGGCGACTTCGGCCAGCAGGCCCTCGATGACGGCGGGCTGGGCGTTGTCGGCGTCGATCAGCACCGCAAGCCGCGGTTGTTCGTCGTCGTTTTCGGGCCGGGTGGCCGGACGGCTTTTCATGCGCACGCTCCACGCTGCGGAAGGCCGCATTGTGCACCACCGGCGACGCCGGCATGACCGCGGCCACTTGACGCTGCCGGGGTGGCCGCCGAAAGTCCCGGGTTCCCGCAGACCGGACCGATCCATGCAGCGACGCGACTTCCTCTCCCTCGGCGGCCTGACCCTGGCGGGGCTGGCGCTGCCCGGCACGCGCGTGATCGCCGCCGAGGCCCTGCTGGAACCGGGCGACACGGCGAAGAAGAAGCGCCTCGCCGACGCGGCGCTGGCCGCCGCCACCGCCGCCGGCGCGAGCTACTGCGACGTGCGCATCGGCCGCTACCTGCGGCAATCGGTGATCACCCGCGAGGACAAGGTGCTGAACGTGGTGAACACCGAATCCTCCGGCGTCGGCGTGCGCGTGATCGCGCAAGGCGCCTGGGGCTTCGCCGCCACCCACGACCAGAGCCCGGACAGCGTGGCCGCCGCGGCGCGGCAGGCGGTGGCCATCGCCCGCGCCAACGCGCGCATCCAGGACCGGCCGGTTCGACTGGCGCCGCTGGCGGGTGTGGGCGAAGCGGCGTGGCGCACGCCCATCGTCAAGAACGCGATGGCGGTGCCGGTGAAGGAGAAAGTGGACCTGCTGCTGGACGCCAACGCCACCGCACTGGCGGCGGGCGCCAGCTTCGCCGCCTCGCGCATGTTCGTCATCAACGAGCAGAAGTATTTCGCCAGCACCGATGGTTCCTACATCGACCAGGACGTGCACCGCATCTGGGTGCCGTTCACCGTGACCGTGGTGGACAAGGCCAGCGGCCGGTTCAAGACCCGCGACGGACTGTCCGCGCCGATGGGCATGGGCTACGAGTACCTGGACGCCAATCCGGCCGACAAGTTCGCCCTGCCCGGCGGCGTGGTCGCCTACGGCGCGTCCTACGACCTGCGCGAGGACATCGTGGCGGCGGCGAAGCAGGCACGCGCCAAGCTGACCGCGCCGTCGGTGAAGCCGGGCAAGTACGACCTGGTGCTGGATCCGTCCAACCTGTTCCTGACCATCCACGAGAACGTCGGCCATCCGCTGGAACTGGACCGCGTGCTCGGCTACGAGGCCAACTACGCCGGCACCAGCTTCGCCACGCTGGACAAGCGTGAGCAGCGCTTCCGATGGGGCAGCCCCATCGTCAACTTCACCGCCGACAAGACCGAACCGCGCAGCCTGGGCGCGGTGGGCTACGACGACGAAGGCGTGAAGACCCGCCGCTGGGACCTGGTGAAGGACGGCGTGCTGGTCAACTACCAGGCCACCCGCGACGAAGTGCACCTCCTCGGCGAGGACGCCTCGCACGGGTGCAGCTATGCGGATTCGTGGAGCAGCGTGCAGTTCCAGCGCATGGCCAACGTGTCGCTGGCGCCGGGCAAGGCGCCGCTGAGCGTGGCGGAGATGGTCGGGGACGTGGAGAACGGCGTCTACATCCACGGCCGCGGCTCGTATTCCATCGACCAGCAGCGCTACAACGCCCAGTTCGGCGGCCAGCTCTGCTTCGAGATCAAGGACGGCCGGGTGACCCGGCAGATCGAGGACGCCGCCTACCAGATCCGCACGCCGGAATTCTGGAACGCCTGCGCGGCCATCTGCGACGCGCGCGACTACCGCCTGGGCGGCTCGTTCTTCGACGGCAAGGGCCAGCCCAGCCAGGTCTCCGCCGTCTCGCACGGTTCGGCGACGACGCGCTTCAACGGCGTCAACATCATCAATACGGCGCGGTCGCTGGGGTGAGCGGGACCATCGGCTTCCGCCTCTCCCGCCAGAATCACTGACAGCGACAAGCAGGACGGACCCGGCCGGCGCCGGGACGACGACATGGGGAATGCCCGGAGGCCGGCGCACACGGACCGGCGGCCCTCGCGCCTGCCCGCGCGGCGGCTTCCGCGCCTATGCCGAAAGTCATTTGACGCCCTCTCCGCCCGGCGGCAAGAATCGCGGACGCCCTGCGCCGTGCCGGCAGGCGCCCGACCGCTTCCGTCGCAGTCCCGTCCCGCGCGTGCGCGGGCCTCATCCGGTGGAGAACAGCCTTGCAACGACGTGACTTCCTGGCCCTGACCGGCCTCAGCGTGGGCGGCCTGATGGTGCCGTCCTTCCTCGGCAAGGCCATCGCCGCCGAGCAGCTCCAGTCCACCCTCGACGTCGCCTTCAAGAAGCGCCTGGCCGACGCCGCCCTGGCTGCCGCCAAGCAGGCCGGCGCCACCTACTGCGACGTGCGCATCGGCCGCTACCTGCGCCAGTTCGTGATCACCCGCGAGGACAAGGTGCAGAACGTGGTGAACACCGAGTCCACTGGCGCCGGCATCCGCGTGATCGCCAACGGCGCCTGGGGCTTCGCCGCCACCAACACCCTGACCGCCGAAGGCGTGGCCAATGCCGCGCGCCAGGCCGCGGCCATCGCCAAGGCCAACAGCAAGGTCCAGACCGCGCCGGTGCAACTGGCCAAGGCGCCGGGCTTCGGCGAGGTGGCGTGGAAGACGCCGATCAGGAAGAACGCGATGGAAGTGCCGATCAAGGACAAGGTCGACCTGCTGCTGGGCGTCAACGCCGCAGCGATCAACGCCGGCGCCGACTTCGTCAACTCGATGATGTTCCTGGTCAACGAGCAGAAGTACTTCGCCAGCACCGACGGCTCCTACATCGACCAGGACGTGCACCGCATCTGGGTGCCGATGACGGTCACCGCCATCGACAAGGCCAGCGGCAAGTTCCGCACCCGCGACGGCCTGTCCTCGCCGATGGGCCTGGGCTACGAATACCTGGACGGCGACGCCGCGCAGAAATTCACCACGCCCAACGGCGTCGTCAACTACGGCCTGTCCTACGACATGAAGGAGGACGCCATCGCCGCGGCCAAGCAGGCGCGCGCCAAGCTGGCCGCGCCGTCGGTCAAGCCGGGCAAGTACGACCTGGTGCTGGACCCCTCGCACACCTGGCTGACCATCCACGAATCGGTCGGCCACCCGCTGGAACTGGACCGCGTGCTCGGCTACGAGGCCAACTACGCCGGCACCAGCTTCGCCACGCTGGACAAGCGCGAGCAGCGCTTCCAGTACGGCAGCGACCAGGTGACCATCTTCGCCGACAAGACCCAGCCCGGCAGCCTGGGCGCGGTGGGCTACGACGACGAGGGCGTGAAGACCAAGCGCTGGGACCTGATCTCCGGCGGCAAGCTGGTGGACTACCAGACCATCCGCGACCAGGCCCACATCCTGGGCAAGACCGAATCCGACGGCTGCTGCTACGCCGACTCGTGGAGCAGCGTCCAGTTCCAGCGCATGGCCAACGTCTCGCTGGCCCCGGGCAAGCAGAAGCTGTCCGTGGCCGACATGGTCAAGGACGTGGAGAACGGCATCTACATCATCGGCGACGGCTCGTTCTCGATCGACCAGCAGCGCTACAACGCCCAGTTCGGCGGCCAGCTCTTCTACGAGATCAAGGACGGCAAAATCACCCGGCAGATCGAGGACGTGGCCTACCAGATCCGCACGCCGGAATTCTGGAACGCCTGCGCCGCCGTCTGCGACGAGAGCGACTACCGCCTGGGCGGCTCGTTCTTCGACGGCAAGGGCCAGCCCGGCCAAGTGTCGGCGGTCTCGCACGGCTCGTCCACCGCGCGCTTCAACGGCATCAACGTCATCAACACCGCCCGCTCGCTCGGCTGACCGGCGCAAGGAGATCCCAGAACATGAGCATCCTCACCGAAGCGCAGGCCAAGGCCATCCTGGACAAGGTCATCGCGCTGTCCAAGGCCGACGAGTGCACCGCCTCCCTCAGCGGCTCCATCGACGGCAACATCCGTTTCGCCCTGAACAACGTCTCCACCAGCGGCATCGTCAGCAACGCCGACCTGGCCGTGCAGGTGGCCTTCGGCAAGCGCACCGGCGTGGCGACGATCAACGAGTTCGACGACGCCTCGCTGGAGCGCGTGGTCCGCCGCGCCGAGGACCTGGCGCGGCTGGCGCCGGAGAACCCCGAGTTCATGCCGGCCGTGGAGAAGCAGACCTACACGCCCAGCCCCACCTTCAGCGAATCCACCGCCGCCATCACCCCGGAATTCCGCGCCCAGGTCGCCGCCGATTCCATCGGCCCGTGCAAGGCCGAGAAGCTGATCGCCGCCGGCTTCCTGGAGGACGGGCAGAGCTTCGTCGCCTTCGCCAACAGCAAGGGCAACTTCGGCTACCAGAAGGCCACCGCGTTCAACTACACCTGCACGGTGCGCACCGAGGACGGCCGCGGCTCCGGCTGGGTCGGCCGCAACCTGAAGGACGCCAGCGACTTCAAGGCCGGCAGCGATATCCGCACCGCGATGCGCAAGGCCAGCGAATCGGCCGAGGCCAAGGCGCTGGAGCCGGGCAAGTACACGGTGATCCTGGAACCGGCTGCGGCCGCGGGCCTGATCTCCTTCATGATGAACTTCTTCGACGCGCGCCAGGCCGACGAGGGCCGCAGCTTCCTGTCGAAGAAGGGCGGCGGCAACAAGCTGGGCGAACAGGTCTACGACCCGCGCGTGAACATCAGCGCCGACCCCTGGCACCCGGAAGCCCCGGTGATGCCGTGGGACAACGAGGGCCTGCCGCGCGAGAAGATGGCCATCGTCGAGAACGGCAAGGTGGTCAACCTGGAGTACTCGCGCTACTGGGCGCAGAAGCAGGGCAAGCGCGCGATCGGTTCGCCCGGCAACCTGCTGGTGGCCGGCGGCGACAAGTCCACCGCCGAGCTGGTTGCCGGCACGCAGAAGGGCATCCTGGTCACGCGCACCTGGTACATCCGCATGGTCGACCCGCAGACCGTGC